>Ga0307379_10009544_pt1 | contig 12932 bp, 9 predicted proteins | sample UN2MG_FD_202237 | JGI IMG/M metagenome (GOLD analysis project Ga0307379, IMG submission 202237) | Soil microbial communities from Risofladan, Vaasa, Finland - UN-2 | ecosystem: Environmental > Terrestrial > Soil > Coastal area > Acid sulfate soil | place: Finland: Risofladan, Vaasa | collected... | reverse complement strand
TGCTCCTTGCTCGGCCAACCGGTGGCTGTGGAGACTTGCACTTTGGGCGCACCGGCAAGACCCTTTTGTTGTTTACCGGTCGGGGCCGGACCGTAGAGGTTGACCTGTTTCTCCTGGCCGGCCTTCTTGCCACCAAGTAGAACTGCCCATCGCTTCTGCCACAGAGGATAATCGTGCTCATTGGGGCCGTGGTCCTTCTTGAACGCAACAAGAACAATGTTAAGCTCCCGCAGCTTTCGCTTCGGCGGCTTCGGCGCTTTGGCAAGTACCGCTTCGACTTCACTGCGACTGCGCGGTTTCGGCGCTTCGGCCGCAGCCACCAAACCACTCGATACCATTTGGACACTCAGGGTCACTGCCAGTAAGAGCAGAATAGTTGTGATATGTCTGTTCATGTCTTCTCCTATTTGAAAATTATCAATATGTATCGTACACCTCTTGCACAAACGTACCACCGCAAGAACCGCAGAAACTCAAACAAAAGGATTTGCATATAATCTCCTCAGTTCAGTCTACGAAAGCTATACCAGAATAAGGTTGTGAAGTCAAGTAAAAATATGCTGATAAATGGGATGTTCAGGAAACATCGTATACTCCCGGCAAGGATAAGATGTTCCTCGGACATCTCAAAAAACTCTTGCAAAGACCTTTATTTTAAGATATATTTTCCACATCAAGCAAATGACCTGTTTCCGCCGTCAGGCGTCCTTTGGAGATAATGAAAGGAGTGTAACAATGTCTAACCGGACACGTCTTTTTCACTTAGTATCGCCTTTGCTCGTAGTCGTAATCTCACTGACCCTTACCGAATGCAGTCGACAACAAAGCAGTGTTGCCGAGGCGGACCTCCGGAAGGAGTCCCAAGGACTGAAGATACCTGATTGGGAAAATCCCGAGGTCGTAGGCATAAACAAAGAGCCCGGCCACTGCACCCTCATCCCTTACCTCGATAACCGAACGGCCCTCAAGGCCGACCGCAAAGCCTCGCCGTTCTACAAATCGCTCAACGGCAGCTGGAAGTTCCACTGGGCCCCGAAGCCGAGCGATAGACCTGTGGATTTCTACAAGAGCGATTTCGATGTTTCGAAGTGGCTCGATATCCCCGTGCCGAGCAACTGGCAACTCCATGGTTATGGGACACCCGTCTACACGAATATCACCTATCCATTCAAGAAGGACCCTCCCCGGGTGATGAGCGAGCCGCCGGCAGGATACACTAACTATAACGAACGCAATCCCGTCGGTTCGTATCGCAGGACATTTACGGTGCCCAACGACTGGAAGGGCAGGGAACTGTTTATTCAATTCGATGGCGTCGATTCCGCCTTCTATCTCTGGATCAACGGGCGGAAAGTGGGGTATAGTCAGGGCAGCAGGACCCCGGCGATTTTCAATATCACCGAGTATGTCACTGAGGCCGAGAATGTGCTGGCGGCGGAGGTGTATCGGTATTGTGACGGAAGCTATCTGGAGGATCAGGATTTCTGGAGGCTAAGCGGAATATTCCGAGATGTCTTTCTGTGGTCGGCGGGCCAAGTGCATATTGGAGACTTCTGGGCGAAGGTCGACCTTGTCAACGGCTATCGGGACGGCGTCCTCCAAGTAGAAATGAACATTCACAACTTCACCAATCGCGTGATCGACTGCTCGGTCGAGGGAGAACTCCTTGACGCCGGCGGCGAGCAGGTGGCCAGACTCACCCTGAACGACATCGCCGCGAATGCGGGGGGCAATCACAAAATCGTTTCGCCGAAGGTCACAGTTATAAACGCAGCGAAGTGGTCCGCGGAGCAGCCTAATCTGTATCGCCTGGTGCTGACCCTCAAGCGAGGTAGACGCAGGGATGCCAGGGTGGTCGAGGTGACCGGCTGCGATATTGGTTTTCGAAAGGTCGAGATACTGAACGGGCAACTGTTGGTCAACGGCAAGGCGATTCTAATCAAGGGAGTCAATCGGCACGAGCATGATCCCGTTACCGGCCACTATGTGACCGAAGAGTCGATGGTGCGGGACATTATGCTGATGAAGCAATTCAACATCAATATGGTCAGGACGAGCCATTATCCGGATTGTCCGAGATGGTACGAACTGTGCGATAAATACGGATTGTATGTGATCGACGAGGCGAATATCGAGGCTCATGCCGCCAGAGAACTGGCGGGCGATCCGAGATGGGAGAAGGCGCACCTGGAGCGGACCGTGCGGATGGTGCATCGCGACAAGAATCACCCGTGCATAATCATCTGGTCGCTGGGTAACGAGGGCGGCAACGGAAGTAATTACGTGATGACATCGAGCTGGATTCGCAGCTTTGATCCGTCGCGGCCCGTGCACTTCGAGCAGGCCGGCCGCGGCACCAACACCGACATCGTCTGCCCCATGTATGCCTCGATCGAGAGTATGGTCAATTACGCCAAAAGGCCCGGCGTGACCAGGCCCATGATTCTGTGCGAATACGCGCACGCCATGGGCAACAGCGTTGGAAACCTGCAGGATTACTGGGATGCTATTGAGCAGTATCCAGTGCTGCAGGGCGGGGCAATCTGGGATTGGGTCGATCAGGGACTTCTCAAGGATGTGCCGAATGTCAAGTATGATCGCGTGCGGGATCGATCGAGCAGTAAGGTTGGCGGGACGGTGCTCGGCAAGATCGACCGCGAGGGTCTGCACGGCGCGGTTGAGGTCGATGAGTCCGAGGCTCTGAATCTGACGGATACGTTTACGCTGGAGGCCGAGGTCAAGGGCGCGCGCACCTCCAACCAGTATTGTCCGATCATCTCGAAGGGTGACCACCAGTATCTGTTGCGGTACGGCGGCCGCGATCTTAACTTCACGGTCTTTCCGGGGCAGTGGGAGGGACTGTACGTTCGATATGCCGATGCCGGTCTGACGGACGGCTGGAACAGGCTTACGGCGGTCTTCGACGGCAAGACGTCGGTGCTGTACGTTAACGGCAAAGAGGTGGGACGGCTGGCGGTGAGCGGGGCGATTCACTCGAGTTCGCATTTGGTGAACATCGGGAGAAACTCCGAAGTCATCCAGCGAGTTTCCGATTTGCCGATACGCAGCGCAAAGATCTACAGCCGGGCGCTAAGTCCAGCCGAGGTCGCCGAACCGGACCGACGCAACAACAATGGGCTCGTGCTCAATATGGATCTTACGGAAGTCACCGGAGAGACTCTGGGCAATAACCCTCGCGGCATAAAGAGGTTTTTTGCATACGGCGGAGACTACCAGGATATTCCGAACGACGGCAATTTCTGCAGCAACGGGCTCGTTCAGCCGGACCGCAGACCAAATCCGCATTTGTGGGAGGTCAAGAAGGTTTATCAGAATGTAAAGATCACGCCCGTTGACATCGTTACGTGCAAGGTCACTCTATATAACAGGTTCTTCTTCACAAATCTGAATCAGTTCGAGTTCAGTTGGGCGATTAGAAGTGATGGCAGGGTGGTTGAGACCGGTTCGCTGGGACAGGTCGACGTCGCACCGCAGCAGCAGAAGCAACTCAGTATTCCATTCAAGACTCGAGACAGCGCAGAGCTGCTGCTCACCGTTTACTGCAAGCTGGCCGCTGACGAGCTCTGGGCGAAGAAGGGCCATGTTGTGGCCTGGGATCAGATGACTGTCAATGGAGCGAGCGAAAATTCAAAGTCGAAACCTTCCGGCGGCAATGCCTTGAAGTTGGTGACGGGATCAGCGAGCTACAAGGTCGAGGGCAGAGTGTTTTCGGCGGAAATATCACGGGACAATGGGGCTCTAACTTCTCTCAAGTATGATGGGCGGGAAGTCATTGTCGAGCCGCTTGTACCAAACTTCTGGAAGGTCCCCAACGACAACCAGTATCGCAACAACTACAACGGTCGGCTTGGCCAGTGGCGAAATGCCGCGGCGGGACGCAGGCTCGTATCAATCAATGCAAGCAAGAGCGACGCCGGCATCACGGTCACGGGCAAAATGAAGCTGCCGGTCAACGATGCCGATTACAGTGTCGTCTATAATATCTTCCCCGACGGACGGATTCGGGTCAAGGCTCACTACCAGCCGCTTCCGGGTAAGAAGATGCCCCTGATGCCAAGGGTAGGCATGACATTTGCCGTGCCGAAGAATATGGACGGCGTAACCTGGTACGGTCGCGGACCTCATGAGACTTACTGGGATCGCAAGACCGGAGGTGAGATTGCGGTGTATCAGAGCACCGTCGACGATATGGTCTTCCCATATATCAGGGCGCAGGATACGGGCAACCGGACCGATACACGGTGGTTCAGTGTAGTCGATTCTCGCGGGCGAGGCGTGAAAGTTACCGGTGATAGTCCGGTGAGCTTTTCAGTCTGGCCTTATGAGCTGGCGGATATGGAGAAGGCGAACCACGATTATGACCTTCCCAGACGGGATACGAACAGGGTGTTCGTCGACTACAAGCTCCATGGAGTGGGCGGCGATAATTCCTGGGGCGCGAGGACGCATCCGGAGTACACGATCGCCGGCGATGAGGCACATTCGCTGGGGTTCGTCATCTCGCCGCTCAGATGAGACGCCGGCCGGACAATCCGCATTAATAATATATGTTGCATAGTAATCCCACGCATGTAAGGCGACGTCCCCATGTGCGACAACCGACATCAGTGCCTGGCCCTTCACAATGCAGGACCTCGAAAAAGCCAGGCACATTCACGAGCTGCCACAGCGCGATACCATAACCATCAACCTTGACTATAAGCAGATGGGCGTCGGTGGTGATGATAGCTGGGGCGCGCGAACGCACCCCGAATACATCTTGTCGGCCAGGCCCTACCACTACCGCTTCCGTCTCACACCATACGACCCGACACTCGGTGACATCCGCCATCTAATACATCGCGGCTTGCTCGAAGTGCACTGACAGCACTGCCCCCTAAAACTCCCCGGTCCATACACTTGAGCGTTTATGCGTTCCTGAGTATTGGCCGGCTAACACTTTAGAAACTGAACGCCTAAATCACGTAGCCACGCTTAAATTCACTTTCTATGCCTATAGACGGCATCAGTCGGTCATATCCTCCCTAAATCAGGCCTCTCAGAGGCAGAAAATGGCAAAAACATCTCGAGATGAGATTAGGGGACAAGCCCTTGAGCTTGCAGAGCGATGGCTGGCCCTAATCGGCACAAATGGAATCGAAACCAAGGCTGATTTGGCAAAATACCTCGGTGTATCCAGAGCCAGAGTGACCCAAGTCCTCCGGAGATTCAACTGACCGAGTGGTGTCGGTTGACAAAAATTCTTTTCTTCATTGGCAACATCACACTGGCTTGGCAGTCAGGCAAATAGAGTCTCTTTATGACAAACCCACTCCTTTCGCAATCCCATCCCCGTAGTGTTTATCTGCTTTGCGAAAATGTTTCACCATCTTTTCCTGCAGCTCTTTGGAGACTTTCTGTAAGCTACTTGTGATATTCTGAATCAGTCGCTGTTGTTCATCGGCAGGCATAAGCCTGAACAGATTCCCTGGCTGGATATAATCATCATCAACGCCACGTTTTTGATCATATCTATCTGCGTCACCTGAAATCTTCAACGGTGGCTCGGCGTATGCTGGGTCTGCCTTCGGACCACCAAAGCTATTGGGTTCGTAATTGACAGATGCCCCACTATTGCCATCAAACCGCATAGAACCATCACGCTGATAGTTGTGTACAGGACATTTTGGGCGATTGATCGGCAGGCTTTCATAGTTCGCACCCAGGCGATAACGATGTGCATCGGCATAAGAGAAGATACGTGCCTGAAGCATTTTACAAGGGGAGAACGAAATGCCGGGTACTACGTTGGCAGGTGAAAAAGCCGACTGCTCGACTTCCGCAAAGTAATTTTCAGGATTTCGGTTCAATTCCATCTCACCGACTTCGATCAGGGGATAGTCGGCGTGCGGCCAAACTTTCGTCAGGTCAAATGGGTTCCAGCGATAATTCTCGGCTTCCACCTCAGGCATAATCTGCACATAAAAAGTCCACTTGGGATATTCACCCCGTTCGATCATCCCAAACAGTTGCTGTGTATGATAATCCGGATTCTCTCCTGCAATTCGATCTGCTTCTTCCTGCATCATACACTGGATACCCTGTTTGGTCTTAAAGTGGAACTTAACCCAGAAGCGTTCATTTTTAGCATTGATGAAGCTATACGTATGGCTGCCATATCCATTCATATATGGAATTCCTTTGGGAATACCACGGTCCGAAAAGAGAATGGTAACCTGATGCAAGGCTTCGGGAACCTGTGACCAGAAATCCCACCACATTGTATGAGACCTCAAATTGGTCTGGGCCATACGCTTCTGAGTATGGATGAAATCCGGAAATTTCATCGCGTCGCGGATAAAGAAGACCGGCGTATTGTTGCCAACCATATCCCAGTTGCCTTCTTCTGTATAGAACTTTAACGCAAATCCCCTGACATCACGAACAGTGTCGGCAGATCCTTTTTCGCCGGCTACCGTAGAAAAACGTCCAAACATTTCTGTTTTCTTACCAACCTCTGAGAATATCTTTGCCTTTGTGTATTTTGTTATATCACCGGTGACAGTAAATGTACCGTGTGCTCCTGCAGCTTTGGCGTGAACAACTCGTTCCGGGATACGCTCACGGTTGAAATGAGCCAATTTGTTAAGCAGTACATGATCCTGCATTAATGTTGGGCCACGTTCTCCTGCAGTGAGTGAATTCTGATTATCACTTACAGGTGTGCCTGCTGCTGTGGTAAGTTTTTTCTCTTTCATTTTCAATCTACCTTTATCCTTTCTTGTTTTTGATATTGTTTAGTTATCTTTCGCTGACAATTCCAATTAATCTTTTAAGAATTATACTCTTGTCAGTATTATACTATTTCGTTATCGATATGACAAAGCAGAAGAAACGATTGCATTTTCCTGTGGATTGAGTCTAACTGAAGGTTATAGTTCTATAGTAAAGTTACTTGGTAAATGAATATGTTAACCCCAACTATTAAAGATGTGCCAAGCCCCACACCTCCCCGAGTAGGACTAACTTCGTATTTTTATTCCTCAGGAAACTGGCCTGCTGAATTTTGCAATAAGAGCTTGTTTTTTAGACCTGGACCAACGTTTAACTTCTTTTTCTCTTTTTGCAGCTTGAAACTTATCCGGAAAGGCTTCTTGATACAGTAAAGGAGGATTTCCATGCTGGTGGAGGCGGTTATTTAAGTCAGTGGTTATGCCGGTATAGTACCTATCTTTCTTTTTGATTATGTAGAGATACCACATATCATATTTGTTGAGTAGGGCTTCCTTCGCAGCAGAGCTGCTCAGGACAAGCTCACATAGGTTCTCACCTATCGAGACAATTAAAAGGATTTTGACCAGAAGGCCAAAATCCTTTTAACTCCCCGAGTAGGACTCGAACCTACAACCTAGCGGTTAACAGCCGCTCGCTCTACCAGTTGAGCTATCGGGGAATCTCAACAATTGACCCAGGCCAATCGCTCAAAAACTCAAAGCTGTCCTCGTCTAAATCAGTTTTGGACATTATCCGAATTTCAACAGGTTTGTCAAGATGCATCTTTTCTTTGTCGCGAATATTGCAAAAAATTGCATAACACTGGTAAAACAGCCGATTATTGTGTAGAATAATTGATTTGCAAAGGCCAACTGAATTAGTTCGCGGTTCTATGAAAAGGTGATTTTCCATATACATGTAGTGTCGCTAATGCTAAAATGCAAAATTAACCGAACAAAAGGCCTGTTTAGCGCATCTTATAAAAGGTAATGAAATATCCATAGATTGTTGAATTCCAGGTTGTTGGCAATATGGCTAAAGATATACTCAACGTTGGTGGTTTTGTCATAAAGAAACGCATCGGAACCGGTGCCAGAAGCACAATCTATTTAGCAACCGACCAGCAGGACAACACTGATGTCGCTCTAAAGCGAATTATCTTCGAAAGGCCGGAAGATTCAAGGGTCTTTGAACAGACAGAGAACGAATATAAAACGGCCCAGCGAATTAACCACCCGTACGTCCGCAAGTGCTACAAACTAAAGAAAATACGCACGATGCTCAAAGTAAATGAGATGCTGCTTTCTATGGAATTCTTCGATGGCAAGTCTCTCGAAGCTGTCCCTACTTTGAGTCTGGTCGATGTGCTGCTTGTTTTCAGGATGGTCGCAAGCGGCCTTAATGCTATGCATCAGCAGGGATTTATCCACTGCGATATAAAGCCCAATAATATTCTTATGAGCAAGGTCGGCTCGATCAAAATTATAGACCTTGGCCAGAGCTGTAAGAACGGAACGACCAAGCGCCGCATTCAGGGCACACCGGCCTATATTGCACCTGAACAGGTAAGGCGCAAGCCCCTTGGCCCAAGAACTGATATCTACAATCTCGGTGCGACTATGTACTGGGCACTCACGGGTAAGAACGTCCCAACTTTAATACCTCAAAAAAACAGAGTTATCGGCATTGTTATTCCACGAAGTTGCCCGGCACCTCACGAACTTAAAAAACGAATACCGATAGGAACCTCAAGGCTGGTAATGGAATGCATAAAAGACATTCCGGCTCAACGCCCTCCAAATATGATGACGGTCATATCAAGGCTGGACCTGATGATACACAGTTTAATAGGTAGCAAGATAAAAACGAATAAAAATGCCTCAAGCAATAATTGATTTGCTCAACAAGGCCGGGCAGGCCTGCAGCGCAAATAGATTTCGATGCGGCAATTTGATTCATTTGCCTGCCGAAGGCAGCCTGGTTATGACCGGTGATATTCACGGGCATCGACGAAACTTCGAAAGAATAGTCACTTTCGCCGATTTGCCAAACAATCCGGACAGGCATGTCGTCCTGCAGGAAATCATACACGGAGGCCCCCAGGATTCCGAAGGCGGCTGCCTATCTTACAGATTGTTGTTTGACGTCGTCCGCTATCAATTAAGCTTCCCCCACCAGGTCCATATTATCATGGGAAACCATGACACCACTTTCATCAATAGCAGCCAGGTGTTGAAAAACGGCAGAGAATTGAATCGGTCAATGAATCTGGCCATCGACCGAGAATTCCAGCAGGCCAGCGCTGATATCAAACTGGCAATGAGGCAGTTCCTGCTTTCACAGCCGTTAGCTGTCAGATGTGATAACAGAATATGTCTATCGCATTCGCTCCCCGGCAACCTTTACGCCGATAAATTCGATCCGCAGATTCTCCAAAAGCAACTGGAAGCAAGCGATTGTAAAAAACCGGGTTCAGCTTACCTTTTAACCTGGGGCAGAAGGCACAGTCAGGCCCTGCTCGACAAAATGGCCGAACTCTTTGATGTGGATACTTTTATCCTCGGCCATCAACCACAGCAGCAAGGATGGAGCCAGGCCGGCAAAAACCTGATTATTATCGCCTCCAACCATAATCACGGCTGCCTGCTACCAATCAACCTGACAGAATCTTACACCATCGAGCAGCTAATCGATTCAATAGTGCCCTTGACTTCAATAGCATAAAGCGTATATTCTTAAAGACCGGATGAATAGACGCACCAACGCATTTACCAGTATAAACGCATCCACAAGAGGCAAGAATGGATAGGTACTACTATATAGCACTGGCAGCAATCCTGTCGCAATTATTCTTTTTGGTTCAGACCGTTAAGAACTATCGCTATACGCTGGCCAAGTACAAAAAAAAGCGTTCGTGGCACGAGCTTCGGACGGCACTGATTGTGCCGTGCAAGGGCCTGGATTTCGCCTTTCACAAAAATATTACCTCACTCTTCAATCAGGACTATGAAAATTACTTGTTGTGGTTTGTGGTCGCTGAGAAGTCGGACCCTGCCTACGACGAATTATGCAGATTGAAAAACCAGTTGAGTCAAAACTCAAAAGCCAGCGATGTGCAGATATTTGTTGCAGGAAAAGTAGGTGATAGAAAAAAACAAAGTGGCAGCAACAAGCAACGAGCAACACAATACGCCTGTAGTCAAAAAATCCATAATTTGCTCCACTGCTACGAGCGGATTGGCGATGACGTCGACGCCCTTGCCTTCGCTGATTCTGATGTCTGTGTTCGCAGCGACTGGTTAAGTCATTTAGTCTGGCATCTTAGACTACCCAAGACCGGCGCCACCAGTGGCTATCGCTGGTTTATACCGAAAAAGAACAATCTGGCCAGCCTGGCCCTATCGGTTATGAACGCCAAGGTCGCCCAATTGCTTGGCAACACCCGTTTTAATCAGGCCTGGGGTGGCTCAATGGCTATTCGTGTGGACGTCTTTCGAGAAATCGGCCTTGATAAAATCTGGCCAAAGACCATAAGTGATGATTTATCGCTCAGTCATGCCGTCAAAAAGGCCGGCAAAAAAGTGGAGTTTGTCCCAGCCTGCCTCGTCGCTTCATACGAATCAACCACCTGGCCAAAACTCTTTGAATTTGCTCACAGACAATTTTTAATTACCCGTGTAAGCGCGCCTCGAACCTGGTGGTTCGGATTAATCAGCAGTCTTTATTCAATCCTGGGTTTATGGGCAGGCTCTTGTCTCGCAATCTACGCAGCAGTGAAATCATCAATCACCGGTTATAAATTATTAATTATTGTCGCCGTACCTGTCCTCTTCTTCGTAGGTCAACTGTCCAGCGCAATACTACGTCAAAAAATGATTCGTAAAGTGCTGGAAAAAGACTGGCCGAAATTGAAGCTCGCCTGCGCCGCTGATATCCTTTTCTTTTGGGCGTGGTCGCTGCTGCTGTTATTTCTTATTATTTCTTCAGCCTTCGGCAGAACCATCTGCTGGCGGGGAATACCCTATAAACTGCTCGGCCCAACTGAAACAATTATCGTGAGTGGTTAGCCGGCCCAATTCCAGCGATTTTTGGATTAGTTTTTCCATTGATACCGGCATGAGTAAATTATATTATGTGTTATGATATTTTTCAGTAGTAGCACTGTGAAAAAGCATAACGGATTTCATTTCATAGATGCGCTTTCATTTTGTGATGTTGTGCGAGGGACTCAAACGTGAAAAAAGGCATTCGGATACCCGCAAAATGGATGTTTGCGACCATAATTGTCATAATGCTTATGATTATGATTGCAGGAAACACCGCCGCCCACGGCCTTGGTGGCGGGGCACTTGCCGGCAACCGATATCGAGTGCTCATTTCAACGGATATCGGCGGAAGCGACGAGGATGATATCCAGTCAATGATCCATTACCTTCTCTATTCTGATGTATTTGATACGGAAGGCATTATTTCTTCACCGACAGGTAAAGGCCGCAAGGAGGATGTCCTCGAAGTAATTGACAAATACGAAAAGGATTATCCTAACCTGAAAATCCATTCAAAAAAATTCCCCATACCGGATTATCTTCGCTCAATAGCAAAACAGGGGGCGATAAATCCAGCACCGGAAAAAGGCTATAGCAGTCCGACCGAAGGTTCAAAATGGATTATCCATTGTACGAAGAACAAAGACACCAGACCCTTGTATGTGCTTGTATGGGGCACAATTACCGATGTCGCGCAGGCACTGCGTGATGACCCCGGCATAAAGGGAAAAATCAGGGTTTACTTCATTGCATCATGGAACCAAAAACAGGACCAAAACGCCTTCAGGTATATCGACAAAAACCACTCGGATTTGTGGCTTATTCACAACAATACCACCTTCCGAGGCTGGTATATGGGCGGCAAACAAAGCGGTAACTTGGGAAACAGGTCGTTTGTTGATAAGCATGTTAAGGACCACGGCCAACTGGGAAAATATTTCGCCCCATTGAAAGGCGGCAAAATAAAGATGGGCGATACCCCGAGTTACGCCTTCCTCCTACGTGGAACACCGGAAGACCCAACAAAAGAAAGCTGGGGCGGGCGATTCGTCAAAAGAAAAGACCGTCCCAATTGGTGGGTGGATGATCCCGACCCTGCCCTTGCCGAGGCCGGTCGGCCCGGAGCAAAAACAGTCAACAAATGGCGCCGGCAATACCTGCGGGATTGGCAGAAACGTATGGACCGATGCGAAGGTAAAGTGCAACCCAGCGGCACCCAAAAATAATAGTTTCACTATATTGATAAGGAGTTGAGAATGATGAACAAGAAACCTAAAACTGCGAAATTCAGAGTTCGATATTCGATACTTATCACTATAATGCTGCTTGCCTGCAGCAGCGCGGTGGCACAGGACTTTGTCCCTTTCGTTATTCCCGCTCGGCCAAATCCTGATTCGCTGATAGCATATCCTCCCTCGCAGCCAATCAAGACCAACTCCGACCATCTTGTTGCTCACTCCGGCCACTTCTTTAGCGACGAGCACCGCGTTCGCCTCTGGGGCGTCAACCTGTCGTTTGGAGCAAACCTGCCCAAACATGAAGATGCCCCCTACATTGCAGCCCGCCTTGCCGCTGCCGGCGTCAACGCCGTTCGTTGTCACCACATGGACACCGCTCGATTTCCCCGTGGGTTGTGGAACGCAAAAGACGGCAAGACCATCGACCCGGAGGCCCTGGACAGATTAGACTTTTTCATCGACCAGCTTGCCCGCCGCGGAATCTGCGTCAATATCAACCTGCACGTCGGACGAGTACACAGTCAGTTTCTGGGCCTGCCCAAGACCAACCGCCAATACGATAAAATCTTCAACATCTTCACGCCCGCACTCATTGATGCCCAGAAACAATATGCCCGCGAGCTGCTGACCCACGTCAACCGCTACCGCAAGCTCCGCTACGCCGACGACCCCGCCGTCGCCATCGTCGAAATCACTAATGAGAACAGCTTCTTTATGTGGGGCAGCGAGCAAACGCTGCGGACGCTACCGTCATTCTATGCAAATATTCTGCAAAGCAAATTCAATGCCTGGTTACAAAAAAGATACAGTTCGGACCGGAAGCTGCGCAAGGCCTGGTCCGAAGGCGCTGAGGCCCTGGGAAAAAACCTGCTCG
>Ga0307379_10009543_pt1 | contig 12933 bp, 13 predicted proteins | sample UN2MG_FD_202237 | JGI IMG/M metagenome (GOLD analysis project Ga0307379, IMG submission 202237) | Soil microbial communities from Risofladan, Vaasa, Finland - UN-2 | ecosystem: Environmental > Terrestrial > Soil > Coastal area > Acid sulfate soil | place: Finland: Risofladan, Vaasa | collected... | reverse complement strand
TTTCTTTTCAGCTTCCTGTGCGATCTGCCAGTCGGCCATTTTCGTGGCATCGTATGCCATTTCTCACCCTCCTCTCTGATTTAATTCCTCTTATCCTACGGTACTGATAAAATATTGTCAATAAAAAATGTTGAACAGGCTACGCCCACCCCACCCGTGCCCTGCAGAGCTCCCTTTCGTCCCGGTCTCTTTTGAGAGACACGAGATACGTACCATCATCAGAAGGGTTTCCGATGAGGATTGAAATCGTGTCTCCGTAAACGGATTCGGCGAGGAAGTCGATATCGAATCTCGCCGCCCGCCTGCCGGAAAGGGTATCATATGGAAAGCTGTTCAGTATCCATTCGAAATATCTCGAGCTGTTTGCGTGTCTGTTCAGGTCTATGTCGCAGAAGTCGACTGTGATTCTGCCGCCGTGCAGGGGGATGCCTGGGGCTTTTAGTCTTTCCAAAGGCCCCTCCAACGCCTGACGATCTTTCAGGAAAGGCATCGTTTCAGAAAACTCATTCAGACGCTGCGGGCGCCTCTTTTCGCTGTCAATAACAAGCCAGCCGCTCGCTGCCCTCGCGACTGCAGTTTCCCCACTGTCGATCACAAGGAAATCTCTCAGAGCGAATATGCCCTGAGTACCCTTGGACCACGTCTCCACCGTGAAGGGCTCCTCCCACAGCAGAAGCCGGTCTATCTCTATGCGGAGCCTGGAAAGAACCCAGAATTTTCCCTTCTCTATCAGGCTCTTATAACCGAAATCGCATCGCTCGGCATGGTGCCAGGCGCTCTCCTGGAAGCAGTTGAAGAGACTCATGAGGGTTATTCTCTTTTCCTGGTCGACGTCATACGATTTTACCGTATACTTATCTTTCCATAGAAGAGGATACCCCTCCCGCACGCTTCTATCGTTCGTCATTCCAGCCCCCTGACTCCTTAAAGTACAAACATCTTGAGTCTCCAGTCAAAACAGAAATGGAATGAGCGCCCTTCTTTGTTCCGGGTAGTCGTCAAACAGACTTTTATACCACCTGTGGTGCGATCTCGAGCGCGGTAGGAGGTTTGCCATAGTCCACAGCGCGAACGTCGCTCCCGGAAGGGACCATGTGGCGATCGCCCATCCCGCCCACTCTACTATCTCACCGAGATAGTTCGGACAGGAGACCCATCTGTACAACCCTCCGTACGGGATACTGTAGCCTTTGGCTTTGGACTTCCTGAGATTAACGAGTATCTTGTCGGAATGAACGTTTATAGTAAAACCAAGGCCAAAGAGAAAAAAACCTGCTATAAACCTGATATCGAGGAGCCAGCGCTCCATGTGGAGGTCGGAGATGTAAAAGAGGTACCTCCCGTTGATATATGCGTTTATGATGTTGAAGAACCCTGCGGACAGCAGTATCACAACCGGCATGCGGTTGTTGCCCCCGCGTCTTTTAAGGGGGAATAAAAAGGAGCGGTATGAATAGTGGAACACCCACATACCGAGGAATACCAACGCAACTGTATTGCCGGGGCGGTTTCCCGCAACAAAGAGAAGGATCATCAGAAGAAGGGAGATCACCTCCATGAAGACCCACCCCCATGAGCTGTTTATCGTAGGCCCTCCGTCCGATTTCATATGACGGCCGTACGGTGCGGTCCTGAAGAAAAGCAGCACAAACGTGATGAGGGCGACGCAAAGCCACCCCGCGATAAAGATGTTGAAAAACTCAGTCTCAATCACTCTTCTTGCCTACTCTTTTTTCAAGTATCCGTTATCTCTGAACCAGTTTACCGTATCGGTGACTGTTTCGACAAAAGGACGCGGTCTGTATCCCAGCTCGCGTGCCGCTTTCTCGTGCGAAACGAATCTGTAGTGACGCAGTACGTTGAGCGATCCCCGTGTGAACACGGGCCGTTTCGAGCTGCACCTGCCTGCGACCGCGCCGAACGGCAGGAGGAGACGGGCAAGCCACATCGGCACTACCAACCTCTTCCTCCTGCATCCCGCAACTTCATCCACGATCCTGCAAAGGTCATCCAGCGCCAGCCATCTGCCGGATAGTATGTAGCGCTCACCGCACCTTCCGCGCTTTTCGGCTGCGATTGCCCCTTGTACCACATCACGCACATCGACCCAGTTGAATCCTCCCTCTACCAGCACGCGGCGCCTGCCGTGTAACAGCGAAATGAGTGTGCTCCCGGCGTGTGAAGGCTTGAAATCGTTCGGCCCTACAATCGCCGTCGGTATTATAACCACAGCGTCGAGGCCGGAAGCTGCGGCGGTCAGCACATCTTTTTCTGCGAGCGCCTTGGACCTGTCGTACGCCATTCCACCTGCCGAATCGATGAGAGACCGGGTTTCATCAACAAGGTCTCTTCTGGGCAAGGGGTCGAACGAATGAATCGAACTGAAATAAACAAGCCTGTGTACCCCGCACTGCAGGCAAGCATCTATGGCGTTACGGGTTCCCTCCACATTCACCCTGAGAGTGTGCCTGTTATCGGTATAAGAAAGAGAGATATGCGCAGCAAGGTGGTACACCGAGCGTACACCCCTGAACGCACGAACGAGAGAAGGCGGGTCGAGGATATCCGCCCTCACGGCCTGCACCCCTAACCCTTCGAGTGCCCTCCTGTCCTCCCTCACAAGGGCGCGTACCTCCCTGCCCTCTTTCAGGAGTGCCCTGGTGAGGTTCGCTCCCACATGCCCACAAGCCCCTGTAACCGCAACCATAAAAACAGATCCACCTCCACTGTTCGGAGCCGTTATTCCATTTTGATCCAGCCAGTATACGCCATTCCAACAAATAAGTCAAATTTAACAACTATTCAGACACACTCCTCTACTTATCGGAATCCAAGCAAGATATTTCTGGCATTTTTTTCTCTAAAATAGTATAATTTTAACAATCTTCATAGAGGAGGAGCCATGTACGCCGAACAACCGTTAGCTCATTTTCTCGATAGACTCTGCTCCAAAAACCCTGAACCCGGCGGGGGAAGCGCTTCAGCGCTCGTCGGAGCAACGGCGGCGAGCCTCTCGGGCATGCTTGCCGCTCTCACCGTAAACAAGAAGGGTTACGAAAACTGTTGGGATTCTATGGAGCAGCATCTCAAAAGTGCAAAAAAGCTGAAGGAGGAGCTTCTTACCCTGCTGCAGAAGGATACTGAGGCGTTTGACGATGCCTCAAAGGCTTTCAAGCTCCCAAAGAACACAGAGGAGGAGCGGCGAAAGAGGACGGAAGCGATCGAGGTGGGGCTGAAGAAGGCCACAGAGGTCCCTTTCGCTATCATGGAAAAGAGCGTCGAGGTCTCGAGGCTCGCGAAAGAGGTGTTGAAAAACGGAAATGAGATGGCTATCTCCGACGGCGCAATATCGGCGCTCTTTGCCGAGGCGGCCTGTGTCGGCGCGATGGTGAATGTTTATATCAACTTCAGCTGGATGAAGGACAAGGAGTATGTCGCTAGAATAGAAAAGAAAATCGGCAAGCTCCTCGAAGAGGCGAAAAGTATCAAAGAGGAGGCTCTCTCGTATACCTTCAAAAAGCTGATAGGATGAGGAAAATCCTGGACAAGCTGGATACACCTGCTACCGTAGTAGCAGATGCTACCTTAGTAGCAGATGCTACTGTAGTAGCAGTCAATCTATAAGAAACGGAGGAGAAAAGTGAGCGCAAAGGTCATTGATTGCGTCGCAATCGCAAATGAGATTAAATCGGAACTGCAGGAAGAGATACAAGGCCTGGGGAAGAAGGGGATCACAGTAGGACTCGCGACTGTTCTCGTGGGCGACGACTTCGGCGCACACATGTACAGAAATCAGATAGAGAAGTTCTGCGTAGAGATGGGGGTACAGTATACGAATGCCAACCCGAAAGAAGACACGTCTGAGGAGGAGGTCGTCAAGATCGTAAAACAGCTCAATGATAACGAAAGTGTGAGCGGTATGATACCGCTCCGCCCGTTCCCTGAGCATATCTCGGATTATGCGATCATCAACGCAATCGCCCTCAACAAGGACATAGACTGCTTTCACCCGTACAACATGGGAAAGCTCACACTCGGGGAGATCACGTTTGCTCCGGCGACACCATCCGCCTGCATAGAAATCCTTGACCGCGAAAAGACGAACTTCGAGGGAGCAGAGATCTGTGTTGTCGGCCATTCCAATATAGTCGGAAAACCGATCTCCATTCTGTGCCTCAACAGGAACGCAACGATCACAACGTCGCATGTCTTCACCTCCATGGCTGGGAACCTCGCCAAGCATACTACGGTCGCCGATATTCTCATAGTCGCCGCAGGAAAAGCGGGGCTCATCACGGCGGACCTCGTAAAAGAGGGAGCTTTCGTGATAGACGTGGGCATAAACCGGGTCAAGGTGCTCGACGAGAACGGTAATCCGGTGCTCAATGAAAAGGGAAAACCAAAATCAAAGACCGTGGGCGACGTCGATTTTGAAGGGGTAAAACAGAAGGCTGGGAGGATAACCCCAGTTCCAGGCGGGGTCGGCGCGATTACGAACATGATGCTGATGGGAAACGCCATCAAGGCTGCAAAGGTTCACCATAATCTGGCATAAGCTGAAAGACGGCCGCAGAAACGCCTCAAAGTTCTGTGACAGAGGCTGTTAATACAACAGGATCGTCGATTCAAAAAATCGATACAGGTCCGTTACGATGAAACAGACAAAAAAAGAGGGTCCGGTTTCACTCCGGACCCTCTTTCTCGTGCCGGACGTCTAACCCCCATTTCTCACACAGGAATGTGGGGTTCAATCCCCGTTTCTCATGACTAACAGCAAACTGTAAGTAACGGGGCTTTTGACGCTTTCTTCACCGTAAATATTATTTTTTACATCTGCCAATGGCTAACGAATTGTTTAGAAAAACGCACTAATAATTCAGGTCCACCTGCAGCTTTCCTTTGCTCACGCCGTTTGGAACGATGCAGAGGATCCCGAACGGATCATCACCCTTCTGCACGAAGCGGTGGGACTCGTTCGGTTCGATGAGTACGGCATCCCCCTCCCGAAGGTCGTATTCCTCTCCTTCGAGATCGAGCTTTCCCTTCCCTTTCAGGACGAACACCTCGTGTTCGTAGGGGTGGAGATCAAGCGACGTTGCGCCTCCCTTATCCATCTCGAAGTATCTGAGCTCGAAGTTCGGTGCACCGAACTCCTCCACGATGAGGTACCTCACCGATACACCCTTCCTATATGATCTGTTGATACCCTTTTGCGGGATTTCATCCAGATTGATCTTGTACATCATAAGCTCCTGTCATTCTTCTGCTTTACCGGTATCTCATGGCCTATGAAACCGGCTGTGCAGGCCGTTTTTTGATACGCACCCTAAACCCCGATTCCCCACAAAGTTCAGTAAATCCACCGTAAGGGCGATTGCCGGTTATCGGGATTGAAACACGAGATTCAAAAGTACCGTAAAAATATAATACACCGTCATCCCGATGTTCTTTGACAAAGGGCATCGGCTTTAGGAAAGATACCTTCTTTCGTGGGGGGCCATACATGCTGGTTCCCCGTTTCAATCCTATGCAGTATGTTCCGGTTCATCCTTTGGAAAGGTTCGGGCTTTCGATAGGGGTGTGTAATACTAGAGGATATGCTCCAGAAATCGTTTTGTTCTGTCCTTATCCGGCCGTTCGAAGAGCTTGTCAGGGGACCCCTCCTCAACGATCTCACCCTCGTCCATGAAGATGACGCGATTCGCAGCCGCTCGCGCAAACCCCATCTCGTGGGATACCACCAGCATCGTCATCCCCTCCTGTGCGAGGGAGAGCATGACGTCGAGCACCTCCTTAATCATCTCCGGATCGAGTGCGGAGGTGGGCTCATCAAACAGCATGACCTTCGGGTTCATCGCCAGAGCACGCGCTATGGCGACCCTCTGCTGCTGACCTCCGGAAAGCTGTAACGGATACGACTCCACCTTATCTTCGAGGCCGACCCTGCGAAGAAGCTCCCTTGCCCACTCATGGGCCTGTTTCTTCACCATGCGCTTCACAACGATGGGTGCGAGCGAAACATTGTCCAGTGCACTGAGATGGAGGAAAAGGTTGAACGACTGGAACACCATTCCAGCCTCCTCTCTCACCAGGCGTATGTTGATGTCGCGGTCGGTAACACATACATCGTCTATCCAGATACTTCCTGATGTGAGGTCCTCCAGGCGGTTGATGCATCGAAGAAGTGTTGATTTGCCGCTCCCGGATGGACCGATAATGAGGATTACCTCCTGAGGTTTCACAAGGAGGTCCACCTCTTTCAGCGCAACGAGCTTTGTCTTCCTGATCTTCGGTTTTTTTCTTCTCTTGGTCTCATCTGAGGATTCTCTCCCGAGAACAGTGAAGATCTTTGTCGCTTTCTCTATTCTTATCTTGTAGTTATTTGACATCTCTGCTGAGCCTATCCTCCATCATTCCAACGAGCCACGAAAAGAACAGCGTGAGGATGAGATACACAAGAGCAACTACCGTATACGTCTCGAAGTATTCGAAGGTCCTCGATGCAAACTCCCTCCCCCTGCGCAAAAGATCGGATACCGCGAGAATAGAGACGAGTGAGGAATCCTTCAACAGTGCTATAAATTCATTTCCCAGAGGCGGCAGCACGACCCGCAGGGTCTGCGGCAGTATGATGTGTCTCATCGCCTTGCCTCGCGAAAGGCCGAGTGCGAGCGCTGCTTCCATCTGGCCCCGAGGAATTGCCTGTATCCCCGCCCGTATGATCTCCGCGAGGTATGCCCCATAGCACACCGCCATAGCAATGATGGCGGAAGTGATATCCGGGATCTTTACGAGTCTGCCCAGCGCGTAGTATATGTAGAAGATCTGCACCAGGAGAGGTATTCCTCGGACCACTTCGACGTACACTGTCGCAACACGGTTCACCACCCGCACCCTCGAAACCCTCCCCAGTCCCGCGATAATCCCTATGACGAGTGCGAGCATGATGGAGAGCACGGTGACCTGAAAGGTCTTGACGATACCGTCCGGCAGGAAACGGATGATGTTCTTGTAAGGATCGGGAGAGTAGATGACGAGGAATATCAGTATGCCGATAGCCCCGAAGAAGGCTATTCTCCATGCCGAGAAGATCTCCCTTTCACCCTTCTGTGGTATGAGTGTTGCGTCAGATATCGGAATCTTTTCCCTAGCCATTGTGTAAACCGTTTCTATCGTTTTTTTGCATAGTATGTAGAGCAGCTGTTGATATACGCAAAACTGTACAGCCCGGATGTATAATCATCCGGGCTGTATATTTAATAATACTTGTAAGCGATTACCTCAACCACTTTTTCTCGATCTCTGCGTATTTGGCGGTCCCTACGACCTTGTCGATTCCCCTGTTTATCGCCTCGAGCACCGCACTGTTTCCCAGTTGAACCGCAATGCCGTAGTACTCATCTGTAAAAGGCTTGCCAACGATCTTGAGCTTTCCCTTGTACGACTCGCTCTGCAGAGCGAAATCCGCTGCCACAGGTGTATCTGCGACGACTCCAGCGAGCCTTCCGTTCACAAGGTCTTCGAACGCCAGCCCGATCTCATCGTACTCCTTGAGTTTCACACCGGCCACCTTCTCCACCGCGAATGCGCCCGTGGTGCCTATCTGGGCCCCGAGGGTCTTTCCCTTGAGATCTGCAATCGTTGATACGCCTGTTGTCGCATTCGGCACGACGAGGATCTGACCTGCGTTGATATACGGCTTGGAGAAATCCATCTGCTTCTTTCGCTCCTCCGTAATCGTCACCGATGACATCACCGCATCATACTTTCCGGCTGCGAGACCGGCAAAAATACCGTCCCATGCGGTATTCTTGAACTCATGCGTAAATCCGCCTGCCTTTGCGATTGCTGCCATCAGATCGACGTCAAAGCCGACGATCTCCTTGTTCGTTTCATCGACATATTCCATGGGCGGCCATGTCGCATCTGTTGCGACAACTATGTGCATCCCTCCCTTTTCTTCTGGTTTTGAACTCTCAGCGAATACGAGGCCACCTACAGCGAAACAGAGGACAGCAACGATAAGTACCTTTTTCAACATTTTAACCTCCCTACCCATAAAGTGGATTTATATATCCTTGCCCGGCAGTTTAAGCGCCAAAAGGCTGATAAATTAGCTTATCTATTATTTATGGGCGTGTCAAGCCATAAATCTGGCCTGATAGGAGACCGCAGGACCGATCTCCACGTAAAACAGAGGGGCGTCAAAGGGTTCCCCATTGCTGTGGTTTTACCATTAAAAAAGCCCCCGGAGAAAGGAGGAAAACCGGGGGCCATCTAGAGTTGTAGAACTTCGTTACAAAATTATTTAATTTTCATGATTAATATAACAACAGGATAGATAGCAGGCAAGTATTTTTTCCTTATTTTAGAAAAAAATTGTAATGATTTCTATTTTAAATTGTTTACCGAAAATAGTACAATAACACCCTAATTATCACTGTCTGTCTTGTCCTTTTTATAGTGTTCCGCCCTCGTGGTTTTAAAAATATGGGGAGGAAATATCTGCCCGAGGCGAGATTTGAACTCGCACAGCCATACGGCCACTAGCCCCTCAAGCTAGCGTGTCTACCAATTCCACCACCCGGGCGACAAGCATAAAATTTAACAAAATCGATGTCAGAGTCAATAAAAATCAGCCTTTTGAAACACCATCAATCTTTAGTCCCTGGACAAAGCCTGCAGAAACTCAACCTCTGGTTTCGAGATATTCAGCTGCTTCGCTATATCCTCCTTTGTGTATCCCATAGAGAGCAGATGTCGGGTCTTTTCCATGAGGTTCTTGTGCTCTCCGAGAACAGGCTCGACCGGCTTCTCCCTCTCCTCCTCCTCTTTCGTTGACACCCCTTCCCCCAGCCTCGGATCCTTCAGAAGCCGTTCCGCTTTGCGGATACAGCGCTTCAGTGCCTTTATGCGCTCTTCGGAGAGGTTCACCGCGGAGTCCACCGCCCGGTTGAGCTCCACGATGAGCTCTTCCACCTCTTTTGTATACTCTTCGAGCAGTCTCGGCACGCTGTTCCGCTTGATTTTGCTGTTCAGGATAACGAAAAAGATAAAGAGAAGGATGATATTGATAACAACAACGAGTATTAGGCTCATCGCTTTGTGTCTATTATAGTACCTTTGTAGGGTTCTTCAAACTCTTCTTCCTTGCTTTCTTTTTCCCTCTTCTGCCCCTCTTTCTTCTCTCGTATATGCGACTTTTCCTTCTTCTGCTCGTCCTCTATCTTCGCGTTTCCTTCGGGGTGGGGCTTCACCTCGTTGACGCGGGTGGACTCTATGCGGGCGAGTTCACCCATCTCACCCGCCTTGAGGGTCTGGGCGATGGCCACACCATCATGCTGGAATTGACGGACGGAGTCCATTCTTACGAGAATTGCCTGCAGGTCTATAGGCAGAATTCCCATCTATCTCGTCTTTCTCCCTGTAATCTCTTCGAGATCTATAACCTCGTACCGCTTGACGCGTATCCTTCCGCTCTCGAGCACGAAGGTTATATGCTTGAATTCGTTGGTGACATCATAGTAGATGTCCTTGATACCTATGCGCGTTCCTGGGAAGACCTCTTTGGAAACTGAGACCTTTCCGATCGTTCTGAGAAGCTTGAGGTAGGATTTGAGCTCGTTCATCTCTTCCTTTATCTCGCTCACCCGTATGGTAAACTCTTCGTGGGAGGAGATCATCTTTTCGAGAAGCTTTTCCTTCTCCTCGGTGAATCCGCGCTTGTGCTTCTTCTGGCTCTCCAGTGTAGTGATGTTGGCATTGAGCTTCTCGAGAGAGTTCTCGCCCTCTGAAAGCTCCTTATCGAGCTCAAAGAGCCGCTGCCTGGACTTGGGATCGACCCCCACCTCGACTATCGTTTCCGTAAAGGAGACGGACCCGAGCGTCTTCGTGTTAACGATCTCTCCTGCGCGTATTCTTCCTCCGACGATCGTCGCCCTCTTGCCGAAACACACAACCTTCTCAGTGGCGTCGACCTTGCAGTGCATGATACCGTCCTGTACAACAACGCTCTTGTCCGCTATGACGTTTACCTGCTCAAGAAACTTGGCCCACACAGATCCGCCGGCCTTTATCTGCCCCTCGAGCTTTCCCATGACTCCCTGCTTGATATTGATGTTACCTTCCGCGTCGAGGAGACACTTTCCTACGCTTCCCCGTACTTCGATATCCCCGGCGGCCTTTATCGAAAACCCGTCCTCCACGCTCCCCTTGACGATTACCGTCCCGAGGAAGAGTATGTTTCCGGTGTGAATATCGACATCTCCGCTCACCTCGTATATGGGCTCTACTGTAACCTTTCCGCTCGAGAGAGTAACCTGTCCATTGATGGCCGCTATGATGCTCATCCCGTCCTGCGAAATCTCGGTGTTCTTGCCGGGATCGAGCTCCAGGTCTTTCCCGTCCTTCGCATCGATCGGGCGGTCCGTGACGGTTCGTCCCGGCCTTCCCTTGGTCGCCTGTACCTTGGTAGCGAGAAGCTGTCCGGCAACGACATTCTCAACGAGATTGAGGTCCTTGAAGTTTACCTGACCCTTCTCGTCCTCTTCGAGCTGGAGCTTTTTCTCGGTCCTGAAGTTGAACACGAGCTTTGCATCCTCGCCGTTCTGCGGCGCAATACCTTCAGCCACCAGAACAGGGATGGTGTATATCTCTCCGTCGAGGGTCTCTCCGATAGCTTCCTTTTTTATCCCGTTCCTGACCCCTTTCAGTTCGAGCTCGTCCATCACATCATCGATATCGAGGTCCCTGCCTCCCGGGTTCGGAGGAACGATTGTTATGAAAGACTTCATCTCGTCCTCCGATATCTCGACAACACAGGATGCGTTGTTTCTTTCGACAGGAGTATAGTCGCAGACCTTCGAATACTCTCCGCTCCCCTCACGAACGATCTTCGAAATCTTTGACTTGTCATATTCGGAGATGCCTCTGTCTGAAAACACCTTCAGGATATCCTCGACTCTTACCCGGCTTCCCTTTCCGTGGGGCCGATCCACTTTAGTAACGACCCCCACTCTTGTGATCCTTACCCTGAAGCTCCCGTCGATATCCTTCTTCAGCTCTCCTGTCTTCTGTTCAGCCCCTTCCTCGACCTCTTTTTCTTCGATCGCCTCAGAGAGGGTCTTTCTGATGAGCAGACGATACGGGCGCTTTTTGAACGCCGAGCGTTTTCCGTGCTCGATGATCTCGTATTCGAGGTCTGATATCTGGACACCGAGGTATTCGCTTGCCTTCCCGAGCCCCTCCTCGATCGAGAAGGATTCAAGTGTTACAGAGTCTTGCCCCCCGGGTTCGAGCTCCTCATTGAATACGAGCTCTCTCAGCTCTTCCTGAAGCCTTTGAAATGAACCGGCCATCTATATCACCATGCTCTTCTTTATATTCATGAACTTGCTTCTGAGCCTCATTATCGCTTTTGTGTGCAGCTGGGATATTCTCGACTCCGTGACCTTGAGGACCTCCCCGATCTCCTTCAGTGTGAGGTCCTCATAGTAGTAGAGGATAAGAACCTTCTTCTCCTTGTCGGGCAGCTCGCTTATCGCCTGAACGATGATGTTCTTTATCTCCTCACGTTCGACAATCACCTCGGGGTTGAGGCTCTTCGGGCTTTCTATTGTCTCCATCACCGAGACCTTGTCGCTCTCATCGCCCACATACCAGACGTCACTGAGGGAGAGAATCGATGCACCCGATATCTTCAGAATAAGAGAGTGGAACTCCTTCACGTTCAGTCCGAGCTCTTTCGCGATTTCATTATCAGTTGCGGATCTGCCGAGTTTGTTTTCCAGCCGGCCTATCACCCTCTCGAGCTCCTTCGCCTTCTGTCGCACCGACCTGGGAACCCAGTCTATGGAACGGAGCTCGTCGTAGATTGCTCCCCTTATCCTCGTTACTGCGTAGGTCTTGAACTTGATGTCCCTGTCAGGATCGAACTTCTCTATCGCGTCGAGGAGGCCGAATACTCCGTATCCAACGAGATCGTCAAAATCCACATTCTGGGGCATACCGATAGCTATCTTGCCAGCAACATACTTGACCAGAGGAGCATACTGGTTGACAAAATATTCTCTTATCTTGGGGTCCCTGCTCTTCTTATACAGCTTCCAGAGTTCTTCTTCCGTCTTGCCTTCAAACACTTTTGACTCCCCTATCGATTTTGTTACCGGGACATAGATATCAGCAGTATGAATATACTAAGAATGATAACGATACCCCCGACAACCCAGAGCGGGTTGAGCTCTTTGTGCTTCTCCTTGACCGCGACCGCAGAGCGGGAATCCTCCTCCTCGTCCTGCGATGAAACGACCTTTACGTCAGAGGGAACCTTGAACATACCCATGATACCCGGACCGAACTGTGTCAAAACCCCGACATTTCCGCTTTCGAGCTCCTTGACCTCAACGATCTTTGTGTAGATCGGTACCCGTATACTGTCCACCTTACCTCCGAGCAACACAGCGAGGTAATCCGCGATATCCCTCTCATCGCTGATTCTTACCTGGATGTCGTCACCGAACTCAAGCTTTTGTATCTCGGTGCCCTTGACAGGAGAAAGAACAGGATCCACCTTCAGTACGATAAGCGACTGATCGGGTTTCTTGTGCATCCGCTTACTCTCAATCTCTTCCTCCACCTCTTCGGGATTGAGCGCCTCCTCCCCCTCGTCTGCCGTCGTCTCCTGACCCTTATTTAGCTCGAATACATCCGTCATATCAACTGCAAACTTCACCGCAATGTTCGTATCCGAGAAAATAGTATACAGCTCATCTATAAGAAGATTATTCAGAGCCTCATCATTCAAAAGTCTTCCAACCTTCAGCACTCCGGACAGTCTCGCCGCAAACTCCCTTCCCAGAAACTTGTTCTTAATATGCTCTATCTTCGCACCGTCAACCCGCTTTACCCGCATATAGTTATACAGTGCGGCTTCAA
>Ga0307379_10009542_pt1 | contig 12934 bp, 10 predicted proteins | sample UN2MG_FD_202237 | JGI IMG/M metagenome (GOLD analysis project Ga0307379, IMG submission 202237) | Soil microbial communities from Risofladan, Vaasa, Finland - UN-2 | ecosystem: Environmental > Terrestrial > Soil > Coastal area > Acid sulfate soil | place: Finland: Risofladan, Vaasa | collected... | reverse complement strand
ACAGCCCCCATAAGCCACAAATGTTCCTCTGGCCATATAGTTTATTTTTGCATAAAGAAAGTTATTTGACTATCCTCACCTTTCAGATTATTCTATGGTTACAGAATGTTTTTTTAATTATAGACCCCATTTTCCATTTTTCACTCTCAAATACCCAAACTATTCAAGATTTTTCTAAAAAATGTATGTAAAAAAGACAAAAAGTAACCTTCCTAATCCTTCTTTATAAGATCAGGGGTCAAAATCCACTTAATTCTCCACTTCCCTTCCCCCTTATCCAGAGAGACTATTTCTCCCATTCTGAATTTCACTATCTCTTTATGCGGATCATTTAGGATTAAAAGGGATAATAGATGGCTTAGATGAGGAAGGTGTCCTACTAAGAGAATAGGCTCTCTCTCCTCTTCTATCCAAGATCTAATTAGCTGAGGATCAGCTAAAGGATCAAGGTTCTCTATTTCCTTGATCTGGTCTTCTAAATGGAGTTGCTCGGCGAAAATTTGGGCAGTTTCTCTGGCCCTAAGTTTGCCAGAATGAAAGATCTGAACTACTCTTATCCCTACCCCAGCAACGTAGGAACTGACCAGAGAGACTTCCCTTCTTCCTCGAGAAGTAAGAGGACGATTAGCATCTTCCTCTTTAAGTTTGGCCTCTCCGTGTTGCACTAAATAAACTTCCATAATAGGAAAATAAGGCCTCCTTTCCTCTTATTTTATTTCTTTTTCTCCTTCTTGCCACTTTACGTAGGCACTGACTTATTAAGATAACTTTCACAGAAGATATAACACAGAATCACAATATTAAAAACTATCTCTTAAATTTACTATGATTTACTAAAGATGTTTTTAGGAGAAAATATTAATTACTTGTCAATAATAAAGATGCGACCCCATTTCCCTTTTTACTATTCACCTCTTGCCAGAGATTGCGTATAAAGGTATCGATCTAAAAGAAGTTCGGCGAAGCCAAATTTAGACGGAGCGAAGTTTAGTCTTTTACACCACTGTTAGGTGATGCGGCAGCGTTTATTCGTATTCATTCTTCATCACTTTCCCTTTTTTCCAATCGAGAATGTTTCAGAAGTCGTTTAAAAATTTCTATTTCTTTCTCATTAAAATATTCTTTGCTCATCAAGTAGTCGTGATTGCCTACTATGACTAACTGCTCTTTAGCTCTGGAAAGCGCTACATTAATCAGTTGCCACTTTGCGGTAAGATGAGTAGGCCTCACATTATCATCGGTAAAATCCACAACAATCATGCGCCTCTCTTGCCCCTGAAAAGAATGAACAGTGGAAACCTTCAGGCCGTCGATGTCCAAGGCATTCTTTCGGGAGATCTGACGAAGTTTTTGTAAGATTTGTACAACTTGGGCATTGTAAGGTGCAATAATGCCTATATCAGAAGACTTGACACCCTGCCTTAGAGCCTCCCAAACCACCTTGATGGCAGACTCCGCATGTACTTCGTTAAAGCGACGTTGTTCCTCAGTATCCAGGTAATCTGCTCCAACTGTCTCAACCGCTCCGGGACTATGGATAAAAACTACTCGCCCACTGAAACCTCTTATTGGAGCTAAAGAAGCAGTTCCGGTTTTTAAACCGCCTACCTTCTTGTAAAACATCTCGCTTACAAGGTCTGCTATTTCGTGTTGCATTCGATACTGAGTATCAAGAAAAGCAGCTCGAGGGTCATCCGATTGCTCAATCCCCGCTTTCTCGAAAACATTTGCGCGAAACCACTCGTTTGGTTCCTCAGCATCCTCTGGATAGATTGGTGGCAACTGGTAAGGATCCCCTCCAACCACAATTCCAGTCGTGGCAAAAAAACTAGCAGCTATCAGTGATGGAATACTTGCCATTGATACCTCATCGGCTATTACATAGTCAAATTGTCCAGGATTAGCCGCACGTGGAAAAGTGAGCATAGCAAAATTTCCTGCAATTAAGGAGGCATGTTTAACGTGTTCACTCCACCGCATCCCCGCCCTCTTGGCCTCAAAAGCTGATCTCTTAAAAGCATCCCGACTAAAGCCTTGGCATTTTTCGTCCATAGTGCTACCTAGCCGAGCGATCGAGATACTAGAAGCAGCACGCCCGAGTCGCTCCAAAGTCGTTAAGAGAAGTTGGTCTAGCGCCATATTTGACAGACTGGTTAAGAGGACTCGTTTCTTATTTTTAATCAAACTGGCTGCAAGAGCCCCCATCGTTTTTGTCTTTCCAGTTCCAGGAGGTCCCCAGAAGAAAGTCACTTTCTGGGACAGGGCTTTCTCAATTCCATGTCTCTGAGATGGGTTAAGATCTGAACAAGCAATTGGACTTCCTATGGATTTCATGGAAATAGTATTTGTGTATTGTGTTAATGGTTCTAAAAACTGATTTTCAAGATGTACCTTAGATTCGAGGAAAGCCAAAAGCTGTTCGGTTAACTCACGATTATCCATAATGTAGTCAATCCCTATATCAGTTATTCGCTTTATGGCCGCAATGTCGATGTTGAGGCGATCGATCTCATCCGCAGAAAAGAATACACGTATTCCCTCTGATGTGATTTCCATTATCCCTGAAATGAAAATATCGCCCACTCTAAATAACGATGATGTGCCTTGACGAGCTGACCACCTGGCATCTCGAAGAACACGGTCTGGTGCATTTTCGAATGTGACAGAATAACCTTCTCTATCATGCCGTTCATTAACCTTACTGAAGATGAAATATCTGGATCGATTCCTCGGCTCTTCGATCCGCTGTCTCTCCTGTTTGATGGCCTCAATCAAGTGACTCATTATTCCTTGATGCATATTCATCGTCTACTCCAATCTGCAAATTTGTTATCCGCAGCTTTGCATAACGTTCCAAGCATATACAACGTTGCGACCGAAGGAAGCAATTTCCTGAAGGGCAAGGGTATTAGCCCGTAGTATATATTATGTATTCTATGAAATCGTCTTATCATAAAATTTCCAATTCTAACACTAACTCAATAATCCCGAGCCATAATTCCGACTTTTCTTAAATGTTCCTTAAGATATTGCTCACCTCTATTCCATACACCCTTAAAGTGTTTCCGAACCACAATATCAAATTTAGGACATAGTTGACTTTCCAAATCCTTCATCCGGTATGGCCTTAAACTTTCAATTAAAATCTCTCCTGTTGGAATTTTATCCATCTGGATTTCCGCAAGAATCCAGTTCTCAAGAGGGGCAAGACGTAAGACTGCTATAACGGGTTGGTACCCATCGTGAGTACGGTCACGGAGAGCCTGCACATTATCAATGGTGAGAGGAATTGATAATTTTTCCGTAGTTTTTACCTCAAACGCAAACTTTTGATTAGATTTCGATGTTATATCAATATCAACTCCTTGCACGCCTCTTTCTACAATATTAGTAAAGCCCATTTCATGGAAACTGAGAGCCAGTAGTTTTTGTACAATTTTGCCAAAAGGCCCAGATGGTGTGCCTTTGATTCCAAACTTTTTCTGCAACTTCTGTAAAAGTTCGAGAGTTTCTATTTTCATGACTATATTTCCATCGAAATTCTCGGACCGGAATCCGGTGCCCAATCCGAAAACTTATATATAGTTTTAACTTTGGTAATATTATCCTTTAAAAACTGTTGCAGTTCGGTATCCATAGTAGAGACTGTAATGTTTTTTATATCGCTGAGTTCATTAAAAATTTCTACAAGACGAGCTTTTTGTTGTGAATCTAAACTTTGCGATGGGTCGTCCATCAAGATAAATCCGAGAGGATGAGAATCTCCAGATGTTTTAGCCAAACCTAAGAAAATAGACAAAGCAAGGCTATTCAGGTCTCCTTGACTTAGAATAGGAATAGGTCTCTTGTTGTCTTGGTCTTCAAAAATATAAAAGTTTCCACCAGTTTTTTTATTCTCTTCGACTCTAATATTGAGTGTTTGAAAAGCCGGGTTGTTGGTTATTTTACGAAAGTAGGAGTCAATTGCACTCCTGGCTGAATTAATTTTTTCTTCTGCTTCCTTTAGCATACAAGATTTGATAATTTTACTAAGTTCTTCCACATCTCTTACTAAATTTGAGACATCGGTTCTGATTTTCTCTTGTGTCTGGTATTCATCGGTTCTTTGAATTTGGTTTATTTCTTCGAGTTTATTCTTCAATAGTAAAATATCATAAAGTAAATTCATTATATCTGTTTTTTCTAAAATGGTGTCAATTGTAGATCGCTTACTCTTAATAGCATCTTCAATCTCTTTTAGACGTGAATCAATGCTTTTTATTTCTATGGATAATATTGCAGCGGGGTCATCTTCGTCACGCAACTCTTTATTTAGAAATTCTAAGATACTATTGATTACCTTCTGTAATCTTTCTTTTTCTCTCTGCATGTCTTCGTCTAAACATTCATATTCCTTCTTCAATTTTTCAAGATCGGTTTTCTTTTTGTCCAATTCTACCTGTCGTTTCTTTAACTCCTGCACTTGAGCTTTAATTTTTTCTTCCCATTCCTTTTGTAAATGTTCAAGCAAATTGGGTACAATTTTTCCGCATAAGGGACAGATGTTGGTTTCAGCCGGAGCAGCAGTTTTCAATATCGAAATACCTTCCTCAATTAATTCTGCCTTCGGACTTGTTTGTCTAATTTCCTTATCAACACTCTCAATTTCTTTAATCGCTTTTCTTATGTTGGTGTCGATTTCCTCTCTTTTACCATTTTTTTCTTCAAAATCTTGAAGCTCTTTTGCCTTTGATTTAAATACCCGATATTGAATTTCATATTGACTTTTTAGCTCTGCTACCTTATTTCTCTTTTCCAGTTTTTCTGACTGCTCTTTCACATCGGGAGATTCTGCCCAAAGGCGATTGCACTCATTCTTAATATCAGTAATAAACACCTCGGTATTTTTCCAATCAGAAGGAAAAGATATTGCGGCAATTGTAAGTCCCAATTCTTGTGAAAAATCACCAATATCTTTTATAGTTGATTCCGCCAGCTCAAGCAGTTTATCTTCGTTTAATTCTTCTTCACTCAGTCCCTTTTCTTTGGCTTTATCTCTTTTATCTTCTATATCTTTTTGCCTTATCTTTATCACTCCTTGTATGCTGGCCTGAAACTCATTAAATTCTTTTGCAAGCTCCTTCTGAACGTTTGAAAGGTCAGACTTCTTAATACCATCAAGAATATTCCGATAATCAGATAAACCTAAGAGGCGATCCATTACATCACTCTGTTCACTTGGTTTTTGTATAACAAAATCGTGGATGGTCTCCTGGTGTTGATATATGGTGGTAGCAAAGTCTTTAAATGAAACTTGAAGTAATTGTGCTATTTCTTGATAACCTTCGTCTCCCTCTTTCTCTGTTCCATCTGGCAAAGATATTCTAATACTTTTCCCTTTTTTGCCCTTTCCTCTGACTTCGGCTCGGGTAATAGTAAAGACCCCCTGTTCCCCCTCGATTTCCACATTTACTTGGGCTTTTTCAGAATTATCATTTATAACTCTCCAGACCATCTCACCTATGCCCACACGTTCACGAATTCCAGATTTTTCACCAATGCAATCGTCTCCATATAAACACCATTCAATTGCATTTAACACACTACTTTTACCTTGATGATTTCCCCCATGGAGTAGAGTAATAGAATTCTCAAATTCGATGGAGATCTTTTGAGAAAATCCTCTGAATCCTTCTATTTCTACCTTTTTAATCTTTAACATTCCATTCCTCTATCATAGCATTTTTTCAAGATTCTCAAGTACTTGTTTATAATTCTTTTTGATTTTACCTATCTGCGAGTTGAACGTCGATTTTATTTGCTCAACTCCACCTTGTTCATAGGATTCGCATATTTCTTGCCAGAGATTTCTCAATTTCTCTTCTTTTATTTCGTCTTGCACCTTTTCTTTATAGGCCATAGGTTCCTCCTTTATCTCTTGATCTGTAGCTCCAACAAATAATTATCGGCGGTTTCATATAACGTCTTGGGTGTATCTGAAGTTGGCGAACAGAGTTAGCCTATTTGGGCGGAGTGCTGAAGGCACGAACCGTATCCACATACACTCTGTTAGGCAACGTATGACGCAAGCCACTAATCTCATTTCCTGTGAAAGGAATCAAGACTTTTTCACTCTCCTTTAACTAATGATACACACCCTCTAAGGGCAACGATGTGAGAAATGATATTCTCTAATGTTTTGCTCGATTTTCCCTTCTTCTGAGCTTCCTCAATAATTTCTTGAATGACTTGTGGATTTTTGACTGCGTATCTCTTCTTACCCAAACATAAACGATCACACGATGCCTCTAAAGTATTATCAAATAACTCCTCACCTATTTCGATGCGTAAGGTCTCATTGAGATTCTGTTTGAAGCAAGCAAAATTTTCTGTCACTTTCTCAGGCCAATCTTCAATAGGCTGGTCAAAGAGCCTTAATAATCTATGATTATCCTCTGGTTTTGCCTCTTTGTTTCTATAATCGCTATCCCATATAACATATACTCGGATTTGCAATTTCCTAAATATTGCTGTTGGCTTATCAAGGTTGTTTTTACCCATACAAGGAATAACTGAAATACCCATACTTTCCAAATCATGCCCCAATGCATTAGATACTCCGAGTATTGCAGCTCGATCTTCTTCTCCTTCCACCAAAACAGCAACATCAGCAAAGAATCCCTCGTTCATCCAAGGGGTCATAAGCGTTTGAAGTCGAGGTTCTAAAGTGCTACCAGTGTAAGTATTTTCTGGCTTCCCATCAGCTTTTTCAAGAATTTTTGCCACTTCATCAAGGTTTGTGTAAATCACTTTTGTCTGCTTTGGCTTGTTAGTTTCTTCCGAGACTTTATGTAGTGCTCGTATTTTGTCGAATCGTTTTATGTCCACGAACAGAGGAGAATGCGTGCTGTGAATAATCTGCGTACAATTTGCTACCCCTTTTATACTTCCCAATGCTAACTTCAGAAGGATTTTTGATAGATGACGTTGTCTATTGGGATGCTGGTAAAGTTCTGGCTCCTCTATTCCTATAATGAGATTTGGTACTTTAAGCGAAAGTTGCCCTTTGGGAACATCATCCATCTCTTTTTCCTTCTCAAAAATGTCCTCCTGCACAGGAGCCTGCGCAACAGCAAGGTGTTGAAGCATAGTCAGGATAAAAGCACGTTGTAGTCCATGCCCAGTACGCTCCACGGATGAGGGGTACTCATCTTCTACTAGTTTAATATCGGCTTTTGGCATCGGAATGTCAATAACATCTCCAGTTAACCAAGTTAACTTAACTCCCGCATCTGGCACATACGTTTTAAGGGTATTACTCAGATCCCGTTCTAATGTTTGCAATTCTACAAGCTTAGTTGGGTCCACTATCTGTTCATATTGCTTCTGAGTACCTTCCTGCAACTCTATTATTTCTTTCCGATGTGCAAGAACACTACGCACAACCAAATCCATAATCTCTGTTAAAGGTGTACCTTTGCCCTCTGCTGCATCTTCAGATGCATCATGAACAGCTGGGACCGGAATAAATCGTGTAAAACGTTCAAGATGAGCCTCACCAACTTCCTTAAATCCGAAGAACTGGCCTTCATCCCGTCGACGCAAGCATTGATCAGGATGAGATTCTTCCCACACCTGCAATGCTTTTTCGGCATCATCTTTATTAGTATATTCAAACAAATCAGAATATTTTTCTTCACGTAATTTATTATACTCCGTTCTTAGGTTAGCGCCTTTTTCTGATCTAAAAGAGTCGAATTCAGGATTTTGAAGACTGGTACCATAATATTTCTGGTTTCCTTTGCTTGGAGGCCATTTCATCTCTTTTACAACTGTTAATTTTCCACCCTCCACGTATTTCTGAAAAAGCTTTTTTTCATCTTCTGCCAGATCAGTGAATGTAATTGTAATTATAATGTCTTGCGAGGTATCTCTATCATAAAAATCGTCCTCAGTGTACCTCGCACTTGGAGTATAGAACATATCTAAAGCTCGTAAGAATGATGACTTCCCAGAACCATTTGGCCCAATTAGTGCTGTAAGTTGTTCGCAAAGCAGCGTTTCATCACGGACGCAACGGAAGTTTTGAACATGGATTGATTTAATTATCATTGTTGCTCACCTTACCGGATTTTTGTCCATCGGTATCGATCTTCAATATGACGATGAAAGTACGAACCCATGGGAGGATGCAGACATCAATGCATTGTATATGGACTCTGGAACATTAAAATACTGGTAAATACCACCGCTATGAAATTCCATTTCCAAAGTTTGGGATTTTGCGTCATAACCAATCGAACGTATATTACTTGAACTAACGGGTTGTCGGATCATATTTCAACCTCCAATCTTACCTAATTCTATCTTGTTTTTCCTTGACACAAATAGGTCGCCGCGTAATATTTCGCATAACGGTATCGATGTAAAAGAAGTTCGGCGAAGCCGAATTTGGACGGAATGAAGCGTAGTCTTTTACACCGTGTTATACGCTATTGGTCGCTATTCATTTTACTTCCTTATGTTAAAATATTTATTAGGTTTTTGAGTTTTTTTCTCTCTTCATCATTTATCATCTCATATACTTTCTTGCGAATGTTGCAATGAAGGCAGCCCACATGAAAGTTCCAAAAATTGCTTCAAAGCTTGCCAATCCCTGATAAATCCCAGGTTTTGGATAATAACCACCATATCCCGGTGTAGCTACGGTGACAATGCTGAAGTATATGTATTCCAATAAAGAATCTGCTGCTTCTACTCCATTTCCAATCCAGAAAAGAAATGCAAAGAAAAAAACAGTTAAGAGCCACGTTGCTATAACCCTGAATGGATAAACTCCATATCCAAATATGTATTGAACTGGAAGCTCTAAAAATCTTATAACAGATTGTTTTTGTTTCCTCCTCGCTTCCATTTCACGATAGAAGTGATAATCCGCTCTTTCTCTGTCTCCTAATTCCTCGAGCTTCATTTTAGCTTTCCTACATGCCCATTCTTGTGCTACCATATTTTTAAACTTTGCATTTTCAAACGTCAATTTCCCTACTACTTTGATGGTATCAATCCATACATTTCTACCTATCTCAACTCCATAAAACCAGCCGTTTCTACCTATCTCAGCTTCTCTAAGCATAATATCCCTACCTATCCTAGCTTCATTAAACAAAATACCCTTACCTATTTTAGTCCCTTCAAAATTTGCGTCTGTACTTATTTTAGCCCTTATAAACCAGACATCAGCATCTATCTCAGCCTCCCTAAATGAGGCGGTTCCACCTATTTTGGCCCCATCAAACCAAACGCTCCCTTTTATCTTAACCTCATCAAATAAAATATCTTTTTTGATAAAAACATCCCTAAAGTTCACATCCTTTTTGATCTTTATCCCAGAAAAATTAACTTCAGACAGTCTCGTACCTTCAAAATTAAAATCTCCTTTGTTTGCTTTCTCCTCAATTTTTTTCTCTTTTAATTCAGATATTCGCCAGAATTCCTTACTCTCTTCATTTTCTGGAAAATCGATATGAAGTATGCAGTATTTTGAATTTGGCAAAGCTTTTTCCTTGCATTTTTCTCCATTATGGAATTCATATTCGCACATTTTCACTTATCCTCTTCTTCCTCTATTAACGCGACTAATTGCGTATAAAATAACCGAACTACTTCATTTATGCACGACTCTAGTTGAAGCCTCAAATTGTAATTTTTTGCTATTTTCATCTGTCTCCAAAATCTAATGGGCTTTTAATCCGTCCGATATCCCACTAGCTAACGTAAGCGTGGTATATCTTTATAGATTCTTATACTTATCATAAACTTATTTTACTAATTCCGCAAATAATGATTATAGAAATATTGAAAGAGAAAAAAACTGACTTAATAAGCAGATAACTAAAAGAATAGAAACTTCCACTATTTCATTTATTGCTCCCAGTATATCTCCACTTATGCCACCAATTCTTTTCTGGGAATATTTTAATATCAATAATACTATCCCTATTGCTATAATCACCAGAGGAAATAAGTATAACCTAAATAATGGAATGCCTATAACGACCATAGTTAAACTGGCGAAGATAACCTCTCGCCAGCTAACATAATCCATAAATAATTTACCCATACTATCTTTTAAGCGAGCTGGCTTGCCTAAAAAAGCGGCTATTACCATACTCCAGCGCCCTATAGTGGGAGCAAAAAACAAGGCGGCATCTTTTAACAATAGCGGCATTTCCACCAAAAGGACAAACTTCAATAATAAAAGAGAAACTAATGCCACTACCCCTTTAGCCCCGGTAGAACTATCCTTCATAATCTTTAGTATTTCTTCTTTATTATGTCCTCCTAAAAATCCATCTACACTATCGGCAAAACCATCTAAATGCAGCCCTCCGCTTAGCCAGATCCAAACAATTAGAACTAAAGTATCACCTACTAATGAAGAAACAGGAAGGTAATAAAATACCCGTCTTAAAAATACCAGCAATACGCCTATTAACATCCCTACAAGTGGAAAGAAAGCCATAGAATTAGCAAAGTTTTCTGCTAATACTTCTTCATTTTGATTAGTATTATTAGAAGGGGGGAGCGAAATTATGGAGATAATAGTTAAAAACCGTATAGCTAAAGATAAGTCTCTTAAAATTTTCATTATTTTATCAGCCCTTTATCTTTAATGGTATCCCTGAGACCATCATAAAAACCTCATCAGCTTTATCAGCAATGATACTATTTGCTCTGCCCAAGATATCCCGATAAACTCTTCCCAGAGGATTATCCGGAACTAAACCCATTCCAACTTCATTAGATACAATGATTACTTGAGCAGGTACTTGGTAAGAAACCTCAACTAATTTCTCAATTTCTACTAAAATTTCTCCTTGCCACTTGGCGTCTTCCACTTTATCCTTTTTTCTTAATAAGAGATTAGAAGTTAACAAAGTCAAACAATCTATCAGGATAACTTCTTTTTCTAAACCTAAGCGACTCACCAATTTTCTAACTTCTATCGGTTCTTCATAAGTCTCCCAGGTGTTTAGTCTCTTTTCTCTATGCTTTTTTATTCTAAAAGTCATTTCTTCATCCAGAGGTTGACCGGCAGCAATATAAGCCACTTCTCTACTTGTTTTAGCGGCTACCTTCTCAGCAAAATTACTCTTCCCGCTCCTTGCTCCCCCGGTGATAAAGATTAATTTCCCTCTCGACATAAAATTTATTCTTCTTTCTATTCTTTTATAATTTATGAGCTTTTATTATCTACTCCGGCATCTGCAAAAGTTGCCATTTGGGTTAATATTTTAACCCCGGCCTCAATAAAACTTATACCCAAAACAGCACCGGTTCCTTCACCGAGCCGCATACCAAGATCAAACATCGGAACCTTCCCGATATATTTCAGGGCAATTTTATGCCCTTTTTCCACCGAATTATGACTCGCAAATATATAATCCTTGACTAGAGGAGCTAACTTAATGGCAATTAGGGCACTCGCAGCAGAAATAAAACCATCAATCACTATAGGAATTTGATGGGAAGCTGCAGTTAAAATACAACCTACTAACCCCCCAATTTCAAATCCTCCTACTTTTGACAAAACATCAAGTCCGTCTTGAGGATTTGGTTTATTCACTTCCAATGCTTTTTTTATTACTTTAATTTTATTCTTGATTTGTTCTTGGTTTAAACCAGTCCCTCGACCGGTAACCTCTTCAACTTTAGATTTAGTCAAACACGCTACTATAGCACTACTCGAGGTAGTATTGGCAATTCCCATTTCCCCTAATCCTATTATATCGATTCTCTTTTTGTTTAACTCATCTTCAAAGACTTCAATTCCGGCAATTATTGCTCTTTCTGCTTCATCCTTACTCATAGCCGGCCCCTTAGCCATATTATTCGTTCCGTAGGCTATTTTCTTTCTTATTATACTCTCTTCCAAGGGAAAATCTTTAGCCACACCCATATCCACCACCACAATTTCGGCTCCCATATGTCTGGCTAATACATTAATACCTGCTCCCCCTCGAATAAAATTATATACCATTTGAAAGGTAACTTCTTGAGGATATGCACTTACACCCTCTTCAACAACGCCATGATCCCCGGCCATTATAAATATTACTTTTCTTTTGATTACTGGAGAAAGAGTTCCGGATATTCCTACTATCCTCCTGGCAAAATCCTCTAATTTTCCCAAGCTTCCCTGAGGCTTGGTAAGATTATCTAATTTTTCTTGTGCTTTTTCCATTAGTTTAAGATTGATAGGTCTAATCTCTTGAATGGTTTCTTCTATTTTTTTATTCATCTTTTTTTCTCCTGTGGTAACCCGCTTTCCCACCAATCTTCAAGATGAGAAGTATCATTTAAAAGTGCAACAAATGCTTTATGGTCATAATAATTTATAATATTTAAAGCAGTTGAATATTGTTCTATATTCCACATATATTTTAATTCTATATTTAGAGCATTACACAGAATAACTCGGATGGTTCCACCATGACAGACTAGACCAACAGTTTTATCTTTATCTGCTCTTTTGTGTTCTTCTAATATTCTGTTTAACTCAGTCATTACTCGATTATTTAAATCAATTAAACTTTCCCCCTGAGGGATACTAGCTTCCACATTAATATTTTCCAACCAAGATTTTACTTCAATACCATTTCCATATTTTGACATAACTTCCTCAAAGGTATATCCTTCCCAGGCTCCAAAATTTATTTCTCTAAATTTAGAATTCGTGATAATATCTATCCCTCGATCTTTAAATATAATCTCTGCAGTACGTTGAGCTCTCTTTAAATCACTACAATAAACTACATCTACTGGTATCTCTTTCAAGCGATAGGCTAATCTCTTCGCTTGCCATATTCCTTTTTCTGTTAAGTCTACATCCTGAAAACCAGAAAATATCCCCTGGACATTACCATCACTTTCTCCATGCCGAATTAAAATTAAC
>Ga0307379_10009540_pt1 | contig 12937 bp, 9 predicted proteins | sample UN2MG_FD_202237 | JGI IMG/M metagenome (GOLD analysis project Ga0307379, IMG submission 202237) | Soil microbial communities from Risofladan, Vaasa, Finland - UN-2 | ecosystem: Environmental > Terrestrial > Soil > Coastal area > Acid sulfate soil | place: Finland: Risofladan, Vaasa | collected... | reverse complement strand
CGGCGCACGTACCATGGACCCCGAGGGGGAATACCGTGAGGTCAGGGGGGGAATACCGTGGGGTTACGAGGTATGTACCTCCGGGTCACAGGCCAAGTGCGCCCACGGTAGGTACTGGGCGAAACGCCCTTTTTGGACGAGGTCACTCGCGCAAGCCCCAGGCACGAAAGCACTTGGGAGTTTTGGCCGAGCCAACAAAAACCGTCCAACAATTGTTTTCGACGCAACGTGTTTCCAGACATGGACTTAGGGCCTTTCGTCGGTGGCATTGTTGGACACTTGGAGGGCCGGTTTCGGCGGCTTCCGGGCGTATGGTTTTCCGCCTAACGTGTTCGAGCTTACCAGGTTAGCGCCGAGCCGCAAGGCATTTTCCGGCCGCCCCCGGGTGCTTCCAGCTTTGCTCGGCCCGGGCGCGGAATCGGGCGGTTGGATGCCGGCAGAGGCGCCTGACGTCGCCCTCCGTTTGGGTCGCGCGAGTGCAAGAAGGGAGTCGCGCGGCGGGAGCGGCGAGCTCTTCAGTGCGATAGCAGAGGGGGAGCGCGCAAGCACGCACCGTACGCGGCTTTCGGCGTGCGTGCAAGCACGCACCCTACTCGCCTGAGTGGCCCGCGCGAACGGCAGGGGGCTCAATTTGCCGAATCCTTGCGGTATCGGACGAACCGGGCCTTGTCCGATCGCCGACGGCACGCGCTGCACATGGGGCAGCCGGGAGGTTTCTGCGACGTGGCTCGACGCCAGGCACGCCGGACGACGTAGGCAATCGCCCCGAAGACGATACACCACGCCGCGATATTCTGCCAGAGACCGTTCATCCGGAATACCCCCCGATCCACGTGCCCAACTGGTACGTGACCAGGGCGCCCAGGTAGGCCAGCGTGGTCATGTAGGCGAAGGTGAACGCGGGCCAGCGCCAAGTGTTCGTCTCGCGCCGGATCACCGCCAACGTGGCGGCGCACTGGGCACACAACGCAAAGAAGACCATAATCGAGAGGGCGACCGGGATATTGAACACCTTCCGGTCGGTTCCGTTCCAGGTGGCCTTGTCGAGCTTGGCGCGGAACGCGGTGAACCCTTCCTTGGATTCCGCATCGACCTCGTCCCCGAGGTTGAACACGACGCCGAGAGTGGCCACGACCACTTCCCGGGCGGGGAACGAGGCGATCACCGCGCAACTGATTCGCCAGTCCCACCCCAGGGGCGTGAAGACGGGCTCCACCGCCCGGCCCACGCGGCCCAGGAAGCTCTGCCGCTGGTACGCTCCGGCGATCTGGTGATCCAGCTCACGGAGCTCTTGGGCGAACGGCGCTCGTTGGGCGGCGTTTGGGGGGAGCTGGGCCAATCGGGCCTCCAGCTCGATGCGTTCAGCGCGGAAAGGAGCCTCGACCACCTCGGCGTTGTGCGGGAAGTACAAGGCCGCCCAGATGACGATCGACACGGCCAGGATGATCGTCCCGGCCGTGTGCAGGAAAACCCAGGCCCGCTCCGACACGCGGAAAAGGATGGTCCGCAGCGAGGGCCACTGGTAGCTGGGCAGCTCCATCATGAACGGCGGCGCCGAGCCCCGCAGGATCGTCCGCTTGAACACCAGCGCCGCCACCACCGCGCAGGCGATCCCCAGCGCGTACAACGCCACGAGGGTGAGCCCCTGGAGGCTGAGCACGCCGAAATAGGTCTGTTGGGGGATGAACGCCCCGATGAGCAGGACGTAGATCGGCAACCGGGCCGAACAGGTCATCAGCGGCGCGACCAGGATCGTCGTCAGCCGGTCCCGCTCGTTCTCGATCACCCGAGCCGCCATGATCCCCGGAACCGCGCAGGCGAACGAGGCGAGCATGGGGATGAACGATTTGCCGTTCAAGCCGACGCGGACCATCAGCTTGTCCATCAGGTAGGCCGCCCGCGCCATGTAGCCGCAGTCTTCCAGCAGGGCAATGAACAGGAACAAGATGAGAATCTGGGGAAGGAATACCAACATGGCCCCGACGCCGCCGATCACGCCGTCGATCAGCAGGCTTCGCAGGGCCCCTTCGGCCATTCGTGCCCGGACCCACTCGCCCATCGCGTCGAAAGCGGCCTCGATGGACGACATGAACGGCCCGGCGCAGGTGAACACCGACTGAAAGACGATCACCATCACCAAGGCGAAGAGGATCATGCCCCAGACCGGATGGGTCACGACCCGATCGATGCGGTCGGTGACGCTCGCGCGGTACTCTGTCGGCTGCTCCAGCACGCCCTCCAGCACACGGTTGATCCAGCCGTACCGGGCCTTGGTTTCGACGCCGGGCACCTCGCAGCCGGCCTTGGCCAACCGATCGCGTGCCGCCCTCAATTGGCAGCCGGTCTGTCCATCGGTCTTGTCGAGCAGCGTCCGCTGGAGATAGCCTCCCATGTCGAGCAAGAGCCGCCTGACGAGATGACGAGGGATCGGCTCCGCCCGGTTTGAGGCGCCGGAGCGATCGGCGATGACCGCTTGCAGTCGGGTCACCTCCTTCTCGAACACGTCGGGCAGTGGCGTCGCGGCGTGCTGCCTTGGCTCGCCGACCACCTCGGCCAGCCTTGCCCTGAGTTCCGCGAGCCCGACCCCCCGATTGGCCTGCATCGCCACGACGGGAATCCCCAATTGCCGGCGGAGCCGCTCGACGTCGATCGAGATCCGTTGGTCCTCGGCGACGTCGAGCATGTTGAGGGCGAGCACCGTGGGCAACCCCAGCTCCAACACCTGGCTGACCAGATAGAGATTTCGCTCGATGTTGCTCGCGTCGACGATGCAGACGACCGCGTCGGGCGGCGCCGAAGCGAGGTGGCGCCCCAGGAGCACGTCGACGGCCACCATTTCGTCGCGGGACCGCGGGGCCAGGCTGTACAGGCCGGGCAGATCGATCAGCTCGTAGCGGCGCCCTTCGTGGTCCATCACGCCGGTCTTCTTCTCAACCGTCACACCGGGGTAGTTGCCCACCCGCTGACGGATCCCGGCCAGGGCGTTGAACAAGGTCGACTTGCCGGTGTTCGGATTGCCGATGAGGGCAACCGTGAACGACGAGCGGGGGGAGGAGGTGGGCATGTTGGGAGCCCGACTAGTGGTCTGTCCAATTCGAGTTTACGGGTGCCACGGGCATCTTGCCCGTGCTCTCGTAGCTGCACTGGCGAGACGCCAGTGGCACCCGACCGGCAAAGTCAATCTGGACAGACCACTAGCGCGACGTGCCGTTCCGTCTGACCAGCACGTGCAGCAGCTCGTCGGCTCGCAGGCAGACCTTGTTGCCGGCCATGCGGACGATGCACGGATTGCCGGGGCGAAACATCCGGACGGTCGTGCCACTGCGGAAGCCGAACTCCTCCAGCCGATGGACGTGCTCGGCCGGCCCGAGGATTCGGCTCACTTCGGCACACTGGCCCGCCTTCAGACGGTTCAGAGGGATCACTGCGTCGACCATGCACTTCCCGGCAATATCGCTGGAGACCGCGAGAAAATGCGATTGATAGTCAGTCTCATTATCGTCATCAAAGTATAGTCTCTCCCGCAAATCCGTTCAACCCCCTACGGCCAAAAATCCTTCCGGGCCGAAGAGAGGCGACGTAAACCTATGTGAAATATAGCCTTGCGATCAACCATCCCGGGCCGAAGAAAGTCGGTCACCCGGTCAGTTGGTCAGCCTTGGGCGTCGCCTGACGCACGTTCGGCGTGATATCCGCCTCGATGTTCCCCAACGCCCACGCGATGCCGCCCAGGAGGATTTGCTGAAAGGCCGGGTTGGTCCACACGTCTTCGCGGTGGCCCATCGCCGTGAAAAAGAGCCGGCCCTTGCCATGCATGCGAGCCCAGGTCGAGGGGAAGGGTGGGCGTTGATACATGTCGCCTTCCATGCCCGTGCTGTCCTGGGCCAGGATCACGTGCAGGTCGTCGGCGAACTCCTTCGACGCGTACCATTCGTCGACCAGCCGGAACGACCGGCCCAACCCTTCGGCGCCCGGGAAGCCCGGCGACGTGACCACCATGGTCGACTCCTGCTGCTTGCCGTGTTTCACGAAGCTGGCGCCGAACATGCCTACGTATGGGTCCTCGACCCCCGCCTCGAGGCCCCAGTAGTAGGCGGAGTGAATGCCGACAAACGGCTTGCCGTTGGCCACCGCTTCGACCAGCCGCTTCTTGCCCTCCGCCGACATCGGCGGGGCCTTGTCCACGCTGGGCAAACTCATGTCGCCGCAGGAGTACGAGGCGATCGCGTCGTACTGGTCCAGATCCCCGTCGAAAACCCGGCCGTCCTTGGTGCATTCCACGTCGAACCCGGCCTTTCGGCCGAGCTCGGTGAGGATCTTCTCCGAGTGGCTCAATTGGTCTCCCTCACGGTGAACCACCGAGTGCTCATACTGGACACTTCGGGTGAAGTAGAGCAGCTTCTGTCTCTTCTTCTCGGCCGCGGCGACCCAGCCAAACGGGAAGCCCGCCAGGTGGAGCATCGCGGCACCACCAGTCAACAGCATATCGCGTCGTCTCATCGCAGGATCTCCAGTCAGTTCAGAGTCGAGGGGAGGGACATTCAGCGGGCATTCTACAGCTTAGCCGCTCGCCAAGGCGATTCAAGCCCGCGTCGGGTAGAGGTTTGGAGATAGAGCAGTGCATGCATTGGGTGGGGGAGGACCGGAAACCACCGCAACAGGGGGTTATCGTGGTGGCTGGATGAAGCTGAAATGGGCGCAACGGGGAGGATTGCGCCATGGAACAAGCCTGGTATCGTCACGATGACCAAGCGGTGATCGAGGCGCTGGGGGGGGGGTAACGGCCCGACTGGGCCACGACGATGGCCTCCGGGCCCTTGGACGACTTGGTAGGGCTGCACGAGGAGCTGGGGATCTTCGGGATCCTGGACTCCTTGCCGACCGCGCGGCCGCGTCGGGGAATCGAGGACCGGCTCCTTCTTCGCACGTTGGCCACGTTGCCGTTTGTGGAGGGAGGGTCGCTCAGCAGGGCGGCCGGGCAGTTGTTCGGCGAGCCGGCCGTGTTGCTGCATTTGGGCTGGAGCCCGCCGGAAATCGTGATTGGCGACAACGAGCGGCATCGCCATCCTGAGGGGCGGCAAGCAAAATCGCTGCCTCGTGCGAACGCAATGTCGCGTTTATGGCCATCGTCGGCCACCAGCGGCCCGACTTTCGCACGATCAGCGACTTCCGCAAGATCCCCCTCTCCCCCGGCGCGTACGACCTCGAATCGTTCGTCGAGCCCGACCCGCGAGAGCGTTCGGCCGTGTTCACAATGCGGTACGCGACCGTCGGTATCTCGAACTGCTTCGACGGCGAGTTCCCCGAGAGCATTCGGCGGATGCGCCTCGACGGGGCCGAAGTGCTCCTCTGGTCGAACGCCGCCACGGGCAGCCCCGACCCCGGCCACAGCAACCGGATCAACTACTCGGCGGCCTACGCCCAGGCGAACCGCATGTGGGTGGCCTGCTCGAACACGGTGGCCGAGAACGCCTACGGCACCAGCCTCCTGGTCGGCCCCTCTGGCGAGCCGCTGGTGATCCTGCCCACCAACCAAGAAGCCTTCGGCACCGCCACGTTCAACCTAACCATGACCGACGACTGGACCCGCTGGCACGACCACCTCGACCCGCGGCTGACGAAGTAGCAGCCGCCATTGTAATTGGGCCGGGTGGCCCAAGGCTTCGCGCCTCCAGAAGCGATACCGTCTCCCCTACGCGGTGGCCGTCCACTCGGTGTGCCGCACGTGAAGGGAAGGACCTACTTGAGGAACCGGATGCGGTAATCCTGCACGTCCGGATCTGCGGGAGCCCCGGGTGAGCAATCACCCGGGGCCACCGGGCCCAAAGCCCCGCAGACCGCAAGAACGCCGCACTTTGACCCAAAGCCCCCCTTATGAAGATCGTCGAGGATTGAAATCCGCCATCTGCTCAGCCTGAAGAGCTGGCGACTCTGGGTCCCAAGCGATGCGGCGAGTGGTAGACTGAAGGTCGGGTGCGAAGTAGACAAACCTCTCGTCGTACGCCCGCAGGATGCGTCGAAAGAAATCCTCGTACCGCAAGGGACTGCCGGGGAGCGGATACGTGTCAAGGGCCGTCCCTTCTGAGCCCTCATTCGGTGAGACCAGGACGAGCGCAACCGACTCATATCTTGTGATGCTGTTTCGTGTGCCGCTGCGATTCGCCAAGCCGGACACCGCATCGTGGAAACGAGTAATCATGGGCACCGGCTCACCGGCGGAATCGAGAGCCATGTCTGGCTTCTTGACATTGCCTTGAGAATCCGCGGCCAGGAAGGACTGAGCACCCCTTGGAACCGCTCCATGCCGGTTGGCACTCAGGATCACAATGAATCCGTAGACGAGGGCGGGATATGCCAGGTGAAGATTGGTGCAATCACCTACGGCTTCCTCCATGCGGTTGGTGAAGTTGCGAAAAGCGTTTCTGGCACCTTTCGCGGATAGCGCAACGCACGGACCGATTCCGGGTTTGCAGACGACCACGTCGACTTGCTTCGTCTTGAGCCCACCCAGAACAACCTGTTCCCCCTTGCCTCCAAGATTCGGGTCGTAATGAAGGAAGTGCCTTGCAGATCCTGGCCCACGGACCTCCACTTGAAACGGTGGGCGCGGCGTAATGTCGTCGGGCAGAAAGCCACCTTCGATGACGAGACGGCACGCCAAGTGCCAGTGCAAAGGCTTGATGTGCAGCTGGCTCTGTGTCGATTCCGCTGTCGTGACGAAGTTCCGCAGCGCATCATGAAGACCGATCCACGAGCAACGTTGCGATTCCTTAGCCGCCATGATGCCTCCATCGCTGCATTGCCTCAATGCCTTCGCGAATCGACTGCTGCGTCCCGGTGGCAAAATCATCGCGACACAGAAGCACGCGTGCCGCTTCTCTAGGCTCAAGCTTGAGCAGACCGCCCCCCAGAGGGTGTCCTTCGATTTCGCAACTAAGCCTCGTGAAATCCTCTTGCCAGATTCGCTGCAATTTCGAGATGCTCATTGCCCCGTTGAGTTTCACGACGTGTACAGAATTTGTGCCAACACATCCAGCGCGGTTGGCAACCAACCGGGGGCTCGAACCACTCATGTACGACAAGAACGCATTCGGCACGGACACGTCGGGCACCACCCACCAGGGCCGCCTCGTCCGACATTTGTATGCACCGCGGGCGAGTTCTCCTTCGGGGCAGTCGAGATAGCCCCGCACGGATGATGGCAAGTGGTCATCCGCCGTTATGCGCAAGAGCAAAATGGGTTCGTCCTTGCGCCTCCAAGCCTCGACGGTCGACCTGGTTATCGCGCGGCCCCCCAACGCTTTGCCGTTGCGCACCGTAGGATGCAAGAAGCGGTCTGGAATTCGCAGCGTCCTGGCATCCGACGGTCGCAAGTGGAAGAAGTCATTCGCGCCCGTGACGTAACCGATTCCGACGCGTGCCACATCCCCCAGACGCATGGCGGCAGGAGCACCCGCGATTGCCCGGTAAAGGTCCCGACTTAGTGGCGACATCAGGAAAGGGCGAAGTCGCCCGTTCCAAAGACGCCATTGTTTGAGGCTGACTAACTGAAACGTCGGCGGGGGGACCGGCATGAACTCAAACCGCTCCAGGGCGCTGAAGCGGAAGAACCCGGATCGGCCGGCGTAACCATTACAGTACAACAGCCAGCAATCCTCCGACAAGCGCGGAAACAGCTTCCGGCGAATGGCCACCACGTGGACTACGTCGAAATGGCTTGCCAGGTACTCCAACACCGGCTTCGCGTAAGGAGCGTGCCCGATCTCGGCCGGAACAACGAACGCCATTCGGCCTCCGGGTTCTAGGAGCGACGCTGTTGCCACGACGAAAGGAGCCCAGGAAGACGAAAGGTTTGTGAGTTTCGCTCCGTGCCGTTGGCAGAGATCAACGGCTGCTTTGCGAACTTTGCCCGAGAATCTTTGATAGCGGATGAACGGTGGGTTCCCCGCCGCACATTCAAAACGCCGCCGCGTGCTTCCGGCCCAGGAAAAGAAGTCGCCTTCGTGCGTCAAACGGCCGGGAGCCTTGCTCCGGACGAGGGTAGCCGCGGCTGCGTCTTGCTCGACACCAACGCTATTCGGGTGAGCCAGAAGAAACCGCCCATCACCACAGGCGGGATCGAGCATGCGGTCAGTCGGAGACCGGACGGCCCACCGCACAAGTGTCTGGACAACGTCCGTGGGAGTGTAGTAGGAACCGGAAGTTTTTCGTTGGAGACAATCCATTGCTGGCCGCGATCCCCCTCGGTATGGGCGTGCCCACGAACCATCCAACCCGTGCGAAGAACACACTTTGCCACGACGACAGCACCCGCCCACAGGGCACGTTTAAGTCTACTGAGGACATAAGTGGCAGTCAATGCACCCCGCGGAGCTGTGTGCGCCGCCTCCACGACTAGGTTTGACTATGTACACCACCAGGGGGAAATTTGGCTCAGAGGGCCGTTAGTCAATGGTCGAGTTTCTGGGCGACTTTGTGCGCGGTTCGCTGGAGGGCGGGCCGGCCGATTCGATCCGGGCGAAGGCGCTCGAGACGCCGCCGTGACCGCGGTAACGCAGCACCGAGGCGACCTCCCACGCCGGGTACGGATCCCGGGTCTCCAGTCAACGGCGTCAGATCGCACTTCGTCGTTAACGTCGTGTTCGCGCGTGCTCGTGACCCTCTCGGTTAGGAGCCACCTCTTGGGGGGCTTGCATGCCCGTCTCGATAAGGCCACAATGCGGGCGATGCGGGTCTGCTTGCTGAGGGGTGTTGGTCCTGGCCCTTCTGCGGAGGGGCGCCGAATCGGGCTTGCCGCATGCTGGCGAAACTCAATACGTTCTCGCTCCTGGGAATCGAGGCCCTGCCGGTCGAGGTGGAGGTCGACGTTGCGCCCAGTGGGCTCCCCAAGACCGTGCTGGTCGGGCTGCCCGAGGCGGCGGTCAAGGAGAGCACGCACCGGGTGGAGCGGGCGATCGTCAACTCGGGGTTCCAGCGCCCGCGGAGCCGGGTGGTGATCAACCTGGCCCCGGCCGAGCTGCCCAAGCAGGCCGCCTCGTTCGATCTGCCGATCACCTTGGGCATTCTGGCCGGGAGCGGGCAGCTTCGGTCGGATCTGTTCGACCGGTACGCCGTGGTCGGCGAGCTGGCCCTGGACGGCGGCACCCGGCCGACCAAGGGGGCGCTGTCGATGGCCATCGCGGCCGCCCGGCAGGAGGGGCTCCGCGGGATGCTCGTGCCCACCGGGAGCGCCGCCGAGGCCGCGGTGGTCGAAGGCGTCGAGGTGATCCCGGTGGCCAGCCTGGCCCAGGCCGTGGGCTTCCTCGCCGGTCAGATCGAGATCGAGCCGGAGCCCTCGCGGCTGGACGACCTGTTCCGCCAGCTCGCCAGCTACGAAGACGACTTCGCCGACGTCCGCGGCCAGGAGGTGGCCAAGCGGGCGCTGACGGTCGCGGCGGCCGGAGGGCATAACGTGCTGATGCTCGGTCCGCCCGGCTCGGGCAAGACGATGCTCGCCAAGCGCCTGCCCACGATCCTCCCGGACCTGGCGGCGGAAGAGTCGATCGAGACCACGCGGATCTACAGCGCCCTGGGCCGGCTCCAGCCCGGCAAGCCGCTTCTGGCCACGCGGCCGTTCCGCTCGCCGCACCACACGATCAGCGACGCGGGTCTGGTCGGCGGCGGCTCGACGCCCTCGCCCGGCGAGATCAGCCTGGCCCACAACGGCGTCCTCTTCCTCGACGAGCTGCCCGAGTTCAACCGCCGCACGTTGGAGGTTTTGCGTCAGCCGCTCGAAGACGGCACGGTGACCATCGCCCGGGCGCTTTCGAGCACGACGTTTCCGGCGAACTTCATGCTCGTCGTCGCGCTCAATCCGTGCCCTTGCGGCTACCGGAACGATCCCGGGCGGCAGTGTCACTGCTCGGTGCCGCAGATCGAGCGGTATATGAGCAAGATCTCGGGGCCGCTTCTGGATCGGATCGACATCCACATCGAGGTGCCGGCCGTGGCGTTCCGCGAGCTATCGGGCAACGTCCCCGGCACGTCGAGCGACCAGATGCGGGAGCAGGTGGCGACCGCACGGCGCATCCAGTCCGCCCGCTTCCGCGGCGTCGCCACCCGGCACAACGCCGACATGACCCACCGCCAGACCCGCCAGCACTGCCGGCTGGACGCCGAAGGCAACAACCTCCTCAAGGCCTCGATGACCGAGCTCGGCCTCTCCGCCCGCGCCCACGACAAGGTCCTTCGCACCGCCCGCACAATCGCCGACCTCGACGGGAGTGAAACCATCCAGCCGATGCACCTCAACGAGGCGATCAACTACCGGATGCTGGACCGGCATTTGTGGACGTGAACCGTGGAAAGAAGAGAGAAGACGAGAGCTTCATTGCGGCACGTTAGCACCACTGGCCTGTGCGGCGCTGCCGGCTCCTCCTGAGATTGGAGGGACGAACGGCGGCCAGGACCCAGCCAATTCAACTTGACGTGAGGAGCACTGCTGGGCAAGCCGGCGTTGCCACCCAACGCCGTTGACCCCAATCGGCGCCAGACCCCGGCAAAAGGATCGGCCGAAAAACAACTTCCCGACTTCAGTAGCAGGCACACGCCGTGTGCCGTCCGCCGGTTACGGCACACGGCGTGTGCCTACTACTCCGCAAATGCGGAAGCTATGGTCCGGCTCATCCTTATCGCATTGGCCTCGCCCGGAGGCGGGGTCGCTCGGCTCGCCGGTTCGGTGCGGGGCACCCCGGTCACCGTCTGTTGCGCCCGCCCCGCCCGGAGGCAGGGTTGCTCGACTCGACGCTCCACGCCGAATCGAGGCGCTCGGCCGGCCCGGGCCGCGAAAAACTGAAAGCACCCCGGGGTGCCCAAAAAACGTCTTGCGGCTCGGCGCTAACATGGTATGCTCGACCGTGTTAGGCGGAAAACCGCATGTCCGCAAGCCCCCGAAATCCGCCGTCCAAGTGTCCAACAATGCCGTCCATGAAACGCCCTAAGCCCATGCCCGGCAATACGTTGCGTCGACAACATTTGTTCGACGGTTTTTCTTGGGTCGGCAGAAACCTCCAAGTACTTTCGTACCCGGGGCTTGCGCGAGTGAGCTCGTCCAAGAAGGGCGGTTCGCCCGGTACCTACCTTGCGCGCAGGTGGCCTGTGACCCGGTAGCACCTGCGCTGGAACCCCATGGCATTCGCCCTGGGGCCCCAGCGCGCTCACCCTGGGGCCCGCGCGACACTGCTGAAAAAGTCCGGGCGCGTGGAGGGGCGTTTGGTGGGTTCGGGGTGTTTTGGTTGGGTGGTCGTGGGTTCTTCGAGGCAGGGTTCCTTGGGGTGACGCCGGGGTAGTCCCTGCCAGTTTGCCTGGCTTCGCGTGGGAACGCACGAGCGGACGCTTCGCGTCCTCCCTCGCCCAACTCATCGCTAATCCGTACACAGAGGGCAAAGCCCCGCCTCGCCCGCGTAACTCCGCGCGCTGGAATGCCGCCAATGAAGCGGATCATCGACGTAACTCCGCGCCACCGGGTTATCGTGAATGTATTGGATCTTCTCCCACGTCATCTCCTCGCTCTGGATCTCCTCCGGATGCGAGCCTTCCTGCCAAACCTGGCACGCTCGATCCGTCTTGTGGGCGGCCTTCTCCCACTTGAACTGAGACAGCAGCTTTCTGCCGCCCGCGGCTCTCAGGAAGTCGACGATCTGCCGAGCCGTGTAGGACTTGAACATGCCCATATCCTTGGCAAGCTGCCTCCCGGACGCGATCAGGTGCAGGTGGTTTTCGACGATCGCGTACGCGAACACCTTGAGCCGTTGCCGGTCGCAGAACCACCTCCACGAGTCGCAGACGATCTGGAACCTCTCCGGGCGCGTGAATACGGGCAGCCAGCCGACAATCGTGCAAGTGAGGAAGCACGGGTGGTCCGCTTCGTACACGCGGCAGCGGTCTCGGGTCATCGCGGCCTCCGGTCTGGCAGAGTCTCCTTGCGAGACACGGACGCGAAGCGTCCACCCGTGCGTTCCCACGCGAAGCGCGGGAACAATGGGAAATAACTTTCCCACCCGAGGGCGGCGATTGTAGCACATAAATCGCGGGGGTGCAATGGTTTGGGGAGCGTTGCTCGGGCGCCCGCGGGTATTGTTCATGGGGCTCTGCGGTGCCATTAAACTCGAGGGCGCGTGGCACGGGCGTCTCGCCAGTGCGCAGCCGCAGTCAACCTGTATCCGGCAATACAGCCGACGGGCGACCGCTTAAGAAGACGGTGGGCCATCCGCACGGGTTGGAAGGCCGCACGCAGCCGGCGCGTCGTGTTGGGCGCCCGGACGGCGGCACCGCCTTTCCTCGTTCCCAGGGTCCCGCCTGCGAACGCAAGGCATTGGCAGGCTCTGCCTGCGGCGCCGGCTTGTTTCACGGTGGCTTGCCTCGGCTTTTGCGTCTGGGGCGAGGCGGAGCCTCGCGTTAGTGCGTTCCCAGGCGGAGCCTGGGAACGAGCGTCGAAGGTCGTGCGCCTCGGCGGCCGGGGCGCGTGGCGGGCTTTGTTGGACAGGGCCAGCTTTGTCGTCGGCCCGATGTCGGCTCCTATGAGGGGTGCTACCCCCACCAGTTGCCGTGAATGCACTTCGCTTGTTGCGGCGTGACGGCCAATTAACCGTGCGCGCAAGTGCGCTGGGGCCCGAGGGGGAGTGCGCTGGGGTTCCATGGTGAATGCGCTGGGGTTCCAGCGCAGGTGCTACAGGGTCATAGGCCACCTGCGCGCACGCCATGTACTGGGGAAAACGGCCTTTTTGGACAAGGTCACTCGCGCAAGCCCCGGGTACGAAAGCACTTGGAAGTTTTGGCCGGACCAAGAAAAACCGTCCAACAAATGGTTTCGACGCAACGCGTTTCGAGGCAAGGACTTAGGGCTTGTCATGGACGGCTTTGTTGGACACTTGGACGGGCTATTTAGGGGGCTTTCGAG
>Ga0307379_10009539_pt1 | contig 12938 bp, 14 predicted proteins | sample UN2MG_FD_202237 | JGI IMG/M metagenome (GOLD analysis project Ga0307379, IMG submission 202237) | Soil microbial communities from Risofladan, Vaasa, Finland - UN-2 | ecosystem: Environmental > Terrestrial > Soil > Coastal area > Acid sulfate soil | place: Finland: Risofladan, Vaasa | collected... | reverse complement strand
TTAGCGTGTTGAACACGCTAACACAATGAGGTCTATCATGCAACATCAATTAATATAGGTGTTTTAAACACATTTTGTCAAAGAACAGCAACCAATTTTGTATACGCTGTGAAAAATTTTATAAATATATATTTTCTGGTGAAGATGAGAGAATTAATGAAATAAAATTATTAACTAAGAAAAAAGCAAAGATAGATTATATTAAAATGTAAAAGAGTGATGTTAGAAATACATTTGCAGATATTTGTAAAGCAAAAAAATATTAGTATAGAAACCGAAAGTAAAAAATAACTAATGGTAAAAAATAGATAAAATGGTATTTAAAGGTGATGAGAAAAACATGGGATTGATTGAGAAACATTTTAGAGCAAGATTAAAAAAGATGAAAGCGATCTTAAAGGTTGTCCAAAGGATAAGAAAAAAAAGTATTACTGATGTGATCGGTACTACTTGGAATATTGGGCAAGGGTTGGTTGATTATTATTTGAATCCTTCTGCTAAAAGACAGAGTTCTCTTCCTAAGCCAGACTATGAAAAAATTCGTTCTGATATGGAAAATGCTGGGTTTAATGTAATTCAATACAGGATTGATGTAGCAAACTTTTATAAGTGGCTTAGTAAAGCAGCTTTTCCCAAGAAATATATAGATTCCTATGGTCCGAAATTTGTGGAAAAAGCATTGGAACATTATCTCGGAACAAAATTGCTTGGGTTGGAGGGGAGGGATGTGTTGATTGACGTAGCTGCTGCCCACAGCCCGTGGTTTGAAATAGCAGAACGGATGTATGGGTGCAAAGCTTATGCCCTTGACCTTTCTTTTCCTAAAGGCATAAATGGGAAAAAAATTGGCGCTGATGCAACTGCTATGCCCCTTCCAGATGGCTTTGCAACCAAAATGATCCTTCATTGTGCATACGAGATGTTTGAAGGTGATGCAGATAGTAGGTTACTTCCAGAAGCAGAGAGAGTTTTAGTACTTGGTGGTAAAATGGTAATATTACCACTCTACATGCACAATTTCTATTTTGCTGATTCCTCTCCTTGGGCAGATCGCAGGGGCTTGGATTACCAAGGCGCTGTGAGAGTATGGCGCGATGATGGTTATGATGTTAGGTTTTCAAGGAAATATTGTGTAGATGTTTTATGGAGAGAGTTGTGAAGCAAATTGGATCTCTTTCATTGATTATCTATTTTATAGAAAATGAAAAAGAAGTTGATCAAAATTGCTATTGTAAGTTTATGGCTGTTTTTCAGAAGTAAAGGGGATGTTATGAACTCAATCTTAGATCTTATTAAGAAATTAAATAAAGGGATTTTATGGTAAATGTTATAATTAATAGAAATAGGAGATGGGAATGAAATCTAAAAGAAATATTTATCGGGGCTGGGAATATGCCCAAAAAGGAGATTATCATAAAAATTTGGATCCTGATTGGTCATACACGCCAACTTATTTGAAGAAAATACATCATGTACGGAAATTTCTTGATTCATTACCCAAAGGAACAATGATACTTGATGCAGGTTGCGGAGAAGGTGTTTTGGTGGAGGAATATTTAAACAAAGGTTATACAATTCAGGGTATAGATCTCAATTATGAAAGTAAAATTGTCATAAAGGGAAATATTCTCGATATGCCTTTTGAAGATAAGAGCTTTGATGTTGTCCTTCTATTAGACGTCTTTGAGCATCTTACTTTTAGTGATCAACCAAAGGCAATCAAGGAAATTCAGAGAGTTTTAAATGGGGGGTATCTTTTAGCTTCAATACCTAATTTAGCTCATCTAAATTCAAGAATGATGTTTTTCATAAACGGAAACTTCCAGCGAACAGATTGCGAGGAGAATCATCCTGGTGAGCGTCCAATAGGAGAAAATATAAAACTTCTACAAGAAGGTGGATTCAGAATAGAAAAAATAATTGGGATTACCCTCACTGTGCCCATAATTTACAATCGTATTATTTGCAGAAAACCGAGTTGGTTTTTATGGTTACACAATCTTCTGGATTTTTTTGCCATCCCGAGTTTAGCAATGTTAAACATTTATATATGTAAAAATAGTGATAGTTGAATAATTATATATGTGAAGAAAGACTAATCATAACAGTAAAGATATCATCAAATATATTGAAGATAAAAATAACTATATATTGATCAATAGAAAAATGAAGGTGAATTGTTTAGATGACAAAAATATCTGTTATCATACCAACGATAAACCGTGCATCTTCTTTAAAAAACGCTTTGATTAGCATATTAAAACAATCATTTTTAAAAGATGAATATGAAATAATCGTGGTAGATAATGGTTCTACCGATAATACAAAACAGATTGTGATAAAACTAAACCAAAGCTACAATAACCATATAAAATATTTTTATGATGAACGTCCCGGACTACATGTAGGCAGGCATTTAAGCGCAAAACACGCACAAGGTGAAATTTTACTTTATGCCGATGATGATATAATTGCATCACCAGATTGGGTTAAAGAAATTTATAAATGTTATTCCAAAAAAGAAGTTGGAGCAGCAGGGGGGAAAATTATTCCAAAGTTTGAAATTGATCCTCCTAAATGGTTAAAAATATTTCACTCTGGATATTTAAGTTTGCTTGATTTAGGGGGTGAATATTTAGAGATTAATACAAATGAAATATATGGTTGTAACTTATCAATAAGAAGAAATATTTTATTTGAGTTAGGTGGATTTCACCCTGATGCTATGCCACAGGGTTTAAGTAAATACCGAGGTGATGGTGAAACTGCTTTGATGAATAAGGTAATTGAAGCTGGATATAAAACAGTTTATAATCCTAAAGCTTATGTATATCATGTAATCCCATCGAGTAGACTTACCATAAATTATTTTAAAAAAAGAGCATTCAATCAAGGAATTAGTGATTCGTTTTCATTGATTAGGAAATACGGCAAAATCGAAGATGATTTTTATAAAAATCGATTGAAAAGTTCAAATATCATAAATAAATTTTTTACATTAATGAGATTTTTAAAAAATGGCAATATTAAATATTTACAATACTACAATGAAGTAGGCGCTGCATATAAAGAAGGTATGAAATATCATCGAGATGAAGTTAAAAATGACCCAAAACTACTTAAATATATTCTAAAGGATAATTATTTTGTTTAATTATATATAAAATTTATTTTTTATAAGAAGAATTGGTTATTTAGAATAGATAATAGAGAAGAAGGGTTAAAATGTATTTAAAATTAATGAGAAAATTTTTAGATAGCTCAGAAGAGGAAGATCTTAAAAGAGAGTTTAATTTATTTCACATACAATTTTAAAAATGCTGGAGGATAAATAGGTGGCAGAAGTAAGTAAAATAAAGTCTAATAATGGAAAAACCATTGCGATTGTGGTCAAAAAAGATTTTAAGAAAGAGGGAGTAAATTTCATATCAGATCCCGATTTTCCCTTACAATTAGGAATTAGTAATTATAAAAAAAATGGTGAAATTAAAGCTCATTTTCATATAGAAAATGAAATTAAAATAAATAAAATCCAAGAAATTGTATATATCAAGAAGGGGAAAACTTTAGTAAATTTATATAATCAAGATGGATATAACTTTAAATCAATTGAATTGACCACCGGAGATATAATATTTTTTGTCGAAGGTGGACATGGATTTAAGATGCTTGAGGAAACAGATATAGTCGAAGTTAAACAAGGCCCTTATTTTGGAAGAGATAAAGACAAGAGGGTGATAGAATGAAATTAAATTTAAGTTTTAAAAATTATGCCAAATATTATGATTTTATTTATCAAGATAAAGATTATGGTAGAGAGTTTAATTTTATTGAGAAGATATTTAAAACTACCAAGAAACCAAAAAGTATCCTTGAGATTGGATGCGGCACCGGAAATTATACAAAGATACTTTTAGAGAGAGGATATAAAGTAACTGCCATAGATATATCCGGTGAGATGTTAGAAATTGCCAGAGAAAAGTGTTCTGCCAAATTTATAGAAGGAGATATCCGGACTATAAAAATTGATGACAAATTTGATTGCTGTCTTGCCATGTTTGCAGTAATGGGTTACATTACAAAAAATAGAGATATAATAAAAACGTTAATTAATATACGGAAACATTTAAAACCAAATGGAATTCTTATTTTTGATGTATGGAACGGATTAAGTGTAATGAGAATTCTTCCGGAGCAAAGAATTAAAAAAGTAGAAAACGATAAAGTAAAAATTATAAGATATGCAATTCCAAATCTAATCGCTTTTGAACATATTTGCGAAGTAAATTATAACTTATTAATTTTAAATAAAAAGGAAAACACTTTTCGTGAAATTAATGAAAAGCATATGATGAGATATTATTTTCCTCAAGAAATAATTTATTATTTAGAAGAGTCTGGTTTCGAGGTAATAAATATTTATCCATTTTTAAATTTAAATGGAAAAGTTGATGAAAATGTTTGGAATATGTGTATAGTTGCTAAAGCAAAGGGGAGGGGTGATAAATGATACCAGTATGTTATCCATTTATAGGGGAGAAAGAACTTGAATATGTTACCGATTGTGTTAAGACTAATTGGATTTCCTCAAAAGGGAAATATGTAGAGGAGTTCGAGAATAATTTTGCAAAATATTGTAATTTTAAATATGGAGTCGCTACTACAAACGGAACTACAGCACTACATCTTGCTTTAGCTTGTTTAGGAATTAGTAAAGGGGATGAAGTAATAATTCCTTCCTTCACCATGATTGCAACTGCTTTTGCTGTAGTATATTGCGGAGCAAAACCAGTTTTAGTTGATGCTAAACCGGATACTTGGAACATAGATGTTAAAAAGATAAAAGAAAAAATTACCAATAAAACAAAAGCGATAATGCCAGTCCATATTTATGGTCACCCATGCGATATGGACCCGATAATGGAATTGGCAAAAAAATATAATTTATATATTGTAGAAGATGCTGCGGAAGTGCATGGAGCAGAGTATAAGGGGAAGAAAGCTGGTAGTATTGGAGAGATTGGCTGTTTTAGTTTTTATGCAAATAAAATTATCACCTGTGGGGAAGGCGGAATGATTATAACAAACGATAAAAAAATTGCTGAAAAGGCTAAGTCACTTAAAAATTTATCTTTCCCCAAAGGCAAAAGAATTTATAAACATCAGGATGTTGGTTATAATTATCGTATGACTAATATTCAAGCTGCCATAGGTTTGGCGCAACTTGAGAAAATAGATGAACTTATTGAGCGAAGAAGAAAAAATGCTCATCTTTATAATAAATTATTAAAGGATATAGATGGAATAACATTACCGGTGGAAAAGGAATGGGCGAAAAATGTTTATTGGATGTATTCTATTTTAATAGAAGAAGAATTTGGAATGAGTAGAGATAAATTAATGAGCGAATTGGAAGAAAAAGGAATAGAAACAAGACCGTTTTTTGTTCCGATACACCAGCAGCCAGTATTCCATAAAATGGGCTGGTATGAGGAAGAAAATTATCCTATAGCAGAGAGATTGGGATCAAGGGGAATAAATTTACCATCAAGTTCAGGGTTAAAGGAAGAAGAGATAAGGTATATTTGTGATGTAATAAAGAGTATTAAAAAGGAATTGAAATGAAAAAAGTATTAGTTACTGGATGTGCAGGTTTTATAGGAAGTAATTTAGTGGATAGCTTATTGGAATATGGATATAAGGTGATAGGGATAGATTGTTTCTCAGATTATTACCCGGAGGAAATAAAGAAAGTGAATATTTCAAAGGCTTTGAGAAACAGGAATTTCAAACTTATCAAAGAGAACATTTTAAACATGAATGAATATCCGGAAGTGGATTGCGTATTTCATCAGGCAGCACAGGCGGGCGTAAGAGCTTCGTGGGGTAAAAGTTTTGAGGTATATACCAGAAACAATATAGAGGCAACTCAAAAGCTATTGGAATTCTATAAGAATAGTGAAATAAAAAAGTTTGTTTATGCCTCATCCTCTTCTGTCTATGGAGATACCGAATTGCCGATGAGAGAATATTTTTTGTTAAAACCTGTATCTCCTTATGGAGTTACGAAATTAGCAGGTGAGAATTTGTGTTATCTATACTGGAAGAATTACAATATTCCAACAGTTTCATTGAGATATTTTACAGTTTATGGACCGAGGCAAAGACCAGACATGGCGATACATAAGTTCGTTAAAATGATTTTGAATAATAAAAAAATACCCATTTTTGGAGATGGAACTCAGGCGAGGGATTTTACTTTTGTTGGTGATGTTGTTGAGGCGAATATATTGGCAGCTGAAAGCAATATTACAGGAGAAATATTTAACATAGGCGGAGGCAGTAAAATAAGTGTTAATGAATTAATTAAAAAGATAGAAGAAATTATCGGAAAAAAAGCTATGGTAGAAAATATAGAAACACAAAAAGGAGATGTTAAAGATACATTTGCAGATATATCTAAGGCAGAAAAAATATTAAAATGGAAACCAAAAATAAGAATAAATGAAGGCTTAGAAAAATATTTGAAATACTATTTAGGAGTAAAGGTCGATTATGGTAGAGAACTTATATAAATTTAAAATAGATGGGTTTAGATGTTTTGAGTATTAGGACTTTAAAAATGAACTCTAAATATAGAATTGCTATTATATATCCATATTCGAATTTGGATACTTGTCCGAGTATATGTGCTACTATTGAATACTTATTAGAATATGGTTATTTTGTTGATATTTTTACGAGAAGTAGTAAAAAATATAAACCATTTATTATTCATTCTAATAAAATTCAAGTATTTAGTTCTAAAATTATTGGAGAATATATTCCTGATAATCAATTTACTCGTTTAAGGTATTTATCTTTTTTTAAGTTAGTGCTAACACCTTTTAAATCTACAATTAAAAAGTTGTTAATTGGAGAAAATTTAGTACCGCAAATAGAAAAAATTAAAAAATTCCATAGTGAAAAACCTTATAAAACCGTTATCGGTGTTGACCCGGAAGGACTTAAAATTGCAGGAGATATTGCAGATTCATTAAATATTAACTTAATATATTGGTCTCTTGAGTTATTACTTACAGAGGAGTTAACTGATAAATATTGGATAGATCTTAAAGAATGTGAGAAAAAATTAAGTCAAAGAGCTTCTTTTATTATAATTCAGGATAAGAAAAGGTCTAAATTATTAGCTTTGGATAACAACATTCCACAGAACAAATTTTTATTTATACCTAATGCACCTAAAGGATTTTACAAAGAACAAAATAGTCATTATTGGCATAAATATTTTAAATTAGATAAAAACACCCGTATTGTTTTGCATTCAGGAAGTATTAACAATTGGACTGGGATTAAAGATATTATTCATTCTGTAGATGATTGGCCAAAAAATTGGATATTTATAATTCATACTAGATTTAATAGCAATCAAGATTCTAATCTCAAGGAACTGTATGATGTAGCAACTTGCGATCGTATTTTCTTTTCTACAGAGGGAGTATCAAGTTTAAAATATTCAGAATTAGTAGTTGACGCTGATATTGGAATAGCTTTTTATGTTCCTGGAAAACCGCCGTATACTTTAGAAAATATTCATACTATAGGATTCTCATCTGGTAAAATTTCGTATTATCTTAGAGCGGGTTTGCCAGTAATAATAAATCAATGGCCAGATGTAAGTAAATTTATCCAAAATCAAAAATGCGGAATTGCAGTTAATAACGCTGATGAAATTAGCAAAGCAATAAGCATAATTGAAAAAAATTATAATGAATATAGAAACAATGCTTGCGAAGCATTTAAAAAATATCTTGAACCCACTTCTTATATAAAAAAATTCGTTAAAAAAGTCGATATGCTTTAGAATAAACCTTATTAAAATTCTAAAAAGATTGATTCTAATTAAAAAATAACAATTTTAGTTGGAGGTAACAAAAATAAATTTACAACATTAATTTATGAGGGGGATTAAACAATGAAAAAGCATTAATTACTGGCATTACCGGTCAGGATGGTTCCTATTTGGATGAATTTTTACTTTCAAAAGGTTATGAAATTCATGGTCTTATCAGGCGGGCTAGTACTTTTAATACCAGCAGGATAGATCATATCTATAAAGACCCTCATCTAAAAGGAGCAAGATTACATCTTCATTACGGAGACCTTAGTAATTCTAGCCAGCTTACCAATCTCATCTATAATATTAAACCAGATGAGATTTATCATTTGGGAGCCCAAAGCCATGTCCGCGTTAGTTTTGATATACCCGAGAACATACTGGGGATATCACGGCCTTGGGGACTACTCGAATACTGGAGGCAGTAAGAAGAAGCGGGATAAAGAATTAGTTAAGATAATAATGAGGGATAGTAATATGAAATTGGCAGGGTTGGATTCACCTAGTTAGGGGTAGAAGATTTTAAAGAAGAATGGGATTGGCTGGATAAAAAGTCATTTGACAGTGGGATAGAGATAGAAGGAGCAAAAGTGTATTTAAAAAAAATTTCATCTAATTACAACAAACAAGGTCAAGAATTAAGAACAAAAGAATATAATAAAAAATCTTATCAAAATATTCCGGTTGTGAGTATTATTACCGTTGTTAAAAATGGAGAAAAATATTTAGAACAAACAATAAAATCTGTAATTAATCAAACTTATATCAACATTGAATATATTATTATTGACGGCGGTTCAACTGATAATACGATAGATATCATAAAAGAATACGAAAGTAGAATTGATTATTGGTCCAGTGAGAGTGATAAGGGAATTTATGATGCCATGAATAAGGGTGTTAGGATAGCAAGTGGCCAATGGATAAATTTTATGAATGCCGGAGATAGGTTCTATAAGAGCAATACGATAGAGAAGATTTTTTTAAAAAAGAATGATAAGATTGATTTTATCTATGGAGACTGCGAAACAATTTATAACTTAGAGTTTTCAAGGATACAAAAAGCCGGAGAAATTAAAAATCTTTGGAAAGGGATGGTTTTTTCGCATCAAAGTTTATTTACCAAGAGCGATGTTTTTAAAAAATATCAATTTAACGTTAATAATAAAATTGCTGCTGATTTTGAATTTCTTTTTAATTGCTATAAAAGTAATTTTAAATTTTACAATATCCATATCCCGGTAGCGATAGTTTCGGCTGGTGGATTATCTGATACCAACAGGATAGAGAGTATCTTGTCTCGTTGGTCAACTGTCAATAAATTTTCAAAGAATCTTAAAGTAAATGCTTATTATCTTATATTATTTTTTGATACTTTAATAAAATTAGGTGCAAAGAAGATATTACCTGATAAGATACATAATTTTCTATTAAAGAAAAAATATAAATAATTTTAATACATAAGAAAAAAATGCTTTAGAATATACTACTTAGTACTCAGCGAAGTATTGGAAATAATAAAATATAAAGATTTTTAAATGTTTTTGATTGAGCAATATATTGCTTTAAGCAAAAAAATATTTTTAATTTTTCAATGGTAAATAAATGTTTAAGAAGGTCGGTTGAATTCTGATTTTATGTATTTAAAATCAGACGTAAATGAATATTTTATGAAAAATAGAGTGCTTTTAGATAATATAATTTTTAATTTACAAGAATATGGTGGTATAAGCAATTATTGGTATAATTTAATAAAAGAATCTGAAGGAAATAATCATATCTTTTATTTTGAAGATAATGATTACTCGAATAAAAATTATTATAGGAATTCGTTAAAATTGCCTACAGATTTTATTATAAAAGATAAAAGCAAAAATCCTTTGAAAATTAAAAGATATTTACCTGTTAAAATGACTGAAAAATCTTTTGATGTGTTCCATTCAAGCTATTATCGTTACGCTAAAGGTAATATAAAGAATGTAATAACAGTTTACGATTTTATGTATGAAAAGTACTTTTCAAAATATAATATTAGACGATTAATTCACAGTTTCCAAAAATATCAAGCTATTAAATATTCTAATTATATTATTGGCATTTCAAAAAATACTTTAAATGACATGTTAAAATATTTTCCGGAGTTTAAAAGTAAAAAAAAAGAGGTAGTATATCTTGGAATAAATCAAGAATTTTATCCGATTAAGATAAAAAGAAAGTTTATCAAAATTCAGAATTATAAGTTATATGATAATTCTTATTTTCTATACTTTGGAAATAGAAAAAGTTATAAAAATTTTAAATTTTTAATTTTTGCATATTCCTCTTTACTAAAAAACAATAAGGATAAAAATATTCCTTGTCTTGTTGTTGCCGGAGGAGGAGCATTTAGTAAAGAAGAAATTAGATTACTCAGAGAAAATGATATTTTATCAAGTACTATAAAATTAAAAAATATAGATAACGCTGAATTGAATCTTTTGTATAATTACTGTTCAGGATTTATTTACCCTTCTTTATATGAAGGTTTCGGTTTGCCAGTGATAGAGGCGATGAAAGCCGGCGCACCGGTTATATGTTCAAATTCTTCAAGCATTTCCGAAGTAGCGGGTGAAGCGGCAATACTATTTGATCCCTCGAATGTTTTTGCGTTAGAAAAATCTTTATTTGAATTATTAAACAACAATACAAGAAAAGACATAATAAAATTAGGTCTTGCACAATCAGTAAAATTTTCTTGGAATAAGATGTATAAAGAGACTTCGGAGATTTATGATTCTTTATGAGTCGATCAGGAGAAAAAATAATGAAAACAGCAATAATAACAGGAGTAACGGGTCAAGACGGAGCATACTTGGCAAAGTCTTTATTAGAAAAGGGATATTCTGTAATGGGCTTATTAAGGAAAGATAGAGAAACCAATTTGAGAAATATAGATTACCTGGGACTTGGGGGTAAAATAAAATTGTTAAAGGCCGACCTTTTAAATTTGTCAGATATAGTCGAAATTTTAGAACATTATAATATTGATGAATTTTACAATTTAGCTGCACAAAGTTCAGTAGCTTTATCTTTTAAACAACCATTAGAAACTATTCATTTTAATATCATCAGTACTGCAGGTATATTAGAAGCAATAAGAATAGTCAATCCTAAAATCAAATATTATCAAGCCTCAAGCAGTGAAATGTATGGAAATGTAAAAAAAGAAAACTTGCCTATCAATGAAAAATTTCCCTTAAATCCCATAAGTCCCTACGGAGTATCAAAAGCAGCATCTCATTTGATAACAATAAATTACAGAAGAAGCTATCATATATTTGCGGTTTGTGGTATTTGTTTTAATCATGAATCTGTTTTAAGAAGTCATAATTTTGTTACAAAAAAAATTATTAATACTGCTGTTAAAATAAGCTTAGGTTTGGCAGATGAGTTGAGATTGGGAAATATTAAAGTATACAGGGATTGGGGATATGCTCCTAAATATATTGAGGCAATGTGGTTGATGTTACAACAAGATAATCCAGATGATTATATTATATCTTCGGGAGAAGTTCATAGTTTAGAGGAATTTGTTATAAAAGTATTTGAAGAACTGAATTTAAGCGTTAATAAGTACGTTAAAATAGATGAAAATCTTTATAGGCTCAACGATTTAGAAATAAATTATGGAGATAACTTAAAAGCAAAACACGAACTAAAATGGGAGTACAATATTAGCTTTGATGAGTTAATAAAACTGCTTGTAGAAGATGAAATAAGATATAGTAATTGGAATGTAAATAATAATAATTTTTAAAATTAATATTCACATTCTATTTATTGAATATTTTTTTGGAAGGAGATTAAATAGATGAAAAAAGCCCTTATCACCGGCATTACCGGTCAGGATGGTTCCTATTTAGCAGAGTTTTTACTGTCTAAAGGTTATGAAGTACATGGTTTGATTAGACGTGCCAGTACCTTTAATACCAACCGGATAGATCATATCTACAAAGATCCTCATTTAGCTGGAGTAAGATTACATCTTCATTATGGAGATCTCAGTGATTCAGGACAGCTTACCAATCTTATTTATAATATTCAACCTGAAGAAATCTACCATTTGGGAGCACAAAGTCATGTAAGAGTCAGTTTCGATATACCGGAATATACCGAAGATATTACTGCCTTGGGGACTACTCGGATTTTAGAAGCCATAAGAAGTAGCGGAGTAAAGACCCGATTCTATCAGGCTTCCAGTAGCGAGATGTATGGGGATGCCCTGGCACCTCAGAATGAAGATACCCCCTTTAGACCAAGAAGTCCCTATGCTGCTGCCAAGATTTATTCTTATTGGATGGCTAATAATTATCGTAAAGGTTATAATATTTTTTCCTGTAACAGCATACTTTTCAATCATGAATCACCGAGAAGGGGTAAAACATTTGCAACCAGGAAGATCACCATGGCGATTGCCAATATCATTGCTGGTAATCAGAAGAAATTATATCTTGGTAATCTGGCAGCCAAAAGAGATTGGGGCTATGCCCCTGATTATGTAGAGGCGATGTGGCTGATGTTACAGCAGGAAAGAGCAGAAGATTATGTCATTGGGACAGGTGAAACTCATTCAGCAGAAGAATTTTTAATGAATGGTATAGAAATATTACTAACGGCAAAGAAAGGAAATAAAGTAGTTAAGTGACTAAAAAGATTTTAGTAATTAATCAACATTTTTTTCCTGAAGTAGCAGCAACGGGGCAATTATTATTAGATTTATGTGAAGATTTGGTTAAAGCCGGATATGTAGTTAATGTAATTACCGGAAATCCTAATGGTGTCTTAAATAAAAACAATAAAGTACCAAGAAGAGAAAATTATGAAGGAATAGAAATACTTCGCCTTAAAAATACAACATTTAATAAATATAGAATATCGGGTAGGATTTTAAATTATCTTACCTTTCATTTTTTGGTTTTTTTTCAAATATTATTTTGTAAGAAGCCTGATTTAGTATTTGTGTTATCTACCCCTCCTTTTATTTCTTTTTACGGATTATTAT
>Ga0307379_10009538_pt1 | contig 12939 bp, 25 predicted proteins | sample UN2MG_FD_202237 | JGI IMG/M metagenome (GOLD analysis project Ga0307379, IMG submission 202237) | Soil microbial communities from Risofladan, Vaasa, Finland - UN-2 | ecosystem: Environmental > Terrestrial > Soil > Coastal area > Acid sulfate soil | place: Finland: Risofladan, Vaasa | collected... | reverse complement strand
ATAGAGATTAATAATCTATACGCACAGATAAAACAGGCTTTTAGTGGATATATTAACAATAATAAATATAGTATCGAAGAGTTAAGAAGTGTGAGGGCTTTGTTAAAATGAAATCATGTATAACCTGTATAATGAATAACAAATGTTATAGTTCAGTACAAGCAGTTTGCAAGGCGAATAATTATTGCCATTGGGTAGAGAGGAAATGAAAATATTAACACAATCACAGTGGTTAGCTCGAGAGGGCTACACTTTAAGCGATTACAATAAACTACAACAGAGATATATTAAAAATAAATATCTGGAATATTACAATAAGAGCTATGAGGGGAGATTTAAATAATGAATAAAGTTATATTAGGTGATAATCTAGAGTTTATGAGAGGTTGCAAGGATAATGAGTTTGATTTGGGAATTGTTGACCCACCTTATGGAATAAACAGAGCAGGACAAACCGAGACTTTTACAAAGAACAATAAGCATAAAAGGAAATATCATATTAATAAAAAATGGGATAATAGTATTCCTAGTGATGAATATTTTAAAGAATTATTTAGAATAACAGAAAACCAAATAATATGGGGCGCTAACTATTTTGTAAAACATTTAAATGAAAGCAAAATGGGATGGATTTTTTGGTATAAAGGTCAAGAGGGTTTATCAATGTCAGATGGTGAAATAGCATATTCTAGTTTTGACAAAGCCACCAGAATGGTTAATATAAACAGGGGATTAATAGCAACACATGGAGGAAGTATTCATCCAACTCAAAAACCAGTAAAATTATACAAATGGCTATTAAAAAATTATGCTAAACCAAACGATAAAATATTTGATTCTCATGTAGGTTCTGGATCAATAAGAATAGCCTGTCACGATATGGGTTTTGATTTTACAGGGTGCGAGATAGACGAAGATTATTATAGAGATCAAGAGATTAGATTTAAAAAACATACTCAACAGGGCGACTTATTTAGTGGATCAGATTTACAAAGCAATATTTATCATGGTGATTATGTAGGTGCGAAATGACAGATAGAATAAAGATCCTACAACAAAGAACCCTATACATAAAAAAAGTACAGGAGCTAAAAGCCGAAATACTAGAATATGAACAGGTAATAAAAATACTTAATTCTGAATTAACAGAGATAGACAAAGCGAAACAACCAAGTTTATTTTAGTTGACAGTAATTATTATATATATTATTATAGAGGTAGGAGATAAGAGGAAATGAGTGATTGGAAAGAATTGAATATAGATAATCTAATAGAAAGATTTTTTACTAGAATGGATATTGAAATAGAAATATTGCAAGGTTATGGATGGGAAGGGGCACAAGCTGAAATAAACTTAGATTTCAGAACAAAAGCAATTGATGATATAAGAACTAAAAAGACTTATCGTGTAGATGAAGATATCTCTGATAATGTTAAATTGGTTAAATACAGATACAGATTAAAACCTTTAGAACCAATGAAGATAATAAAAGAGTTAAACGACTATTTATTTAATAATTGTTGTGGTGGTGTATTTAATAACGGAATAGCCCAAAAGCTATATAATAGAGAAGTGGAGATAATAGACTAATGAAAGAGTGTATATATCAAATAGTATGTCATGAAGATCAAAAGATAGAGTGTCAAGTCTTAACTAAAAAGATAAGGAAGTATAGAAAAGTTAATACTATTGAAATAGTCAAAGAAGCATTGGAGAAGATGTTGAAAGAGTTGGAGGGGTAAGATGAATATAATACATAAAATAATGGATGTTCAAATGTCTATACTGGAATGTAAAACAGGAGCAACAGATTTAAAAATTTTAGATACTGTAATAGGTCGTATTAAACAACTAGAAGCCGATAAGCTAGAATCATACAAATTTATAAAAGATATAACAGAACAGTTTAATATTGCAGAATATTGTAACGCAACGGAATTTCTGGAAAATATAGAGCAATATATAAACGGGGTAGAGAAGTGAAAGACGATGAGGATATAACTCTTTATGAGCTGTTTTGGTGTATAAAAAATGATTGGTTGATCTTCACAGATAAGATAAAAAAGTTTTTTAGGAGAGAGAAGTGAAAGAGATTAAGAGATACATATTAAATAGTCACGGACTGTGTGATATGTGTGGCATGGAAGAGTTGGAAGAAAATGAAATAGTAGCTACTGAAAATTATATACTTGAAATAGATCATAAAGCAGTAGTAGAAGAGTTAGAGAAAGAGAATAAAGAATTAAGATGTTGTGGTAATTGTAAGAACTATAATGATAAGTCTGGCTATAATTGTTGCAAGATAAATGATGATTGCCATAATAAATCTCTATGGACTAAAAAATGAAAACAGCAATAGAAACAATAAAGATAATAATAGCGTTAATAATATTAAGGGGTGTGGTATGAGTAGGGCGCTAAGAAAGCGTAAAGCTAAAAGAGAATATAAAGAACAGCAATTAAAGAAAGTAAAAGCTATAATTGATAATTCAATAAATACAGCCATTGAGATATCAAAGCAAATTGCAAACAATAACGCTGTCGGTGCGTTGATAATATCAGAAATGGGAAGAGAACGAAACAAATCTATAGTTAGTAGTCTAGTGATGAAGTATAATAAATATGGAAAATTTCCTAAAGTTGGTGGTGTAATAGTTGGATTAAGGGATGTGGTATAATGGGAAAGATAGAAAGACATATAGATAATCTTTATGTAAATATAAACACAATATGTAAAAGATTAAACTTGTTAGAAGTTAAAAATGATAGTGATAAATTACACGAGAAGATTAACAAAGAATATCTTAAAGTAGATATTGGAGTTACATCTAAACAGGCTATGGATAACATGGACGAAGCTTTAAGAGATCATGGGATATTATTAACTAAGGATAAAGATAGTTCTGAGTGGATTAATCTCGATATAGACAATCTTCCAGAACGGTTTTTTACAAGAGATGATATAGAGATAGAATATCAGTTCCCATCATCTAAAAAATGGGAAAAAGAAATAAACAAGTTGGAAGCTAAACAATATATCCCACATTATATTATTAAAGATCGTGCTATTTACCGTTACAGAATAATACAAGAGAAGAAAGAACCAATAATGTATATAAGAAAATCAGATATGGAAGTGTTAAGTATGTATTATTTCAATAGAAAATTAGCACTTATTGACTTTGCAAAAGCAATTAATAGAGAAGTAGAAATAATAGACTAAGGGGATATAATGAGCGATAAATATACAATAGATGATTTACAAAAAGAATTAACAATATGGATTACTGATCCTAATGCAAACAATAAACAAGAAAACCCGATACAATATTTTTTTGGTCTAAAAATAGTAGAGCTAACAAATAGAATACAGGAGTTAGAGAATGAGCGATAAGAAAGAGCTAACAAAGGAGTTTATATGAATAATGGTGGTAGACCTCCAATTTATGACAATCCAGAAGATCTTCAATCAAAGATAGATGAATATAAGAATGATTGTATTACAAACGAAGAGATCCCAACGTTGACAGGGATGATATTATTTATAGGTTTTAACTCAAAAGATACGTTTTATGAGTATGGGAAAAAAGAAGGGTTTTCGGACTCTATAAAAAAGGCAAGGCTCTGGATAGAATCTTTGTATGAAAAAGATTTACGAAAAACAGGGAATACAGGCTCTATTTTCGCATTAAAGAACTTTGGTTGGTCTGATAAGTTAGAGATAGATAATAACCATTCTACAATAGACGATGAAGGTAAAAAAGTCGGCATTGATTATAGTAAATTATCAACAAAGGCACTGGAAGAGATTGCAAAAGCCAGTAATTGATTTAGATGAAGTTAAAAAAGAATTATCCAGAAGAACTCAATTTAATTTTACCAAGTATACTATGCCTAAAAAAAAGGACGGTACAAGTAAATTCCATGAAGGCCAATTTCATAAATCTTATTATTCAGTATTAGATTATTTTGTTGATGGCCAGATTAAGAAACTAATAATAACCGTACCTCCACAACATGGAAAGAGTGAAGGATCAACAAGGCGATTGCCTGCAAGAATGATTGGTAATAACTCCGATTTAATGATAGCGATTGCTTCTTATGCTTCAACACAGGCCAGAAGATTCGGCCGAGATATAAATAGAATAATTGACAGTAAAGAATATATTGAAATATATCCAGATGTTAAGTTATCAAAGTCTAAACTCCATAATGTACAATCAGAGGCCATAAGAACAAGTGAAGAGTTTGAAATAATAAATAACGATGGATTGGCCACAGGTGGAAATATTAAATTAGTTGGCCGCAAAACAGCATTAACAGGTAATCCAGTTGATATATTAGTAATAGATGATTTATATAAGAACGCTGAGGAAGGGAACTCACCTGTAATAAGAAATAACTGTATAGAATGGTACGACTCAACGGCCGAATCAAGATTACACAATGATAGTCAACAGCTTATTGTATTTACACGATGGCATGAGGACGATTTAATAGGGTATTTAGAGAAAAAAGAAGAGGTTAAAATATTAAAATCTCTTAAAGATATTGATTCTAATTTTAAGGGCTGGTATAAAATAAATTACCAAGCAATAAAAGAAGATGAACCAAGCGAATTAGATCCAAGAGAAAAAGGCCAAGCATTATGGCCAGAAAGACACAGCTTAGAAAAGCTACAGGCCACTAGAAAAAGAAATAATGAAAAGTTTGAATGTATGTATCAAGGTAATCCAGAATCAGCAGAAGGATTTTTGTACAAGTCTTTACAAACTTATAGTTCCCTGCCTATTCCTAAAAAGATTCTTAATTATACAGATACGGCAGACACAGGCCAAGATTATTTATGTTCTATCAACTATATACAAGGTATGGATGATAATTTATATATTACTGATATAGTTTACACTCAAGAGGACATGGATAAAACTAAAGGGTATGTTATCTCTTTGTTAGAACGTGGCCAAGTTAATACGGCCATGATAGAATCAAATAATGGTGGCCGACTATTTGCATCAGATATAAAAGAAAAGTTAAAAGGTAGATCTGTTGTTAAATGGTTTCATCAATCTGGAAATAAAGAATCTAGGATATTTTCAAATAGTGATATGGTACAGGAAAATATATTATTCCCTGCTGATTGGGCTAGTAGATGGCCAGAGTTTTACGGCCATGTAACAAGATTCAAAAAGGTATTTAAGGCCAACGCCCATGATGATGCGGTAGATTGTTTGACAGGAATAATAGAACAGCAAGCACCCAACCAAAAGGGCAGACGTAAATTGATCTTGCCCGATGGTCGAGTAGTTTAAGAAAACTACTTAACATTTGATTGCATAAATGAATTATTAATGTTATATTTATTGAGATTTAATTTTTGTTTCATAGAAGTGTTTAAGCGCAGTTAGAATAATATTGCCTTTTGTTACATTGTTTTCTGATTTTATTAAATGATAGTATTTATCTATGTCTGTTTTTTGTTTTTTGTTCTGCATTCTTATTTGCATGGGGGAAACTTCCATAAAGGACTCCTTGAAATGGGTGAAAGCGGGAATCGAACCCTAGTCTTTTGATTCACAGTCAAACATTCTACCACTGAACTACAAACACCATATATTAAAATACACCTAATTGGAGTCGAACCAATACGCTTGCGCACATGAGTCTAAGTCATGCATGTCTACCAATTTCATCATAGGTGCTTATTATCAGAATGGCAGGAGTCGAACCTACATGACAACGCGTCCAAGGCGAGCCGTTACCGTTATTCACATTCTGTTTTACATCGACGCTAGGAATTGAACCTAGATTATCGGGGTCAAATCCCGAGATCCTAACCATTGGATTACATCGAATCGTTAATATATGGTAATCCATAAAACACTTATTGTCAACACATGTAATTACTTTTCTAAACTACTTAACAAACATGTAGACATTTTTTAATAAATATAGTATTATACAAGAGTCAAAGGACTTATCACCCTTGCAAATGACGACAACATGCTTAAGAATTAAGAGAGTTATATTAACTTTTCTAATCGATTGTTTAAGCGTGGTCGGTGTTTATGGGTGATAGCATAAGAAAGAGAAGTTAGTAGAGCTCTTTTTTTATTCTTTGATGTGGTGTTTAATAAAGATTAGACCACGCCAAAACCTCAAATAAACGGGTAACTGTTAAACTATAAGCCCAGCTTGAATAAGTAAACTTGATAGAAAATTATGCCATGACTTGAAATGTCAATAAACTTATTCAGCCGTAAGAATTAAATTAAATAGTTCTTTAGTGTTAGCCACCTTGATGGACAGCAGGTTTAAGAGTGGGAGTCTAGCTTATAGTGATAAACTATCCTACATGCCTAGTTTGGCAGGTAGGGTTTGGGTATTAATTTTATTTAAAGGAGAACAATATGATAGATAAAAGATTTGAGAAAATAGAGGGTTGCATGGAATTAATAAAAGATGCCCAAGAGGTAATAAACATTATTCCTGATGCTGACGAAACATTTCTACAACCTGTTATTGATTTAATAGGAAATATGGCAAAAGCTATAAATAAAACTGCAATAGACCATACTTATGAATGCCAACATTGTGGCGGTGAAATACCTCACGGATGTTCTTCAGATTGTATCGCATATGATTGTTTTAAATATGTCAAAGCAAAAGATAATAAATATTAGCATCATGGATATAATTAAGGGTATTTAAAATAGGTTTAGATTGAAAGGAGAATATATGATAGAGATAGAATGGATTAAGTTAAAAAACAAAGCTGAGAATATTATTTGCAGTAAGCTGTCAAGAGAAGATTTTGAAGTGGTTAGAGATTACCATCTTTATCAGCAAGAGACTATGTTAAACATGAGGAATTGTGGCAATTGTACAAATGGCATTCATACAGAAGGTAAAGTTAACAAAATTAAATGTGATAAATGTAAGCGTAACGATTTTACTGATTCACAAACAGACCAATGGCAACCAATAGATTAACAATAGAGTCTTATCTATTGTGAGTTAACCCTGTGGTAATGACAAAGGGTGTAGTTATAGGTATTAATACAAAGGAGAGAATATGAAGGAGTATGAATTTATCAAAGAGATTAAATGTTCATCTTGTGGTAAGAGGGTGCAAGGAAGTGCGAGTAGTAGATTACATCCAACAGCAATACAGTATTTTGTATGCTTATGTGGATATAAAACAAGAATGGAAGCCACTAAAATTATAAATAAGTATTAGTATATAAGGAGATAATAATGACTTTTAAAAACTTTGATATGTATTTTTGGAGATGGTATGGATTTAAATATATTCCAGATTATTTGGATGGATGGTGCAACGTTTTAAAGCTTGGGTTTATATGTATAACTTGGGATAGTAAGGGTTGGTTAGATAAAAATATAAATAAATAGATTTATATTGAAAGGAGAGAATATGAAGATATTAAAAGGTTTAATTATCGGATATATAAAAGGCTTATGTCATGATCTTAATAATAATGGACATATGACTGTAACGTATTGGAATAAAGACAATAAAACTAGAAAAGGTGTTTATTGTTGTCGGTGTAATAAAGTTCACTATAAATTTAAATAAGTATTAGTATATAAGGAGATACAATGAAGATGGAAAGAAATAAATTTACAATAAGCATAATAGGTGATGATGGGAAGGCGACAGAATTAGGGCATTGTTTGAATCCTACTTTTAAAATGAATGATCCTGAACCTGTAGAAGATATAAAGGGTTATGATGGTGTAAAAGAAAATGTCTGCACTATATCGGGAACAATAAAGATTAGTAAATGGAACACGTTCAAGCTTAGACTATTTATGAAAAGGGTTTATTTAATAACATGGTGGAAATCAAAGTTTAACAAGCATCTTGAAATAAATGTAGACCGTAAATAACCCCTCTTTGACTACTAAACATATATATAGTATAATGCTTTAACAGGAGCAAATATGAATAATATACTATCAGATAGTTTTATAGATAAATTAAATACATCAGCATTAGGCGAAGTTAAGACAATGTTTTCCGAAGCTATAAAAGATACATCTTTCCAAGAGCGAAGAAACCAGCGCTTAGGAGTTAATAATCGTTTAAAAGGTGATCCTGCAACAAAGTATGAATTTGGAAGAAAAGCCGACGGAATACCAGTTTTAATTAGACCACCAAGCAAGAATAGTAATGATGCTAATGTTAGGCTTAACTTAAAATGTCATAAAGATTATCCTAATATAATCACCTCTAATAAATCTGGGTACTTGTCTGGATTTAGCGTTAAGTCTGATATTGAGAATGATCCAACAGTAGACTATATAAAAACATTTCTAAAACAGAACAACTTTAATTCAATATTTAATGAGTTGGTACAGAAAACTTCTGGTTATGGTGTTAAAGCTGTTACATTAAGCAAGAATATAAACACTGGTGATTTACAGTTATCTTATTTAGAGCCTTGGAACTATGCACCATTTTACAATGAATCTGGGATCCTAGTTGCTGTTATGCAATGGCAAGAAATAACCGAGAGTTTAAGACAATTATATAATACCAATCAATATAAGATCCGAGTAACAACAATCAAAGAGGAGCTATTCTTTCTATCAACAGGTGAGCTTAACTTATCATACAATTCAATCGATTACCCTGCATTAGTTACAACATCTGGGACAGAGTTTCTTGACGGTAGACGACCTCATTTATATCAAGGTGTGCCAGTAGTAGAGTTTAAAAACAATGGTGATGCATTGGGAGATGTTGAGAAAACTTTAGATACGCAGGATATTATTGACGAGATTAAGTCAAAAGCATCAACTGAAATGTCAGCGTTTGCAAGTGTCATACTTGTAGATAAAACTTTAGATGGTGAAGCGCTAGACGTTGTAGACATGGCAAAGACACAGCATGATTATGGATTACTACAAGGTCAATGGGAATGGCTAGAAAAGAAATTTGAAGCATATCCACAGATACAGGCACACTATACACAACTAGAACATGACGTTTATGAATCTTCCAATAGTTATGATCCTAATAGCTTATCTGGTGATGGTTCAGCACCTACAGCGTTTCAGATTAAACAAAAGATGAAAGGGCTAATGAACGCAACAATTGACACTGAATCACAATTTAGAGGTGCATTACTAGAGCTATTCAGATTAGTATTAACCTATGGAAGAAACAATAATCAATCATGGAGAAACCTTGATATAGTTTTTGAACACACTATCCCAGAAGATAAAGTGCAGACTCTTAAACTTCTTAAAGAAGCTGGATTCATTCCTAGTCAAAACCTATTAGCATCATCAGCAGGAATTGACCAGATAGAGAATGAAGAGAACCTTATCAAAGATCGTGAGAATATTATGAACGCTTTAACTAATGAACCTAGTTTGGATCCCGATATGGATAGATCCCTTGAATCCTAATAAATATCAAAAGGAAATAATTAAACTTAAATCTCAAAGGGATGAATCTACTCTAGGACAGATCGAATTAATATTTGATTCTATCCGAGATAAATCACAAACACTAGCAATGAAAGTAACTGATAAGGCCACAGACAATAAAGAGTATTTCCAAGAAAGAAACAGAGCAGAGCTATTCGCAAAAGAAGTAAATGACGAATTAAGACCACTATATATAAATAAGGATTATTTCAGTAAAAAAGTATACACAGAAGAGTTTAGCACGTCATATATACAATCCCTCTACAGTGTGGTAAATACAGGCATAGAGCAAGGCTACTTAGTAAAGTTGCCTAAGTTTACAGCTAAACAATTTGAGCGTGCTGTTAAATACCCATTAAGCAAACTAATCAACAACACAGCTATGCAGGGGGCAAGGAATACGGATATACATCAGATCTATACAACTATAGTTAGTGGTGTAGAGTCTGGACTATCTTTACCTAACATAAATAAAAACATAGATGTTGCTCTTGGATATCGGGATTCATTAACAGGCAAATGGATAGCAGACGCTGAACTAAGAAAAGGTCAGAACTACAGGACAATGCGAATTTTAAGAACTGAAAACGCTAGAATGAGAAATACAGCCGAGACGGATCAATGGATTAACCAACAAGATATTGTCGAGAGTAAGCTAATGGATTTAGAAACACTTGATAATAGGACTAGATCTCAATCTGCAAATATGGATGGTGATTACGCTAATAAAGAGGGAAAGTTTAAATATCCAGATGGTAATTGGTATTATTTGGGTAGGTCTGGAATAGCTAAATATGACATACACGATAGGGGGACTACAATAACAGTCGACCTAGAATTTCCGCCCGATTCCAGAATTAAACGAGATAAAGACGGAAACAATATAATTGAACCGTACACAGATTTTAAAACTTGGGCAAAAAATAACAATATAACGCATAATAAATATGGACAATCTTTATTTGGCGAAAAGAAACAAAAAGCAGTTAAATCATCAGAAAAAGAACTCACCAAAAAGAGTGTTAAAAAAACCACAGGAAACCAAACGGTAAAGACAAATATTAAACAAAACCCTTATACCTCCACAGAAAAGAGTACTTTAGATTCTTACGGAAAGAATGATTACGGACAGATTAATAAATATTTGAGAGAGGGCAGTTTGGAGGGGGCTTCTGTTAATAAAACCACTATGGACAAATGGGTTAGTACAATTGATAATGCTATAAATAAAAACCTGTTATCCAAAGATTTAACAGTATACAGGGGGGCAAGTGGATTTAGTAACCCATCAAGCCTTTTAGGTAAAACTATAAATTCCGGAGCTTTTTCTTCAACAAGCACGTCTTTGTCATCCGCTAAATCATTTGCTGGAATCGGTGAAGATAGGGTATTATTTAAAATTAAAGCACCTAAAGGTACAGGTTATATAAATATGAAACAGTTTGAATCTGGGGCAAGTATAGGCGAAGATGAAGTTCTATTTGGGAGAAACAAAAAACTTAAAATAACAAACATACAGGAAGAAAAAGTAGGAAATGTAGTAATTAGAACAATATTAGAAGGAGAATATATATAATGGATAAAGATATAAAAAATAAAGAAAAATTTACTTTTACAGAAAAAGAGCTAAAAGAGGCTAAATAAAATAATTGAACCGTATACCTCTTTTAAACAGTATGCAAAGGATAACGGACTAACTATAAATCGTTATGGTGAAGTTTTATTTAAGTAATTTAGTTTCAAGATTATTTATTCTTTCCATCATTTTTATATTGTATTGATGAAAATCATATTTACAAACTGAAAGCAATTCTTTTAATTTATTTATTTCTTTATCTTTATTAGTTAAAAGGTTTTGAACTTCATTATATTTGCACCGTTCCCCATTGCAGTTATCAAAATAATCGCCATATGGGAAGCCGTCACCATCATCTATTGTTTTAATATCATGCCTTTTCATACTCTCTCCTTAAACGGTTAATACACGCCACCGTAAGTCCACGATAAATTTTAATTCTTCCTAATAACTGATGCAATATGAGATGATAATGAAACAATTATAACAGCCAATGTAATCAACCACCACTCTACACTAAACAACTCTGTTGGAAAAACCTTATTTATTATAGTAAACCCAACAACATAACCTATAGTTCTTATTAATATACTCATTCTCTTCTCCTTAACTCTTTAATATAAGATAATAATAACATTACCTTAAATGAATACGTGGAATATAGCATCCCCACCATATAGCTGGTAAGAACCTATATACTCATTCGACCTTTCATCTACTGTCTGACCTGTTGCGTAAGTCCTAAACTCAACTAAAGAATTATTATTATTTGGGTCTATTAAAACCCAAACACAAGGAATCCCCCTTTGAAGTTGTAGGTCTAATATTTTGTAACCTTGTTTCATAATAATGCTTTGTGTATCAACAGTCCCTAATTGATACTTATAGATTTTATTCATCTCTTATCTCCTTAATATAAGTTAAATATAAATAGGCAAGTTCTTAAATCTTTTCTTGCGACTCTCACGCAATTTGTAGATTAAATCTCTCATGGACTTTCACCACTTGCCTATAAGTAATATATCACAGGGCTAAAATATAATCAATAACAAATAATACTTATTGACACAAAATAATATATGATACATAATAAGACTATGGAAAATGAAGAATTATTAACAACAACCGAAGCAATGAAGATTCTAAAAGTCAAAACACGTAACACTGTTAGGCTTAGAATAGAGCAGGGTTTAAAATGTTATGGTACTGGTAAATCAAGACGTTTTAAATATTCAGATATAATTGAGTTTATGGAGGAATGTAATATTGTTAAGTAAAGAGTTTATGATAGAAGTATTAAAAAAGACCTGTGGGGGTTCGTGTTTAACAGACCCAGATAATTGTGACTGCTTTGCTCCTCCAACGCAAGAAATGTTGGATGATTGTGGATTAGAGTTAGAGGATTGGGCTATCTTTGATACAAAAGAAGAATGTCCTCATTATGATGCAGAAGCTTGGGCTTATAGTGATGATGAAAACAAGGAAGATCTTACGATGCCAGAATCAGTCTTTGAGTTATTCTTTAATAGCAAACCAATAAATAAAGATTTTAATGATATGTCTAACAAAGAACCAAAAAAAGAAGAGACACCGAAAGATGTTCAAAGTGTTTATTTGTTATTCACAAGTTATGGTATAAAAATAGGTAAATCAAAAACACCAATTACAAGAGCAAAGGTTATTGGAACGAAATTACCGTTTAAGGTTAATAAAATAAAATCTTATCCTGTTGAAGACATGACAAAAACAGAATTATTTTTACATGGTGAGTATAGGAATTACAGATTGAATGGAGAGTGGTTTAATTTAAGCCTTAAGCAAGTAGAAGAAATTGACACTTATTTAAATAAAATAAAATGTTAGAGCTAGAAAAAGAATACAACGAGATAAAAGCAACGCTTGA
>Ga0307379_10009537_pt1 | contig 12939 bp, 7 predicted proteins | sample UN2MG_FD_202237 | JGI IMG/M metagenome (GOLD analysis project Ga0307379, IMG submission 202237) | Soil microbial communities from Risofladan, Vaasa, Finland - UN-2 | ecosystem: Environmental > Terrestrial > Soil > Coastal area > Acid sulfate soil | place: Finland: Risofladan, Vaasa | collected... | reverse complement strand
TCAATACGGCAACTGGGCTGTGCCCCAAAAAACGTAGCATCCACCATAAGCGGGCCGCAATGGCCCCACCTCCATCATCATAGAGGGCCACCTGAATATCTGGACCAACTCCCCAGCGGCTGAGGCTGGCAGAAAACGTCTCGATATCGGGTAGGGGGTGGCGGCCGGTTTGACCCGGAATATGGGGGCCTGATAAATCTGTATTCAGGTGGGCATATACTGCGCCAGGAATATGGGCCTCTTCATAGTCTCGCCGCCCTCGATCGGGTTCGGCCAATGAGAAACGGCAATCAATTATCACCCAGTCCGGATTGTTAATCTGTTCGGAAAGTGCCTGGGCCGAGATGAGCGTCGAATAGTCCATGATCACCAGTCGCAGATTGATTCCAGGAAGGCAGCCGAGCCATCGCGCAGCCACCCGTCTAGTTGGGCCGGTTCTTTTATTTGCTGTCCGCGGAAACGGGGAACAGCGATATAGCGGCATTCGACATCGGGAAGAGCGGTCATATCACCCCAAAGTTTCTCAAACTGGGTTACAGGATATATATCTTCCTGCCCTTTACCCCAACGTTTCTTGACATCTTTAATCGTTATATAAGTTGGCATCTTAGAGGCCAGGCCACGCACGGCCTCAGCCACGCGCATGCCATCAGTCAGGTCGCCTTGGGTGAGGCCAAAGATAGACATTATCTTATTGATATCGATCCAGGTTGTACTCGAGTTATAGTAAGAAAGATTGAATTCAATTTCTTCTCTCGGCAGGGCTAGCCCTTCAATCAGGCGCAGATGCCCATCAACCCAGGCCAGGCCACCGCCACGGTCCACAATTCGCCGGGGCACGACTTCGGTTGTAAGGGCTGCGCCTTGATCAATATGAAAACCAAGTATGCCTGGATTGACATCGGCGCCCACTGTATCGATATTGTGAACCATTAAGTATTGCAGTTGGGGTCGTTGAACCAGGAGCTGGGCTAAAATCCCGTTTCGAAACAGATTTGGGATTTCATACCAATGGCCAACGGGATGAAGACATTGCATCGGTAAATTATCAGTATAATCATCCCCTTCACCCATTTGTTGAGCCCAGCCAATCAAGGCGGCATGCAAGCTGTCCTGCATTTTTTGAGCCTGCTCATCCAGAAGCTGTTGAGGCATTTCCTCCCAAGCGTAACGCAAATCACGGGCCATGGGAATGAGACGTAGACCAACAATCTGGCCGGGTGAGAGAATGAGTGGTCCCGGGTAACCGAAATTATTGACCATTTCCAGGTAAGCCTGGATTGGCTTGTGGGTCATATAACTGGTAGTAAAGATATGGGGCAACTGCTTCCCGCAAAGACGGCTTATCCGCCGGCTTTTGGCCAGATGCACCTCGACAAAGGAACGGTGTTGGCCGCCGAGCATGCCAAATGGGTTTAACGCTTTGACGACCCCGGCCCCCTTTGTCCAGCGGCTGCCGGTGCCGCCTGCCAGAGATACTACAGCCACTGATCCTGAAGCCAGAGCCTCCATTCCCAGTCGTTGCAGATCCTCCGGCATCGCCTGCAAACCGTTATAAATGTCTCCGGCCGCGACATCTTTAATTTGACTATTGACCGGCAGACGATTTTGGGCTAACCCGATCCGGCCGCTGCGCAAATCGGCCCGAATCTCCTCGTGTTGGACCTGATCGAATCCGTACTGGCTCAGTAATGATTGCAGAGTTGCCCGCTCAGCTTCTTCGCTACCATTGTAGGGGAGCAGACGATCAAAAAGTTGCTGGACCATACCGGACAATTCAGGGTCAGTCCGGCAAGCTTCACTGAAGCGGTCTATTTCTGCCCGGCGAAAAACGCTCAGGTTTCGTGGATCCATTCGTAGAAGTGACGGCAAGATCTGGGTGTAATAACCTGGCGGCATCAGCGCATCCTGTTCTGTGAACAAGCCAGCCTTTGTGCCATCTTCATTAATTTTAAAATCATACACCACCGGTTCCATGGCAAAGGGGACAGCCTTTTCAAGGCGGCTTTTGGTCTCGTTCATGATAATTTGTAGGCGGTGTTGGGCGATCAGCTTCTGTGATGGGTCAAAAAGAAAGCCCATGCCGCCCCCGGCCATGCCACCCAGCATCCAGAAGCCCCAGAAGCTCTCACCGAATTCAGCACGAACTTGGGCGATTAGCTGTTCTGTATACAGGTTCCCGGCCCAAGGAATGATGGCTTGAATCGGACCGGCAAAATTGCGGTGGGTGGCCGCACCAATAGCCTGGATGTCTCCTTCCTGTAAACGGAGAACGATTTCGTCCAGAATCTGCATCGCTGCCTTTCGGCCAGCCCATTCTGATTCAGAACGGAGCAAGTACTTTTCGGTTACCATTTCTAAGATGGGACCGACGTCCTGGGCCATACCGCCGTGGACCAGAACCAGGCTATCCTGAAGATCGCGCCGGGTCTTGGCCGAGACATCATCGAGAGAGAAGATGTGGTGGCTGGGCAGCAACCGGCCGCGACTGACGCCGAATTCCGGATCGCCATCAGCAGCCTGCTCACCCTGAATCAATTTCATACCGGGCCATACGCCGCCTGAATCCTGCCAGCCACCACCTGAGCCGGCCAGCCATTCCCCGAGGATCGCCCGGGCCGCTACCAGCCGACGCTCATCCTCGTTCAAAGGACCGGTCAAGGAGCTGGCCTGACTGGTAGCCCGCATACAGGCGGCGATGAGGCAGGCCAGCAGGCTGGTAGAAACGGCCAGCCGAGAACCCTTTGGGATGCCATTCACCTGGCTAACAATCTCAATCCCGTGACCGGGCCGCGTGAGACGGGCGAGTAGCTCGGCCAGGGGCTGATCGGCGCCTTCCATCCCCGGTGGCACGATGCCTGAAGCTATCACAGCCGCTTTTAGCAAACCCAGGTAGTCACGGGCAAAATCAAACAGTTCGGCCAGAGTGGTGATCTCGGCGCTGACGCCCAAATCTACACTGGCCAGGCGTAATACCGGGCGATCGATAACCCGAAAATAGGCTTCAACAGGTGGTCTGGGTTCATGAGGCGCATCGGAGCCATCCTGGCCCCGGACGCTTAAATCGATAGATACATTGACAACCCGGGCGCCTTCAGGAAAGTCCATACCCAAAAAGAAGATATCGCTCCAGCCACTATGGGATAAGTCCATACGCACCGGTGTCGTTTCGCGCAAGATAGGAAAGAGGGGCAGGGTTGACGGTTGCCTCAGTAATTCCGGCCGGATTCGTAAAGGGTGATCGGCCGGATGTCCTATGCGAAACATCCACTGGTTACCCTGGACTGAGCGGACACTGCGCCGCACCTGGTTGGCCAGCGTCTGAAAAGCCAGTCCATGGTAGGCTGCAGCCAAGGCACTGGAAATCGCATCGTTGGGGCCGAAGCCTTCATGATCGGTGAGGAAAATATTGATGGCTTCCTCAAACCTTCTCCTGAGCAGGTTATTATAACCATCGTATGGGACATGTCCGCCAACTTCGAACCCCTGTTTCAAGGGCAGGTGAAAGCGATGGATGGCGTAGAGGAAAAATAAGGCCCGCACTCTTTGATAAAGATTGTCATTTTCACGCCTGAACTGGTCCAATGCACGACATTCGCCGAGCAATACTTGAAGCGATGATTCGCGGCAGAAGGCATCAAGCGGGCTGTCTCGATGCTCAGGATCGCCGGTGGTGATGATATTAACCAATTCACTCATGGCTTATCCTTGACCCTGGTTAGAGCCAAACTCCCGCGAGGCAAAAAGCTCCAATAATAAGGCCAGGACCTGGTCCCGATCCTGACCGCTGAAAGCCAGGGCCAGTTGCGCCCTCAACAGACCATATCGTGCGCCGATATCGTAGCGCCAATCGTGTTTTCGTAAGGCCAGGTATTGTTCCCGATTGGCTAATTCGGTCAAAGCGTCAGCCAGCCAGACGCCAGCTTTTTGATCTGCGTCCCTTATCAGCTTATCCAGGATCTCCATGACTGTTGGCGTGAGAACGTGCATGCCGAAAAAACACAAATAGTGACCGGCGCGTAAACCGGGCATTATCAGGTTACGTTCGGCTTCGGTCGGCGTCGGTTTCTCGACGACTGTCTCGATGCGGTATAGATCTTTTTGGCCATGTACGGGCTGCCCACCTACCGTGCCATAATAGGGCAATAAGGTTTCCCGGGTTTCTTGGACGGCCGAGACTGCACAGGCATTTGATGCGGCGACTTGAGTTAGGTGCTCAGCACAGCCCTGGGCGGTGCGGCTGACGTAGAGGTGGTCACCCACCAGATGAAGGAATGGCTCTCTGCCGACAAATTCTCGGGCGCAGAAAATAGCGTGACCGTAGCCGAGGGGCTTTTCCTGGTGGATAAATTGAATACGGCCGCCATATTCTTTGGTCCCTTCAGCATAGGCAATTTCATCCCCAGGTCGGACGACGATGCATATTTCCTCAACCTTGGCTCGTAACACCTCTTCGACTATGACATTGAGGACGGTTTTTTCTTTCCCATCACGATCAACAAGTGTTTGCATGGGGAGGGATCGTTGCCCGCTCCCCGCGGCCGTGATGACGGCTTTGTTGATTACCATGAATCATCTCCCATTTGTCTAAGGTAAAGTAATAGCTTTGATCATTCGAAGAGAGTACTGCCCCCAATAAATTCACGTAGGACGGATTCGTGGGGGACGGCCGATTCATCCTCGACAGGGATGACACTCCGCAACATTCTGTGAACGCGGTCGGCGCGGAAAAAAGCATCCTCGCGTAACGGGTCGCCCCGATATTTATCGGCCCATTCGCCAAAGGAATCGTATAACCGGGCGCGATAAAAGCATAGCTCATAAGGCATTGCGCTATTGATGATGAAATCTGCGCTACCATTGTAAGGAATAATGTTGCGTAACTCGCTGGCTCGAACATAATGCCAGTGTGCCAGGGTCATTTCCGGATTATATGCCCTGTGGGCTTCGTCGCGGAGCATGCGCCGGATGAGACGCAGATCGGTCCAACGGAGATAGCCGGCGTCACCTTTCATTTGCAATAATGGCTCGAGGTACAGTTTAAATTTCCTCTCTTCTGCAATATCTGAGGTCATTGGTGGGTAGAGCCCGTGCAGACTGTCAATAAGCAGAATCTCAGCCCCGGTCAGGCGCATAGTGGTCCGATCAGCATGGCGGGTGCCACTTTTAAAGTCGTAGTATGGAACCCGTACTTCCTCGCCGGCGATAAGGCGTTGCAGATGATCGTTGATCAGATCCATATCAAGCGCCTGGGGCGTCTCAAAATCGTAATCACCGAATTCATCCTTCGGATGCATCGCCAAGTCAAAGAAGTAATTATCTACGTTTAGGGTCATGAATCGAAGACCTACCTGATATAACCGCTGTTCCAGCTTAAAGGTTGTCGATGTCTTGCCGGAAGAAGAAGGCCCGGTGATTAAGACCATGCGTAACTCATCACGTCGTTCGATAATAAGGCTGGCGGCTGTCTCGACGTCCTCTTCGTAAGCGGATTCTGACTCATGAACGATTTGGGGAAATTCGCCCCGGGCAATACGTTCGTTCATTGCCGATATGGAGTGCAGCGAATGAGAAGTGGCCCAATCGAGGACTCGCCAGATTTTGGCCCAGGGAATATTGCCCGAAGGGTGAGCTGCCCGGCTGGCCGCCACCAGCCGCCGACGCGACCGCTCATCCCGGTACAGAATGTAGGCTTTGGCTACCGCAGCATGACCATTCTCGATAAGTATTTTCTCGACTGCATCCTGGATTTCTTCGATGTGGGGCACTTGATCAGCCGGCAAGGTTGCTTCCAGATATTGGACTACCTGTTCGGCCAGCCACTCAGACCGCTCCCGGTCCCGGCCACCAACGGCCACGGCCGCCCGGTAAATGGCGTTGCTTATTCGTTCCTGGTTAAAGGGTACGATCGCGCCGCTACGTTTAACCACGTGAAGAAAGCGGCTCATATGAACCTCCCATGCTGGTTCGACGATATGTGGCCATCAGTGTACGCAAAGGTCTGGCGCCTGTCAAAATGAATACGATAGCATATCCTTGTTGACCGGATTTGAGCAGCCAACCTACAGCGTCAACCTTCTGGCGAATATCGCTGCTGTTTGCGATGTCGGAAAAAAATTGTTGTTCTTATCCTCCACAATCTCCACTCTGGTCAATATCCACTACCTAACCTACAATCCGTGATTATTCATTAGTGTGGCTTTTCTGCTGGACAATGAAAGGAGACAATAATGCGTCTGGGACTCATGCTCGGTTACGCCGCTGGAAGAATTGACCTACCCATCGAGATGGTCCAGGAAGCTGATCGCCTGGGCGTGGATGTGGTTTGGACGGCCGAGGCTTACGGTTCCGACGCTGTCAGCCCCCTTGCCTGGCTAGGGGCGTTAACGACGCATATCAAACTAGGTACGGCTATTATGCAGATGCCCGGCCGGACACCGGCTAATGCGGCCATGACAGCGATGACCATGCACCAGCTCTCCGGTGGGCGATTCCGGCTGGGTCTTGGTCTATCCGGGCCCCAGGTGGTGGAAGGGTGGCATGGCCTCAGCTACGCCCGACCACTTACCCGTACCCGGGAATATGTCGACATTGTGCGGACTATTTTCAAACGGGAAGAGCGCCTGACCTACGACGGGCAAGTATACCGATTGCCCTACGCCGGGAGTGACGCCACCGGATTGGGCAAACCGCTTTACAGCACTCTGGAAGCGACGCCTGACATTCCAATCTACCTAGCCGCCATTGGCCCGAAGAATGTCGCTCTGGCGGCCGAGATCGCTGATGGCTGGCTGCCCATTTTCTATTCGCCCCAGAAATTTGACGAGGTATACCGGTCCCATCTTGAGGGCGGTTTCGCGCGAGCCGGCAATGGGAAAGGTCTGAATGATTTTGATATCGCTCCGATGGTATCTGTCGTTATGGATGACAACCTGGAGGTCTGCTACAACAGTCTACGGCCGATGCTGGCCTTGTATATTGGCGGAATGGGTGCAAAAGACAAAAATTACTACAAGGATCTGGCCAGCCGTTATGGATATGCCGGCGCCGCAGCTGAAATCCAGGAGCATTACCTGTCCGGCCGTAGAGGTGAGGCCATGATGGCCGTGCCTGGCAGTTTAATTGACGAAGTGGCCCTGGTTGGTTCTAAAGAGAGGATAAAGGATCGGCTATCGCTCTGGCTAGACGGCCCGGCAACGACTCTCAATCTCACAGTGGCTAATGTTGAGACATTGCGGATGATAGTGGAGTTGGTCGGATAACCAGTATTTGCCTTCAACATACTCTTTTACGATGACAGAAAATCCTAAGCAGATCCAACTGGATCCAGTTACTGAGAAACTTTGGCTGGCGAACCACCGTTCGGTCGCTATAGACGGCAAGCAGCTGGCGTTGGTTGAACTGATCGAGGAGCTGATCGCTCACAAGCCGCTCAAGGGGGATGCTTACAGCAAAATCATCAATAAATCGACCCAAAGAGGTTTGCCCTGGTTGTCCAAGAGCCAGGTCTTAAGGGCATACCAGGAACTATGTGATAGCGGTTGGATGGCTTTTGATCCGGAGGTTGTTACGATGCTCCAGGTCAAACCTACCCGCAGTCAGGCTGGCGTTACTGTAATCACGGTGTTGACCAAGCCCTACCCCTGTCCTGGCAAATGCATCTTTTGCCCCACCGATATTCGTATGCCCAAAAGTTACCTTCATGATGAGCCTGGGGCCATGCGTGCCGAGCGCCATGCCTTTGATCCATATGAGCAGACTAGCGCTCGTATTGAAGCGCTGGATCGCATCGGGCATCCATCTGACAAGCTCGAGCTCTTGATTCTAGGTGGGACCTGGTCCAGTTACCGCCGTGATTACCAGGAGTGGTTTGTTAAGCGCTGCCTGGAAGCGATGAATGGCGAAGATGCTGCCTCCCTGACTGAGGCGCAGCTAGCTAACGCCGCCGGGACTAGGCGAAATGTGGGTCTGGTCGTGGAGACCCGGCCGGATCACATCGATGCCGAAGAGTTGCGCTGGTTTCGTTACCTAGGTGTGACCAAGGTACAGATCGGCGTGCAAAGTCTGGATGACCGGATATTAGCCTTGAATAATCGCGGTGAGACCGTGGCGGATATGCGAAAGGCCATGCGTTTATTGCGTTTGGCCGGCTTTAAGATTCAGGCTCATTGGATGCCCAATCTGCTGGGCGCCACACCGGAAAGCGATGTAGAAGATTTTAGCCGTTTGTGGCAGGACCCGTCTCTGCGACCTGACGAAATAAAAATATATCCCTGCATGCTGGTGGAGAATGCTGAACTGTACGAATATTGGCAGCGTGGGGAGTACCGGCCATATACAGAAGAAGAGATCACTGAAGTGCTTATCGCCTGCAAGGTTCAGGTGCCAGCCTATGTGCGCATCAATCGGATCGTCCGTGATATCCCGACCACCAACGTGGTGGCCGGGATGAAAAAGGCAAACTTAAGACAGATCGCCCAACAACGAATGGCGGATCGGGGTTTACTTTGCCGGTGTATTCGTTGTCGGGAAGTACGTCGCATGCAGGTCGAGCTAGGTGACCTAAGCTTAAAGAGAGCATCCTATGAGACAGACGCGACAATCGAGCACTTCGTAAGCTTTGAGACGGAGAAGCATATCGCCGGTTTCCTACGGCTGTCTATACCCCACGCAGATGTTGAATTGCCTATCCCGGAATTGGCCGGACAGGCCATGATACGGGAGTTGCATATCTACGGCCCGGCCGTGCCCATCGGCGAAACCAGCCAGGGAGATGCGCAACATATCGGTCTGGGCGCCCAATTACTTAGCGAGGCCAAGCGTATCGCCCGGGAAGCCGGCTATGATCGTTTGGCTGTGATCAGTGCTATCGGTACCCAGGGCTATTATGAACGCTTTGGCTTCGAATCTGATGGTCTTTATCAGAGTGCAAAGATCTGAATCAGCTAATATTAAGCCGCTCTTTCAGGGGGAAATTCAGCGTTATTCGCAGAAATGACTAATGGAATTACAGTGTCTGCTGGAGATTAATTTTGCAGATCATTTTGAGATGCCCCGGCCGTAACCTTCTCCATTTCCTTTAGAGCGTCGAAAGCCGGGCGACGAGAACCATCTGGCAGCGTGATAGCCCACCACCACTGCTCATTCTCTTCAGGCGTCCAGAAAAAATCGGCAATGTATATCGTGAACATAGGCCCGATCCAGGGCTGCCAATGTTCATCCGCGTATTGATAAGCTCTGACCAGGTAATCGGCTTGTTCTTCCTCGGTGACGGAATGCCAAGCGTAATCCGGGTTTAGTATATCAGTCGTCCAGCCCAGCTCCAGAATGGCTATTTGTTTAGCCGCGTCGCCGTTAGCAACCATAATGTCCCGCATATCCTCAACATGGCGGAAGGTGAACCAACGACCGCCACCAAATTCGGTCGTGGCTTCAGCTTCTTCAGGCGATATCTCGGGTGGCGCCTTATATCCGGGGGCATTCAAGCCCAGGACGTCGAAAAAATCGGCTGCTCCGGCATCATACATCGCTTGCAGGAAATCCGTATCGGGTATGGCAACTGGCAGCTCCGTTCCCGTTGGAGCCAGGCCGGCCGAGACGACAATGGCTTCAGGGTCGGCCGCTTTGATGGCTTGATAGCACACTTTAAGTAGTTCCGTGTACTCCCGCGGATTGGGCGGCTCGCCGCCCCATTCCCGGTTCAAATTGGGTTCGTTCCAGATCTGATAAGCGGCTATACGACCCCGATATCGCTCGGCCATGGCGCCGCAAAAGTTACCAAAATCCTGGTAATCATCGGGTGGGGCATTTTCCAGCGGAGGCCATTCCTCTTCTTGAGACCAAAATGGCTGGCGGTCAATGCGGACCAGCATCTTGAGACCGGCTTTTTCAACCAGGTCCACAATCAGGTCTGGACGGTACCAATCATGCTTCCCTTTTTCCAGCGTTTCGATATCGCGCCAGGGGAATGATTGTTTTACCCAGCCGAATTCCATCTCCTGGACCAGGGCCAGGTCGCGCTCGGCAATATCGGGTAGCCACCACATGAAAGTGTGGACGCCATATTCAGGAGAGTTAAAGGGAGTAGTTAACTCGATGGCTGAAACCGTGGCCGGCTGTTCTGTCATAGCTGGCGTGCGTGTTGGCGCTGCTGTCTCGGGATCAGCAGCCGCTATATCAGTTGCTTTAGGGGTCTGAGTAGGCGTGTCCTCGGTGGCTGTCGCCGCGCTAGCGGAACCACGGACACCAGGGGCAGTCGGCGCTGGTTCTATCTCACTGCTACAGGCAACCAGGAAAGCCAGCATTGTCAATAGCGCCAGGAAAATAATCTTTCTAAAGGAACTCAAGATTCAGTCCGTTGCTGCCTGGTTGATTGGGTTAGTCACTCGAGCAGAAAGTAGATCTTTCGCTCAAATCTTGCCGATCTGCTCGAGCCAATCGCTTCTACCTACTAATCCTTGGCCATCTCGCTGACGGCGCTAAAGGCCGGCCGGGGGACCCCATTCGTGTCAATTATGCTATAAGGTACTGGATCGTCCGTCGGACCGCCGCTTTTGTTCCCAAAGTCATAGTTGAATAAGAATGCCAGCCAGACATTACCCGAGTCTCGCATCTGTTGGTAAGCCTGCACGATATATTGGGCTTGCTCTTCCAGGGTATTGTCCTGGGCAAATTCGAAACCTGTTGGGAAAGTGTCATAACCCTCGCTGCTAGCCCATCCAAACTCGGTCACGCAAAGTTTTTTTCCTGGATCAATTGCTTGGACTTTTGCGGCGTAGGTGTCTACCGTCGACCTAAAGCTCCAGCTATGGTGCGGATTATCAAAGGGTCCTCTAAAAATAGCCGTCGCCGCTTCTGTCTGCGCTCCGGCTTCCTCAAAGGCTACGTCAGGACCAATATTATAGCCATTGTGGTGAACGCCAACACAATCCGTGTTGTTCAGCAAACCGGCCGCCAGGGCTTCATCTAAATAAAGAAAGTCATCGTATGAAGTGATCCCGTCATGAACACCAGTTGGTGCCAAAGCGCCGCTAATGACTATGACATTTGGGTCGACAGCCTTAATTGCCGCGTTGGCTTGCGAAAGAAATTGTACGTAATCGGCCGGACTGAGTCCCTGGGTTGTGGACCATTCGCGGTCGATATTTTGTTCGTTCCATACCTCTATGGCGTGGATTTTACCCGGGTATTGGTTGAGTAGCGCGGTCAAGAAATTGGCGTATTGGGCGTAGTCGTCTGGTGGTCCATTGTTGCCACCGGCCGCCCTTGTCCATTCGGGCGAACCGACAACGCTAAATAAAACGTTGAGACCTTTGGCATTGGCATCATTCACCGCGCCATCGTAGTGGTACCACTGAAACGTTTCCGGATCGGGCTGGACCAAAGGCCATTCCATCTGAATCTTGACCCAATCCAGACCAAGCTGATTGCTTATGACGTCCATGGCGTAGTTAGGATCGCCCACGATAGCATGGGATTGGGTGCCATAGCCGAAAGCATCGGCCGGCCAGGGGTGGGTCGGCAATTTCGCGGGAGGTTCGGCGGGTGCCTCCTCAGCCGTAGTCGCTTCTTCCCCAGCGGCATCTGACGGTTGGCTTCCGCTTTCCGTATCGCTGACGATGACCGGCGGCGGCAACGTCGATGTTGGCAAAGCTTCGGCCGCTTGCTCAGGCTGGTTGTCGGCCGTTTGTTCCGGTTCCCCTTCGCTGCCACAAGCAACCAAGGTCAATAACAATAACAGTAGGAATAAGACCTGTATTTTTCTCATTATTCATTCCCCTTCAGTAATAAAACCAGGCCCCAGTCCGATAAGCTATTTCGGCAGGCAGCCTGGTTTCCAAATTTCATCATTAGTTTACCAGCCAATAAACAGTCGCGACGATTCCTATCGGCCCTAGCCGATTCCTATCGGCCCATGACTTGACCCAACAGCCCGCAGGAGGGGCAACTACCGTCTTTACGTAGCATGGCATAACCGGCCTGGGGATCTTCACCCCACTGGGTAAAGTCAACATTAAAGATAATCATCAACCGTACTCTTCCACTGTTTGCCGATAGGCTGGCTGCCTCGGCAAGCCATTGGGCATGCTGGGCAACCGTTGTGTTCGATGCCCAGGAGAAGCGTGACGGAACACCGCCGTAATCTGTGCCAGAAAGGTAGCCTAACTCAGTGAAACATACCGGGCGGGAACCGCCGAAGGCATTGTAATACATATTCAGGGTCGGGCCGAAGTACCAACTGTAATGATTGTTACCGGCCGGGTGACCTGAACTGGCACTCGGGGAGGTAGCGCCGGCATTATAATGGACACCAATGCAATCCATATAGTTAGCCCCACCTGCGGCGGCAACCCCGGCCATGTAGCGATCGTCCGCCCAGGCATTGGTGCCGTTGTCAAAGCCGGTAGGCGCCGGAGCACCGCTAATAACCATAACACTGGAATTGGCTGACTTGATTGCATTATAGGCCGGGGCCAGCATGCTGTTGACATAGGTCGTCGGATTAATTTGCCCGGCCGGCCATTCGAAATCGATATTTTCTTCGTTCCAGATTTCGATGGCGTTAGGTCCATAGGAAGCCACGCCGCGTAAAAACTCAACATAACTGTTGAAGTCAATGCTGCCTGGGTAGGTGCTACCACCGGGAATGCTCAGAAGCACCTTAAAGCCATTGGCTTGAGCCTGCTGAATACGACCGCCCACGCCATCCGGCGAATCACCTGGCCCCCATTTGTGCTGAAACTTCACCCAGTTCATTCCGGCCATCTGCATAATGGTAGGATTGGCCAGTGTGTGTGTCTGCCCACCCAATTCAAAACTACCACCACCTGCTGGGGCAAACACAGGTGGGGCCGCCCCGCCACCGGCAGCCACGGCCGGCGATTCTACTTCGACAACAGCCAGGGCTCCGGTATCGACGGAGGAATTGACAGTTACTAA
>Ga0307379_10009536_pt1 | contig 12941 bp, 17 predicted proteins | sample UN2MG_FD_202237 | JGI IMG/M metagenome (GOLD analysis project Ga0307379, IMG submission 202237) | Soil microbial communities from Risofladan, Vaasa, Finland - UN-2 | ecosystem: Environmental > Terrestrial > Soil > Coastal area > Acid sulfate soil | place: Finland: Risofladan, Vaasa | collected... | reverse complement strand
ATGGTTCCCCCGGATGAAGCGGACCAGCCAATCTTTGCCGAATTCAAGAAACTGCTTCCCGGCATGGAATTGACCAAGCTGCAGCGGCTTGAATTTTATGACAAGGCACGGGAGCCCGACACGGCGCTTATAATAGCAACAGGAGACCAGCGCAACTGGGCCAACCTTCTGCTGACCATGAATTACGTCAAACATCCTGAAGGCAAAGGAGATTACTAAGGGCAGGAACATGAAGATTGATACCCATCAGCATCTCTGGAAGTATAGCAAAGAGCAATATCCCTGGATAGGGGAAGGTATGGAAGTGCTCGCCCGGGACAGGCTTGCTGCTGATCTCGAACCGTTACTCGAAGCCAATGGCATTGATGGGACTGTCGCCGTACAGGCGCGACAGGTTGTTGAAGAAACAGAAGCGCTGTTAGCGATGGCCGAAGAATATGACTTTATCCGCGGCGTTGTCGGCTGGGTTGACCTTCGAAGCCCCGATTTGGAGGCACAACTGGAACGTTTCAGGGACAGAAAAAAGCTGGTCGGCGTCCGTCACGTGGTGCAGGAAGAGCCTGATGAGAAGTTTGTCGTCAGGGAGGATTTTATGCGGGGTATCGGCAAACTGGGGGCCTATGACCTTGTGTATGATATTCTTGTCTTCCCCCACCAACTGCCGGCAAGCATTGAGCTTGTGAGGAGATTTCCAGACCAGGCATTCATACTGGATCACATTGCCAAGCCTTATATAAAAGACAAAAAAATGTCGCCGTGGGACAGCGACATCAGGAAGTTGGCTTCATTCGAGAACGTCTCCTGCAAGCTCTCAGGCATGGTAACGGAGGCTGACTGGCACAACTGGACCGTGGATGATTTCAGACCCTATATGGAGGTAGTACTTGAGGCCTTCGGCGCTGAAAGGCTGACCATAGGGTCGGACTGGCCGGTCTGTACGTTGGCGGGCCAATACGGCAGCGTCGTAAGCATAGCCGCTGATTTCATCGCGCAGCTTTCAGATAACGAGCAAAAGGCAATATGGGAGGGGAATCCCGAAAGGATATATGGTTTGTAGTATAATACGAATTGTGCATAATCAATGCGTTTGTTAGTGTCATTTCGAGCGCAGCGAAGCGGAGTCGAGAAATCTGGATTCTGACTAAACTTGCTTTTCATTCGCAGCCGGATCTCTCCACTTCAGGCCGCTCTGCGGCCCTCCGGTCGAGATGACAAAAGCGCAGATTTTAATCACAATTGATATAATTTGCCGGTTATGTGATAAGCGGCCCGGCCGGATATCGTTGTAAAGCTTTTTGCTTGTCGGTGCCAAAATAATATGGCTTGCCATTAAATTTCTTGCAAAATCGGCCTGCCCTATGTATAGTAAGCGGGAATTTGTCAGAAGGTGTTTTTGTTAGACTTAGATTTTGCTATGAATAATATCCTTAACTATAAATACATAACCAAACGAGATAGCAGGATTGTAAAAAAGCAAATTGGTTGTAGTTAAGGTTGTAGTCGGGCAGAATTGCGCTTTTTTGAAAACTTTATAAGTGCTTTATATTAAAGTGCTTGGAGAGGTGGCCGAGCGGCTTAAGGCAACGGTTTGCTAAACCGTCGTACGGGTATACACCCGTACCCGGGGTTCGAATCCCCGCCTCTCCGTTTTCAGCCGAAAAACGCGGTTTTTGGGCTTGTATTGTGGCTTTTTGACTATTTCCGCTTACTGGTTTTGTGGCCCCCTGTTTTGCAGATAAATGCAATGTTTTGCTATGTTCGGCAGTATTTTTGTTAAAGCAACGGTGAAAGCAGATTGCCTCAGTGACATCGACTTTTTGATTGTCCGTGCCTGTCATTTTTTGCTTTTGGCTTTCCGGCAATATGTCAAGGTCGGGCAAGCTGGCAATGGCCGACGTTTCCTTGTCTCGCAAGCTGTGGGTATAAATACTCATGGTCAAATCGATTTTTGAATGTCGCAAAAGTTGCTGAGCCGTTTTTGGATGTGTTCCGGTTGCTGCCAACATACTTGCAAAGCTATGCCGCAGACTATGAAAATCCCGCTTGCCCCGGTCGTTTTCTATTGCAAGAAAATCACTCGATTGCTGTCCGGTTTGTTTTAGCCAAGCCTGCCGGGCCTGCTCAAGGTCTTTGTGAATCATTTTGCTGACGTTCCCTTTGCTGGGCATAGCAAAAACCCTTGCAGTCGGTAATTTGCAGAAAAGATATTCTTTGAACATCTCCGCTGTTTCAGTTCGCAAAGGTAAAACCGCATCTTGTTTGTTCTTTGTGAATTTTCCGGGCAATATGACGGTCATTTTTTCAAGGTCAAAGCATCCCGCCGTCAAGTGCCTCAATTCGTCCGCTCTCAGGCCGCTCTGGCAGGCTAAACGATACAACAAGCATCGTTCATACCCGGACATCTTAAATCGCCTCTCCGCGTCCTCTGTGAAGCTCAGCAAAGTTCTTATTTCGTCCGCTGAATAGTCGGCCCTGATCTGTGTCTCTGTAACTGTGACGGGCTTTAAGTATTCAAGCGGGTTTTCTGCTGTCCTGCCATCGGCTTTTGCCCATCGGGTGAATTGCTTGCAAGCCGTCAAAATATGGTGTTGCGTCCGCTGGCTAATCGGGACATTGGTTTCTACCGGGCAGATTTTGCCGTTTTCTTTACGGTTGCTGATTTTTTTAAGCCCTGATATGCAAAGCTGGATTTTGCTTGCCGAAATATGCCTTAAACTTGAAAAGCCGCAAGAATCGAAAATCCTTTTTACCCTACTGAATTTCAAATCCGCGTTTTTCTTTGTGCCGTTTGCCTCAAGTGATTTTCTCCAGTCGGCAAGGTGTGTTAATAGTAGCTTTGAACCTTCGGCCCGCTCACTCGAAAGCAATCCCCACCGCACAAAGTTTTTTATCAAATATTCAGGCGTTCGGTCAATCCACTTTTGCTGATCTGGTTTCAAGCTGCCGCCCGAAGCCCGGCAATCAATCAGAGCCATAATGTTCTGGCTTAGAGCCTCAGTCGCCCGACGATCTGTAAAGCCTGCCAGCTTGTGCCGCCGTCCTTTGTGATCGAAAAAATCACAATACCATTTTTTGCTTGTGCAGGTTTTGCCGCTCCGATCTTTGAATTTTGCTTTTACGATTTTCATTTTCTTGCCTCAAAAAGTTATGGCCGGTCGCTGTGATAATCTAAGAAACTTAGAAGATGGTCGCCCCTTACAAGCAAACCACGCCCGGCCATAATTTTATTTATTGAATTGTTTCTTATAATTATCACAATATCAATTATTACTTTTTACCTAATGGCCGTCAAATTCTTTTTTTAAATATTTTTTGGCCTGAACAGCAAACAAACAGCATATCATCTGAATCGGCTGGCGTTTTGCCGTGTCTGATGCGAGAAACAGGGCCGGGCTGAACCGTAGCACTCATTTCGGCGTTCGGCTGCTGGCCGGGCTGCAGGACGCCGAAAATCCAGTTGCGGCGTGTAGCGTCGTTCTGTCGCTTGTATTCTTGCCACTGGCGGCGTTTCAAGGGCCGATCTCTGGGCGGGCGGACTAATACCCGCCCGTTTGCTCAAAATTTTAGCGTATTGACTACCATTCAATTCAACAATCTCGTATCGGCAATTGCCGTAAATATCCGGCTTGCCGATTTTGTCGATGGTCAAGCCTTGCGGCGCGAGCCATTGCCTCAGCTCGTAAATCCGGGCGTTATATTGCCGGGCGACCGAACAAAGTTGATTTGTCCAGGCCGGGCCAGCCCGGAGCAATTGATATATTTTTCTCGCTTGCTTGCTCAGCCGTTTTTCGTCAGCCGTTTTGACGCTCGGATTCAGTAGAATTTCGGTAAATAACATTTGTCGATTCATTTTTCAAATCCTTAAATTTATCGCACCGACTGGCCGACGGCAATTCGTTCGGTCGATTCGTTCAACGCATACATAGCCTGGTCAACAATTAATTTGTCCAGTTCTTCGCGGGTCATTTCGATCTGGCCGCAAAGTTGCTGGCGTTTTTCGGGTTCGACCGCCGATATGATTTCATCCTGAAAATTACAAATCCGTTTCTGCAGGCGCTTGCGTTCGGTTGCAAAATTTTCGGTTCTATGCTTCGGACGATTCATCGGCGGTTTCCTTAATTTCTTTTTGTGTGTCACCTGCTGCGTTATTGGCATAAGACAAAAATTGAATATTTTTAATTACGACAACGTGCCTGGACCGCTTGTTTTTTTGTTTGTCGGTCCACTGTTGAAGCTGCAAAAAGCCCTCGATGAAAACCGACGATCCTTTTCCAACGTATTTTTCAACTGTTCGGGCCAGCCCTGCGTATGCAACACACTCGATAAACATACACTCCTCTTTCTTTTGCCCTTTTGCGTCTTGCCATCGGCGATTGACAGCCAGCCCAAAATCGACAACCGCTATTTCGGCGGGCGTATATCGCAAAATCGTATCTCGCGTTGCCCGGCCCAATAAATGAATTTTGTTGAAATTGCTCATGTCACTTACTCCGCAGGCGGCTCGTCGATGTTCGGCTCGATGAAAACAAAACCGTCCTGTTCAACCGCTATACAAGTTTCGCATACGGCCTCGATCTTTCCGTCCTGGGCCTGGCGGATTTCACCGTCAGCAGGAAAAAGATACTCGCCACAATAACCGCAAAAATTAGTTTCACCGTTCATCATAAAATCCTTTTTGAAAATTCACGCCGCGTCACCGGCCCCATCCGGCGGCTCGTCGATTAAATCCTTTGCGTATGGCCCACGCTCCTTTTTTTTATCTGCCGTACGGTCCTTAAAAAACCGGGCCTTTTTATTTTCAATCGCTGGCGGTTGGATAAGTTCCGGGCTAATACCAGCATCTTTTAGAATCGTGCAAATTTGCCGAGCTAAATCCGTGCGGATTGTCACTAAAACTTTAAGATTCGTTGCCGACTTTTTCGACATTACTGATTTTTCTGGGAACAAACCAGACGCCGGTTCCTCAGCGAGAATTTTAGCAATTTCTGTTTCGATTTTTTTCAAATCGGCCAGATACGAGCAATATACTGCCCATATAATTTTGTTTAATTCGTTGCAAAGACCATAATAATTTAGTGTCGACGATATTGCCCTAAATTCCTTTTGAGCCGCCGGGCTGATCCATTTAGGACATCGTACACGCTGCGGTTTAATTATCGGCGGTTCGTCTGGAATGTCACCACGCCAAGAGCCTCGAAGTTTCAATATTGCTTTTGGCGTCGGTTTCGGTCCGCGTTTTTTTGCCATTGAAAGCCCCTTTCGTTTTGATTCAATTATCCTTTCGGTTTTGATTGTTCGTTTCGTTCGTTTTCGATTGTATTTTGTTTCGATTTTGATTGTGTCGTTCTGTCAGTTTCATTTTTGCCCTTAAACCCGTGAAAATAAAGAGCGTGGTAGGAATACGGTCTATGAACCGCTGGTTTCCAGCTATTTTAGCCCCCTACCCCCTTGAGCCGCTTTGCTTCGGCTGCGAACAGGTCGAGCCGGAGCCGCCGAGCCTTGTCTTGGTCCGTGTGCTTTTGGGCGCGAGTCTTACTTAATCTTATTTCTTTATTACAACCGGCGCGCCGGCGCGCCGGTATGTAGGGCGCGCCGGCGCGCTTAACTACCGGCGCGCTGGCGCTCCCTACTGCGCAGTTGGGCGCGCCGGCGCTCCCTACTGTATTGGCCAGCGTTGGTTTATTTGTCTTATCGCCGCTTAACGGCCCGATTTTACCCAATTCTGAGCCCGTTTTTATCACTAACAGCCTCGAATAGATTGTTTTTGGCACACCGTACCGCGTGAACAACATCCTATACGAGTTTTCACGTTTGCGCCATCCGTCCGAGCGATAAAATACGTCCAGCACCTTCCGGCTGATAAGATGAGCAATTATCCTTTTGGTCTGGCCCTCGGATAATCGGACCAAATCAGCAAACACCTTATTACTCAATCGGCAAGGCGTACCCGGCAAACACCTGAAAGCAACCAGAGCAACAATCATACATTCCGCAGGTGTGAGCCGATGTTTAGATTCAACAATTTCGGCGTTCTCGAATTGATTGCTTTTAATAAATTCCGTCGCCGCCTGCTCGCTATCAAATTGCTTTGTACCCGATCTCTGGCGGGCGCTCTTATCCGATCCTTTGCCCCAACGTGCTTCCCATCTTGACCAGCTAAACTCTAATATTTCGCGGGCAATTCCTAAAAATCTGAATTGATCTTTGTCGGCGTCGAGTATTGAATTGATAATTTTTGCCATCCTTGGCCTCATAACTTTTTAACATTGTGCTTGTCCCCCCCTCGCGGCCTGGAGCTTGACTGCCGGAAGAACACGTAGCTAAACGTTGCCTTCTAAAACTATTTTTTGCAGGAGTCCCAGAGCCAGCGAAAAGGAGAGGCGCTGGTGGGAACCGGCGCGCAAACAGAAAAGGCTTTTGAAATATCGTTGGCCGGGGCTTTTGCTGACGAAATACCCCGGCCAACTGGCTGAAAAAAAACTGAACTTATCGGGAACATCGGCCCCGTCATTTAGCGCCCGGAACATCGGCCCGGTCGCCTGGCGTTCGTCAATTATAACTTGCATTGGTCTGTTTTGCCTTTTCGTCGGCTATAGCTTTTCGTAATCGTTGGACTGTGAAACCGGCCTGATAATATTTTGTCACGTATTGCTGCTGGCGCTGGGGTGATATTGGCCGGAGCCCTTCCTCTTTGATCCGTTCAATTTTTGCTTTGTTCCGGGCAATCATTTTGTCCATGCGATGATACTGTTTCTCGCGCTCTTCCTGTTTTTTTCTGACCCGCACTCTTTCGTCAAAGGCGGCCAGCTGAGCGTAACAATCCGCCGTACGAGCATCGGGAATATAAGGATCTCCATCATCGCGATCCGATCGATCCTGAAAATGGATTCCGCAGGAAGTCTGTTCGTAGCAAGGATATGTCACGGGGCCAACATCGTACAACTCGCCGATTTCTTCGATAATTCGAAGGTCATAATCACCGTGTTTTTTTGGCATGGACCAGCTATCGCGGGCAACCGTAAAAGAAAAACTGCATCCGGATATGTCACCTCTTAAAATCCGGGCGCAAATAGAATCTGTCAATGGATCCTCTTCGAGCAAATCGGCCCAATAAATCAGACCATCGGGCTTGTCGTAAAGCCTGAGCGTTCGGCTGCTTTTGGTCCTTGCTATCAGATTGTTCGAATCGTGATTATAAAGTAGCCTGCAATCGGGACCGAGTGACAGACACTTGGCAAAAGCCGCGGTAGCAATCATTTCTTCGAAGCAACCGCAAACAATCGCTTTTTGATTATAAACGGCGGCAAAGCCATAAAGTTTTCTTACGTCACCCGTCCCTGTTGTTAATCTCGACGATATCGGAGCTGGAGCCGGAGACGTCCTGCCGATTCCTATTCGGGACTCAGAATAATTGCCGCTCACAAATTCTGCTGGCGAGCCCAATGCCGCCCTGAGAGTAGAATGCTTCATGCTTTCATTTAGTGATGTTCGCTCAGATTCCATACTCTCCAGTTGCCGGATAAGTTCTGCTCGAGCCTCACCGTCGGCTTGCACAATCTCCATTTCGAGAATCTTACAATTTTTTACAAGCGTGGCGTGCTTGCGTTTGTACCATTTTGCTTGTGATTTTTCTGCCGCGACCATTCTGTTCTGTGTCGGGTTGTAATCGGCACACTCAATTATATGTTTCATCTTACTTTCCTTTTCTTAAATTCAGGTTTTCGCCGCCGTTTTTGGTTTTTTAATCGGTATCAATTTCAGCCTGGGCATAGGTCACTTTTTGCTTTTTATCCCCCAAAATCCTTTGCGATTGTTGAGATACCATCGTAAAGTCGGGAAGCCGGCACCGCCGAAAATTAGTTGCAGGTCGTACGCAGTTAGCCTCCAGTGTGCATGACGCCAATCTTGGGCGATCCCCCGACGTTCCAACGCAGAATAAAATTGCTTCGTTAGTTCAAGCTGTTTTTCAAGCTCTTCGTAGGCGCAAAAAAGATTTTTTGCGAAATCTGTCACCAATGGTTCGAGCGTGACACAGGCCGAGCGCACCAACCGGAGCGTCAATTGTAATCGTTCTGCCTGCAATATCTCAATGGCTGTTTTTAACGCCACATATTGCCTTTGTAGATTACGGCGGCGGTCAATATCGTCTGGCCCGCACAAATCTTCCGGGGCCAGCCCGTCCAGCAGAAGAAGCGCGTCGGCATTTTTTCCCGGTAGTGTCTGTCGCGGGCCATCGGTCGGATAGTTCCTGCAATCGTCAAATAATTTTTTTACTTCCTTTTTATGCTCTTCAAAACAGTGTATCTTTTCGTCGATGCTGATAAGCTCCGGACTGTTTTCTATTTCCGGGATTTGGTCGATAATTTTCTTGTCAATGTCCGGATATTCTCGTAAAAATTTGTCCGTCGATTTCATATTTTGGCCCTTAAAAAATATATTAAATTTCGGTTAAATGTCACTTGTTTGTTATTTTTTCCCTGCGGCTCTCATCGCTTCAAACGCGTCACGGTTTGGACATTCCCATTCAAGCCATAATTTTAAGTCGTTCATTTTGTATAAAACGCAACCCCCAATTTTCAGGCTCGGCGGAAGTGCCCCGGACGCCCTCAGTTCCGAGAATTTCCGGGGTGAAACCCTAATCAGCCGGGCGGCCTCTGCCGGACGAACGGCCAGCGGTTCGGTTGTGGGGGTTGTGTTATTCTGCAATGTCATCACCCCCTTTGATAGTGATTTTATCAAGAGCTTTTTTGACATCGACCGGATTGTATCGTTTCCTTCCGCGTACATCCAAATATGGAAGTTTCTTTTCAGCCACAAGCTGTTGCAGATAGCTTTTTGGCAATAGAAGTCTCCGGGCAACACCGTCCAGCGAATCAAAATATAATATTCTATCGTCCATTTGCATTTTGATTATACCTCTGGTTTTCGTGATAACATCCTTGCGGGGATTGTGTGGGACAAAATGGGAAGGTTTGGTACTAAAAAGTTACTGGTGTGGTAAACAAAATAAAAAAATAGTCTTTACTTCGGTTTTTTGTTGTAAGTATTTGATACTTCTTTTTCGCTCAGGCGGTGCTTTTTTGATCCTGGCAACCTGTAAGATTTTATTACCTTGTTTTTTATATCTATATGTAGTTGGGTTTTGGAGACATGGTATAAATCCAATACGACATTAGTAAACATCAGGTCTCCAGGTATGTTGTTTTGGATATATATTCTCATCGCGGATAGTATCTCAAATATAGTGACTTTTTGGAAGTCAGTAAAATTACAGTTCTGTCTTAAAAAGGCTCTTAGTGTACTTGGCTTGACCGGCCAGCCGCATGTATCCCTCATTATGCTTTGCTGCTCAGAGTTCAGCTTGACATTCGGCCCCTTGTCAATAAACGGGTAGAGCCTAACCGTTTCACCAAAAGACAGTTCGAATTGTTCGATATTCTCGATTACAGGTAAAAGTTTATCTCCAAATAGTGCCGATTGTTCTCGATTAAAAACATATCCAATTCCCGATTTTGTTTTGATCTGTATAATACCGGATTTGTTGGTCTTTTTTGCCTGTGTGTTTGATTTGCCTTTTTTGGTTTTCATTTTCTTGCCCTCGAATTTCGGGGGGCCTGGCCTCAGGCTGGCAGGGCAAGAATTAAGCCAGCACAAAGGCCAAACCGTTCGCAGATAGCTAATCCGCTGCCCGATGTTGCTCTTATTTACTTTTTAACTGTTCACCATCCTAACAATTGCTCGTTTCAGTTCAACTGAAAGTTCCGACCATTTCTTAATTATCATTTCCAAATCCGGGTTCTCGCCGCAAAAGTTGTTAAAGCAGGTGTGAAAGCAGGATTTTTCGTTTTCATAAGTCTTTATCGTTCCATCATTTACATCTTTTGAACAACGGTTTGCTAAACCGTCATACGGGTTTACACCCGTATCCGGGGTTCGAATCCCCGCCTCTCCGTTATACTGATGCCAAGCGGTGTCAGGAAGAGTCTAAGTCTGCCAAGTATAAGGAGGTTACAGCGGACGCGTCTCTGTGTTCAAACGGACCTCAAAGCCCTTCCGAAGTGCCAACCGATGACAGCACCAGTACTAAGAATGTACGCTGTTCCGACAAGCTGGACAACAAGCTGAGCAACAAGCCAGAGACGGACCCGGATTTGACTTTAGTAATAGAGGCATGGTCCCAACTACCCTCCGCTATCCGTTCGGCTATTGTAGCGATTGTGCGGACAGACCTTATGCCATGACTGATTCGGATTCGGAAGAGAAAACTAACCAACGGCTGCTCTGACTGTCACGTTCGGACGAAACGAACCACAACTGATGCAAGACCAATACTTGGGCACCCTTGGACTGATATCGTAATCTACTATGGGTCCTTTCCCACATTTCTGACAAGTGAATAGAAGCAAATTCCTCACACTCACGGCTCGATTGGTACTCCAACGTCCTTCGCTTTCCACCTTGCGGCGTGCCATCTTTGCCCGCAACTTATATATATTCAAATCCTCACGAATACCCTGTACATTTGAATATCTATTGATAGGGTTATACTGAGTAAGCTTAAGGAAAATTATCCCGACACCCTCAAATTCGAATCCCCTGTCAATTGTGGCTCTCTTTTGGCCTCTATCTTGAGCAATTTCATCACTAATCAGCCTCTCCCCGGTGCAGAGTTCGTAAATTAGAACGCCGAGAGAGTAGAAATCCGTTCGACTATCAACATGTTTTGAATCTCTCTTTTGCTCAGGCGACATGTACTCCAAAGCTCCCATTCTTTCCCCCGTATAAGTGAGCGTAATGCCTGTCCCTTGCTTCATAAAATCTCCCCATTTTGCTATCCCAAAGTCGCTCAGCTTCGGAATGTTGTTTAGGAGCAGAACATTCTCTGGCCTCAAATCTCTATGAATGATACCATTCTGGTGCAGATAATCGAGACCGTCAATTATTCCTTCTATCAACAGAAATCTATCCTTCTCGCTAAGGTCTCTGTTGCGAGCATATTCTAATAGGTCATATTCACACAATTGCATACCTATGTAAGGCACATCAGTTTCACCTAAGAAATACACCTCTATGATGTTCGCATGAGACAGTCCAATTCCACGTCTCCATTCATCAAGAAACCGGCTGCGAATTTCATCTTGTGTAGATTTCCTGTATGTTAGTAATGCATTCTTTCTGAGGAACTTTACGGCAACAAATTCATTTCGACTTTCATATTTGACTTTCCATACTTCTCCAAAACCTCCAGAACCTATGTATTTAACGAGAGTGATGGTATCATGTTCCGTACTTGTTAGTCTTTCCCCAACTTCATGCTCTTGTTCGATTTCAGCCATACCAGACCACCTTTTCGTGCATAATCCTATCGCTTCGATTCTCAACAAACCGCAGTGTCGTGAAGTATATGAACGTCAGATGCCGCAGTATTTTCAATTCTTTTTCTTACATTTCAGTGAATTAGTTTCTGCCAACATTATGAAGCTCGACCTCAAGAATCGTTTGTTGTCAAACTTATCAAGTCTATGAGTCTGAGTCAAGAATTTTAGATGTAGATTCCCAGATGACTCTCGTATGAAGGACACGTATAGCATTTGTCCTGCCTGCACAAATTCTGAATCAGGCGACACTCCCCAGTATCTATCAGGCTTATTGACAAGTCGGCCTCACGGTGCTTAATTCCTGCCCAATATGAAATCCTATCTTGACTGTTCTTGCTAAGAATAGACTAAGAGTCACGGATATAGAATATCGTGACTCATCGAAGGCTTTTAGGATTTTTTCGATTATTGCAATTACGAGCCGTATTGAAGTCAATTCATGAACATTGTTGCAACGGGATTAAAAGTCCTCGTCATCTAAAGCCTCTACCTGCCGCTTACGGGCTTTGCTATTGGTCTTGGCATATATCGCCGTAGTAGTTGGGCTTGCATGACCCGCTCAGTTTCGTACCGCTGTTGACAGCCATTGCCTATTTGGCGATTTTGAGCCGTTTCAAAATAGCACTTACATGTGAACCGTACCATTCTGCTGCGTTGCGGGTGGGCCATCCCTCTTTATTTAGAATCCGGGCTATCTGATAAGGGCCTAAGCGTTTTTCGCTCCTGGGCTTTCTATGCAACTGCTTTATCCGCTTAATGAGTTTCTCTTCGTCCGCGTAGTATCCATAGGGTTTTCGTCCCTCACAGCGGCCCGTCTTGGCCTTCATAGCTTCTCCGGCCTGATCGACGATGTCCGCATCTATGACGTAGCACTAAGCGCAGAGAAAATCGAGGCAATAGCGCATTAGAACATTTGATGTCGGCCTTGAATGTTTCTCAGAAGGTCGCCAAATCGTACTCGATTTCAAATCGCAGTTTGTGTTCCGCTTCTTCCTGAGCCAGCTTCAGGAAAATTTCCTTCATTTCCTTATTCTTAGCTACTCCAGCCAAATCGCTGTAAAGCTTACGCGATTTCTCTTCCTTTTTCATTCCCACAATAAGCATGTCAACGTAGCTCATCTTGGAGTACGGTTTAACGCTCTTTATATGATCGGTTATGCCGAGATTTCCCACTTTTTCCTCGTCTATCGTGATTTGGCCGGCTTTAATAGCTTGAAGCTTTACCTTATGCTCTAATTCTTCCGAGGCCAGATACGAAAAGACTTCGGCCATCTCCGGCGTCTCCACGATGTCCGCCAATTTCAAATAAAATGCCTGAGCTTCAATCTCCCGGCTTATTGCGAAATCCAGGGCATCGTCGATGGACTCGAATTTATTCATATCCCGGCTAATCAATAGTTCACTTCTCGACGGCCGCTCGACACAAACAACTCCGGCCTTTTCCATATCTTTAATTCTATGTATCTTGTGCTCCAATAGCAATTATCAAGATATATATTTAAATCTTTTTTCTGTAAGGCCGGATTATGGTCGTATTCAAAAGCTCTTTACGTCTGCTGTGTT
>Ga0307379_10009534_pt1 | contig 12945 bp, 22 predicted proteins | sample UN2MG_FD_202237 | JGI IMG/M metagenome (GOLD analysis project Ga0307379, IMG submission 202237) | Soil microbial communities from Risofladan, Vaasa, Finland - UN-2 | ecosystem: Environmental > Terrestrial > Soil > Coastal area > Acid sulfate soil | place: Finland: Risofladan, Vaasa | collected... | reverse complement strand
GCTGCTCTGGCCTTGTAACTATTGTAGGTGCCTATTTTAGAACAATGATCTAGCCCATATTTCCTCAATACATAAGCAAACACTTCTTCTCGTCTGTCGTAGTCAAAATCTATGTCAACATCTGGAGGGCTAATGCGATCTAAGTTCAAAAAACGCTCAAATATCAAATCGTATTTCAAGGGGTCTAATTTTGTAATTCCCAATGCGTATAAACACAAAGAACTCACAGCCGATCCGCGACCAATACCTACCCTTATACCCTCTCTGTTGGCAAAATTAATAATATCCCATAGAATCAAAAAATACTTTTCATACTTACATTGGATGATAACACTTAATTCATACTTCATCCTTTCGTGATACAAAGGCTTGTCCATCAGTCCTTTTGCCTTCATGCCATTCTCTACGAGGGTTACTAAATAATCGGCTTCTACTTCATAACCTACAGGAAGATTAAACTTAGGCAACAAATCCTTTGCGGTCTTGATAATGTCTGATTCTATTTTCTCTGCTATTTCCAAAGTATTTGTAATAGCCTCTGGTGCTTTGTCGTAACGCTTAGCCATCTCTTCATATGGCTTTAAGTAGAAATCTTTACTTCTAAAAGAAAACCTGTCTGGATTTTTAATGTGATCATGAGTTTGAATGGCAAGTAAAACGTCATGAATATTCCAATCGTCTTTCATGGCATAATGAGTATCGTTAGTAGCTATTACCTTAACGTCTACTTTCTTGGCTAACTTGTAAAGACTAGTGGCAAGTTTTATTTCCTTTTTTTCTTGGTCAGAATCCCCATCATAACGGTGCATCATTAACTCAATGTAAAAATCATCTCCGAAAACTTCTTTAAACTTACCCGCTTCATTAATTGCCTCCTGTTCCTGCCCCTCCCATAATAAATAAGGAATTTCGCCCGCAGGACAAGCAGATGTAACAATAAGACCTTCCTTGTGCTTTTCAAGAATATCAAAATCTAATCGTGGCTTATAATAAAAACCCTGCGTATATGCAAATGAACTCAAGTAAATGAGATTCTTGTATCCAACTTCATTCTTGGCCAAAAGAGTTAAATGATGGGTCTTGAAGGCAGACTTATCCTTAATGGTATGGTCTTTTGTAAAATATGCCTCCATACCAAGGATCGGCTTAATACCATTCTTTTGACAAGCCTTTTGAAATTGCAAGAGACCAGCACAACTACCATGATCTGTTAATGCAAGAGCCTTAAAACCTAACGAAACCGCACAAGCCACTAATTCCGTAGGAGAAGACAATCCATCAAGAAGACTATAGCTCGAATGATTATGAAGATGAACAAATTTACCTTCTATCATTACCTTAATACCCCCACCCCCACTCCACTAATTTTACTTCCGCCGCCTTTCGTCTTTCGTAAATAGAACCATGAATGTAACCCAATAATGTCTTGGAAAAACTTAACCAATCAAAACTATCCGAATCGACTCCAGAAATAATTTCTTTTTCCACTATTAAATCTGACATTCCTAAATTCGATATATAGACATATCCTTCTAACTTAATCTGCAGTCCATTGGTAGTAATATAAACCGAAGCATTGTACCCATCTTTCACAAGTTTAACCTTCTTATCGTAGCCCTCATGAGAAGTCTCAAATTTATCTATGACACTTTCTTGTTTTAGGCAAATCAAAATAGGAAGTAATCGAGCATATATAATTTCCGCCTGCAATCTATGGTCTGCCGCTACCTTGTCCGCAATGGGTCCCAATTGATCCATAAACTTTCCGTGCGCTTCCCTTACATACTTTTTGATTTCGGGAATATCAAGAGGTTCTTTCATTTTTGTCCCATCCATTTTGTTGCATTATTTCATCAACCTTACGGTAAAGATCTTCAAACGCCTTGTCATTAGAGATCTCATGTTGGGTATGAAGGTCGTAGGCTTCACTCTTATGCCCAGACATACCTACTGATCCCTCAAAACCGGGACGAATAACTTTTATTGACACAAAGTCTTTGCCACCATTGTCCTCAAAAAACTTTAACTCGTTAGGAAAGCGAACATCCGTAACAACATAATTATCCTTGGAGTCTCTAATTTTATACCAAAGAGATTTAACCCAAATAGCATCGTCAATATTTTCTCGGAATAATTCAGTTCCAATAAATTGCAGGAGTTTTCTTACAGACCATCCGTCCCATTGTTCAAGTTGTTGTTCTCTAGCCACTCTGTCATAAACTGTATGATCATCTAAAGCAAAAACATCCTTCACTAATCTCTTAATTGGATCTGCCAAGGCTATGTGCTTAAACCCATACTTATCTACAACGTAATCTCCTATGGTATCCTTTCCTGCTCCAGCCTTTCCACAAATACCTACTAACATTGTCGCTCCTTAAGGGTTGATCGTTATGTACTTGTATTATACATTTTCTAATCTAAATATTTTCGCCTTTTTGATTTCTTCTGTTAGATGGAACTTTAAAGGAAGCAAATCGGGATAATAAATAGAAGGCAGTTGCAAACTATTGAGAGAACATTCGGATAAGGGAAAATAAAATACATCAACCAAGTTATTAGTCGGACCATGCAAGATATGGGGGTTGTTTCCCAAGATCTCCACAAGAGTTAGTATCTGACTGCCAAAAGAGACATATATATTGCTAGCATTAACAACTACAACAGCATCGGAAGTACAAACACTTTTAAGTGAGCTAAGAAATTCTTTGGTCATCAAATGGAATGGTGTATATTCAGATAAAAAGGCATCCAATACGACAATATCATATTTTTGTGTCATATTTTTAATTGTAGCAAACGCATCTCCAATATGTACCTTAACTCCTTCGCTCTCTTCAAAAAAGAAAAATTGTTTGGCCACCGTAATAATTTCCGGATCTATCTCTAATATGTCTATCTTTAAATTGGGAAAATAGTGATTCAATTCTCTAGGGATAACTCCTCCACCTAAACCTACGACAAGAACAGCAGAGGGATTTGGAACAAAACATAATGAATACATTGCTAGCAAGGAATAATCATAAACATGCTTGTGAAGATCTAGAATGTCAACAGAGGATTGTTCGGAAGCCATTCCTGAGCCACTAATCAAACCTCTAATGTTGCCGCTTTCTTGCACATAGAGATCGTGGTAAGGAGTTTTATTCCGATAAAGCGTCTTGGTTTGAGGTCGTTTTTCGAAATTATTTTTGAATTGCTTCGACAATACCATTTAGTCCGTCCCTTGATGATGGAGAGGTTTCAACAACCCATACATTCCTTTCTACCGTCTTCCCCCTGTCTGGTCCTGCAGGAATCTCTTTTTGAAGTTTCTGTTTCAAACAAATAAAACCAATCTTTTGCCCTTGCGGAAGCTTTGCCCAATTGATGTTTTTTTCTTGCCATAGCATTTCCTGCATTTCATCGCCACTTTTACCCTGCAATTGCTTATGGCTAAAATTGGCTTGGGCAATCATGTTAATGGAGCCTCGCTTAGCATCAACCATTCTCCACCAAAAATAATTAGTAACTTCTCGCTCGGGAATATTAAAACAACGAGCATCAAAACTAGGCCATGTTTCGTCCCATTCAATTTTCACATATCTTAATTCGCCTATCGGACCATGATAAGCCCATTTTGCCAATAATCTGCAAAACTCAGCAGTAGCCATTGAAGCAACAACAGAGCAAATCTTTTGAACATTGTAGTCAAAGAAAGCATCTGTCTGTATGGTATCAAAATCCGTTAGAAGTAAAGAAATTTCGTCAGAATGTCTTTCGGCAAATTTGCAACCCTGAATTTTCTCGCAAAGAACCCTCATAACTTCATTCAAAGTTTGGTTAAAGGATTCGTCATAAGGTTTCTTAAAGCGTTTACAGAACTGACTGAAATTCTTGCCATCAATGCGTATTATGACAGGAATTCTACGAGTAAGAGACGTTTGGGATCTTTTCTCGTAGTTCTCTTTCATTCTGATGTCATAATCAGTGTACATCTGTCCTACCGTAAATGGAGTTGATAGTTTCGTCAATTTCGGATAGTTTCTTTTCTTCAACCACCCTATTTTCTTGGGGTTTTGCGACAGACTTTCTTGTCGGTTTTGACCTTCTATATTTTGACCTTCTGTTATTCGTCTTTGGGTTTTGGGGGGGATTCTCACTCTGACAACAAACGAATGACAATATTCTGTGGAATGGTATAATTTCTGTCGAACTAGCCCAAAATCCCCCTTCATCGCAAATGTCTGCCGCCACTTGCTGAACGTTGTGTCTATAACTCATCTTTTCAAAATAGTCTTCTATCTTCAAAATAGATTCCCTAATAACATCGTTCTTGTCTTTGTAAATAATCTTAATAAAATAATCAACTGTTTTATCTTCAACCATATTAGTCTCCTTTAATTATTGCCCAAAGCATTGCGATTGGAATCATTGCAATAAAGATAACAACCAGAACTAGTGGAAGTACCACTGCAACCACTGCAAGTATTGAAAATAATACCACAAACAACACTACTATTAAAGCTCCAACGATAGGAAGAAACAGAACGATAAGCAACGGGAGCCATATTGGGAATAAAACTACGAGAAGCCATGACATACCGATAATACCCATGAACTTGAGTACTATCAGCGCAGCCCATGCAATTATAAAAAATCCTACGTAATTTTTACCGCCACTATTTTCGCTCATCGCTTTCTCCTATTTCCATTTTGTTATCCTTAGCATAATTGAACCCAAAACAATCAATAAAACCCCCAACCACTGATGCGGAACAAACTTTACCCCACAACCAAGAATTACCATTGTAAAAACATAAGTAAGAAACATAATGTTGTCATAAAGCATCCCGTCAAAAATAAGGTTGTTTGAAATGGCACTAACAATTAACCAAAACGGACAAATAAGGCCAAAAATAAACATATACCAAAACCAATTGCCACCGAAAATGTTGTTCTGCCTTGAGAGCCAACTATAACCCACATAATAAATAACAATCGTAGGAACCCACCAAAGATAATTCCACTGCCCCCAAGCCCTCATCGAATTAAAAATGGGCTGCAAGATCATTTTTGCTCCATTATCGTTACAATAACAGCAAGTATTTATTGCAGTTGTACCTTTGTGACTCAATGACTCAAAGAATCTAATTCAAGAAGGAAATTATGATAACCGTTGGACACTTCGCTTTTGCCACTAATAAAATGGGCAGAAAGAACATCTCGCTTCTCTAGAAAATCCCGAAGCTGAACATCTTCAATAACAACGGGACCACCTTCTAGTTCAATAAGGATGTCTTGAATTTGGGCAAGAGGACGTTCTAGTTTTTTGCCCATCTTGAGAATCTTTATGTTTTTTTGCGTCTCTTTTTCGATGATTTCCATATAATTCTCTATATTTGGTGGAGGTGAAGGGAGTCGAACCCTTGTCCTGAACAAAACCAATCGCAGCCTCTACATGTTTGTGTCCAATTTTCTTTTGCCGAACCTGAGCCGCACTAAAGTCAGTTTAAAAGGCTCCGTAAATAATACGTGCTTTAGTAAGCCTGCATTAGCTTGATCTTACAGGTAAGCTAAAACCCTCGATCTCCATGTAAGAGTCGTACTTCTAGCTACTATGGATAATCTCGCTAGTTTCCTATCGCAACGGGTTAGGCTGCGAGAAGCATAGGTGTAGCACCTACTGTTTGATCGGCTTTTTACGTGGCCTACCGATCAACCACGACATGCAACTACAACCAGTACCTTGCCAGTCGAAACCAAATACACCCCCTTTGTTATTCTTCCGTGAGCTTCTCTATAGAACCTTCTTGTATCTCATGTTAGAGTTGATCAGAATAGTTGATTCTACCTTCAACATCTATTATAACAAAACAAAAGCGAAAGTCAACAACTTCATTGATTATCTTTGACTATCTTACAAATCAAAAGAAAACAAACCAATGCAACGATCCCGGCAATGATTGCTCTTATATACATGACATCCATAATTTATACTCCCGCCTAGTTCCTGTTCTGCATCTATCTTCTTCCGCAGTGTTCACACTGTCGAATGTTTGTTCTCTGTTTGAAGCATGATTTGCATCGAAACGTGGAAGATGCAGAACCATGTCTTCGACCCGTACAGGAGGAAGGCGGTTTTGCAACTCCATACGTCCTGCTTCGATTCCACGCCATCAAATCGGCTATCCACTTCGGGATCATCCTTTCTCCTGACGGTCAAGACCGACGTTAGCTAACCCTAGTCCCTGTTGGATTTATAGTCAGGACATCCTTCAGAACCTTTCACGCCAATTTTTGAACATGGCCTGTTGGCGCAGTTTTCACAGGATTGAAGTTCTTTCAGAATGATTTTCGGTTGCATTTCCAGCGCGAACTTTTCAACCTGCAATCTGCATATCTCGTCAACCTGTAAATGGAGATATGCGTTGTGTTCGTTTGCGGTGCGAAGTTGCCCATCCAGTCGTAACAGCGTGGCAACAATCGCTCCTTCGCCACCTCTCGCTATTCTTACCGCGTCGTTGTGTGTCATATTTCCTCCTTTCAAAATCCAACAATCAAATGCAGGCTATCGGCTACCCGCCTCAGCCTGATTTGAGGTGTTGGGTTTAATCATGCTCAGGCTCGTCGGGCAGCAGTTGGTACAGATCAGACATGCGTTCACGGTCTTCTCCGCGAACTCCGCGCTGGGCAAACTCATCGTCGTTCATGCTGCCCAGAATCTTTTTGAGGTTCTGTGCGTCCTTGGCGGTCAATTTGATGCTGTATGTCACTTCAATTTCCATCTTGTTCCTTTCCGTCTGGCCGGGAAAACCCAACCAAGACATTCAGCGTATGCGGACAAGCCGCAACGCTGATGTCAGTCGTTCGGTGTATGAAACTCCGCGACAGCCTCGGCAATCTTGACGCACATGCGTTCAGCCGCCGAGCGGTCCAAATGCGCGTTGACCTGCAACCCGATCCCTGCGCGACCTTCGGTGTACATTTTCGGTATCCACCCGAAGGAGATGTCGTCGCTGTCCACGTTGACCATGTCAGCCGCGTATGTTACCCGTAATGGTTGCATGCCTGATCCCCCACAGAACAAGAGCGTGCAGGGTACGCGGACAAGCCGCGCCCCTGACGCTCGGCGTTGAACTTATGAAACTGGTACATGTATCTTAGTCCTCTCAACGCGCAGCCCCCACTGCTCAACAGGATCAACCCGCTCGTCGGGATCGAACGTCACCCCAAGTTCGCGTGCTATCAACCGGAGACACCCGCGTCGGCACGCCTCCCTCTCGCCGGGGCTGTCCGTCCGTATTCCCAGCTCAAATGCCTTTGTCGCCTTGTCAAGTCGTGTGCTCACATCAGATTCCAACATCTTATCGTTCTTGCCCAACAGTCGATGGAGTCTTTCTTCTGTCCGCTCATTCTTCGCTCCCTTCTTGACCGTCAAGACGGTCGTTCACGACCAAACGGCCACTGTCTCCGCAACGGTCACACATTAGCCGCCCCTCGTTGGGGTCTTCTTTGTCCATTTCGAGCATGTCCCGGCATTGCGGGCAGTCGCAGATGTGCGTAGATGGCCATCCGCAGAGAGCACAAAGCCCGGGCGTGTTGAGAACAAGCCCATCGACGGGACGGCTCGTAGCGCGTTTCTTCACAGTCATGGCGTCTCCTTTCGCCGCCTCGTTGGGCGGACTGGGATGCGCCGCGTTCGCCTTGCAGTGCAGTTCGTTGGCGAGGTGGCGCAACCGTGCCGTTTGCCGCTCTTCGGTCCCAAAACGCTCGAACGAGTTCTTGGCGGCCTGCATGATGTGTTCCGCCGCCTGTCGCAGTCCCTCGGAAATTCCAACGTTATGCGTGTGCAAAAGTTGTGCCTCAAATTCTTCGTCTGTCACGGTTTCCTCCTCTCAGGCTCAAGCCTGCCGTTCGACGGACTCTCATAGCCGATGATCTCCTTGCACACATGGCAGATGATCGCGCAGTACGGTCTGCGCCACAGGAGGCCCAGAAACCGCTTGCTGCGCTGCACCTGTCCGCGCATGAAACCGTCGCTGGACACTCTGCACCGTGGACACTTGATGTCCGACAGCGGCACGTTCATAAACAGTTTGCACTCAATTGGCATGATGATGTCCCTCCCATTGACAGTCTGGATCGAAGCCATCCGAACAAGAGCATGGAGCGCGACTCGCTACCGCTCTCGGCTCAAGCATGTCGTTCGGCATCTCGATCATATCGGCCACACCGCGCAACAGATGGGCAACTTTGCTTTGATAATCAAAACATAAATACTCAAATGGAACATGATCTGTAAGCCATACTCCATTATTAGAAAGATAAAAGACAAAGCCTTTTTCGCTCATATCTTGGGCCTTAACGGTTAAAACTACAACCTTCCCATGACGCCCACCAACTTTAACGGCTGTCTCATGATCAGAAGAAAGATGAACATGTTGGCGACTTCCCTTAATCAAACCTTTCTTCTTAATTGAATCTACAAATCTAGTCGCAGTTCCATGATAAAGAAAGCAAGGTGGAACTTTAGGCTCTAGTCCCAAATCAACATTAATGGAATGTCCCTGTCTAGCTCTAATTTTGATCTTGCCCTCATTAAACTCAAACCGATTCTTATTATTCGTTGCAACTATTTCTTCCAAATCTATCATATTCAGCAAAGCATGTTGAGGAAGTTGCCTCAAAAGTTTCTTAACTTCAACCCATCCATTTTTGTCCAAAACAAGCCCTATAGTTTCCGGCTTATGTCTTAAAACCAAACTCAAAAACCTACTTATCTTCGTTAGCGATTTGTCATTCATATTATTTAAAACCTTACCTTGGGAAGTGTTGGTGGAGCAATCGGCGGCATAGGGGTTGTTGTGGTTATCGTAGTCTCCTTTGGCAATGCTGTAGTTGGCGGAGTCTCTTTAATGGTTTCTAATTCTTGGGGCGGAGATGCTTGCCTATTTGGTCTCTCTTTTCGCCCTCTTCTTAACTGTTGCTTCGGAGCCGCCCTAACCTCTATTATTTTTCCTTGTGGCTTTAATTTCAAGACTTCTTCAAGCAACTTAGCACATGTTCTCTCTTCTTGAGGAATCGTACTATATGGCATCAACTCTTTCCATTCTGTGGGTAACTTGTCAAAAGAATCCACTTCAGCCGACTTAGGCTCTCCATACTGCTCTATCTCTTTTTCGACATTACTCTTTGCAACCTGATTAGCCTCCGTTTCATTTTCGGCGGCAACCATAAGGTCTATCGTAACTTTTACTTTGTATAGTTTTCTCATTAGCAAAACCTATTATACGAGATAACGGGGTAGATTTCAAGAAAAATCAAGAAAGCATCTAAATTACTGTTTTAATATATCCCGGATTCTTAAAATCGTCCCCTTGATACTCCAATTTGTACTCATCCAAAATTTCTTTAACTATCTTTTTCAGTGGTTGTTTCTTTTTGCCCTTGACGGTCCAGAACCTTTTCTACCAATTCGACCCACATATCGTCTAATTGAATAGCATTCCAAGTTACATGTTTACGAAGAAAATTTCTGACTTTCCTTCCCTCTCTAAGGTGAACCGGATGTGGTAGGTGATTATCCATAAATACAGCGTCCACTCTGCCGTGTTTTTCCACTACGTCTCTGAAAAAACTTATTCCCTCTTCTCCAAGCCATTCAGCCAATTTAGGAATTAACTCGGCGTCATATTTTACAATTGTTTTCTTAGGACGAATATAAGCATCTTCGACTTTTTTATAGAGTATGCGACCATCAATATTCACAACTTCTCCTTTAGAATCCAATATGACTTTTTAAATCCCTAAGTTTCTTTCTGCCTTCTTCTGATTCTCTTCGAGTTCCACGACAGATGGCATTTCCCTTCCATAATTAACGCCATACAAAGGAATGCCTATTTCTTCTGCTTCCCTTCGAATGCCTTCCACGGAATTTTTTTGAACCTTCTTTATTTCAATAATATCTTTATCAGAAAGGTCATTAATGCTAAGAAATATTGCTTTGATGGCACCGTTGATTTTCCAACGTTCCTTGGTCGTGCTAAATCTCCATGGCAACCTCAACTTAGCAAAAACGCCATTCCAGAACTCTTTCCGACGAATACTCTTGAGAGAGTTTCCTGCGTCGTATAGTTCTAATATGCCGGGCAGTATAGTATTCAATTTGGCATTCCATTCTATGTATTCGTTTACGCTTCCCATATTGATCTCGCCATCTTTTTTCGGAGGCTTCCACTCATTATTTATATCTACTGCGGCGGCCATGATGACTTTGAAGTTTGTCTCTACTTCATTTTCTTGTTTTTTTTCCATATTTTTCAACTCCTTATTCACTAACTACCTAGCAGGCTCTCGCCCCAAAAATCAAAGAAGGCGGTTCGTCTTTTCCCATAAATTCTTGGACTTCCTTCATGATCTTAGAGAATTCAACTCCGTCAAGGATCTTTATTTCATCAAAATATTCTTCGTCTACTAATAGTTTGCCCAAATAGCCTTCGTTATCAGAACTCAAATACTGAATGCCGTCACCAAGCGTTAAACAGCAAAAGAACTCATCTATGGCCATTGGTAGATCGGACGCCTTGTGTTCTGCTTGAATATCCCTATATTTATCGGGACAGCACCTCCTCACAAAGTCATCCTTATCAAAATGAGGATCAAGCTTATAACCTATCATTACAAAATTTGACGAACTTGAATTACTTACAAAACCATTTCTTGTTTTCAATCTGCCTCCCTTGTGCATTCTACCTTAATGTCGGTATCGAACATAAAAAACCAAATAATTTCTTGAAACAATTCACTCATCCCACTAACAAAATCATTATGCATCGTCGTGATATAGCTCAACTCTACAATGCCATCTTTAACGTCGCAAATAATTTGGTTGTATTTTAAAATAAATTTAACAAGAACTGCCGGATCATCGACATATGCAAGCCCATCTAATTCTTCTCTAAACGAGTTTAACTTCTTAAGCTGTTCGTTGTAATAAGACAGTATATCATACTTAATGGGTTGACCACTTAAACGATCCTCTTCATCAGCCAACTCCTTTTTCACCTGTACTATCCGAGCATTGATTTTACCGTCGATAATGTGCCATGTACACCAATACCCTCCATATTCCGACCTTAACATTCTAGCGAATTCATCGAACGGAACATGAAATTGAACTAAATAACTACTAGAACTACTATTACTTACAAATCCACTTCTAATTTTCATAGTTTGCTCCTTAAGGGCCATTACAATTATTGTCAAATGGGCTCGACAACAGGATAACTAAACGGACTTGTTTCCGAGGGGACAGATGAAATACTTTCGCCTGAGTCACAGCCTATAGGATACTTCTTATCAACTTCACCTTCACATGACATTCCACCAAATCCGACAGAAGAGGTAGCCAGATAAAAACTGTCCTTGATTATTTCCACAGCCTCAGCTACACAATCTTGAATTGGAACATCATTATTTTTTCGAGCCAAGATTCTAGCCGTATCACAAATCTCCTTAATGTGGGCTCCGGTCAATTTGTTCTTCTTGTCGCTACTCTGACGAATAGTATTAGAGGGCGGCGCGAATCCCATAATATTCTTGAACATTTTGCGAAGAGCCTCTGTAGTAGGATAATCGATGAATAGCTTCCTATCAAACCTACATGGCCTTGTTACGGCATCATCCAAAATGTCTAGCCTATTTGTAGTTCCAATAATAACAATAGGTTTTTGATAATCTTCCACTCCATTAAGAACGGACAATAAGGAACCAATAATTCCAGTACGAGACCTGCGATCCTCCCCTATTAGATCAATATCTTCGAACCCAATAAGAGCAGGAGTGAGATATTTGTTGATAAAATCAAAAACGTTCTCCAAAGACGTTCCTTGGAAAGTGTCGTCGGTTAAATACATACAAGTAACCTTCTTTTTACGCAAAATACTAAAAAGAGCTTTCAAGCTTGTGGTTTTGCCACTGCCGGGAGGTCCATATAGAAGCAATGCTCTTTTCATTGTAATATCATGATACTTGTCGTCGGTAAGGAAATCGACAACGTTAAGCGCATACTCTTTCGTTATACGTTCCGGCAATACGGCATCTTCCATGCTCAATTGAGGAGTAGGAATAAATACAACCCCATTCCTCGAAAAACGTAGACTTTTACCTTGGAAGAAGTTACTGTGCTCCATAATGGATTCAAAAGCAGACTCCATTACAACTAGCTCTTCATTGGTACGAGCACTAAAATAAACCCTATAAGATTCGTCATACTGAACGGCTTGAATCATTCCCTGAATTTGTTTAGGACAACCATTTATTTTTCCGCTTACAAAAGCCGTAACGTTTTGGAAAACCGTTGTTGTTTGGTTAATGTCGGTTTTAATATCCTGTACGGTAGGGCGGTTTTTAAAAGAGAGAGAACTCCTCGCCGTAAGGCCATAGCTTTTAATAAAATTAGTGACAGCATAAGCGGCCAAGTGTTGTTCCGAAGAAAACTGATATATCTTTTCAAGTCCACAATGATCCATAAACATGTTTGAGAGATTGACGACTTCTAACCGTTGCTTTTTCTTCTTTGTTACTTCTGTCATTGTGGTTTCCTTTATTTTTGGCGTTATCTGCCGAATTACCCGACCTGCAACTTGTTTCATTGTCTTCTCCGACGTTTGACTAACTTTGCATACCCAATTGTTGTTTAAAAATAGCTTATGGCCCCGCGTCTTTTTTTGAGCCAACCAACTATCGACATTTTCCCTTGTAACTAAGTCCCCTTTCTTAATGAAATACATTGTATTAAAGTTCCCCTGTATCTTGCAATGGCTTTTTCGATTTACTATTATACAAATTCCTATGCCAAGACCGTATCTATAATTCCATACTTTTTAGCTTCTTCGGCAGACATGAAAAAATCCCTATCCATATCCTTCTCTACTTGGCCTTTCTTCTTGCCAGTATGCTTAA
>Ga0307379_10009531_pt1 | contig 12951 bp, 8 predicted proteins | sample UN2MG_FD_202237 | JGI IMG/M metagenome (GOLD analysis project Ga0307379, IMG submission 202237) | Soil microbial communities from Risofladan, Vaasa, Finland - UN-2 | ecosystem: Environmental > Terrestrial > Soil > Coastal area > Acid sulfate soil | place: Finland: Risofladan, Vaasa | collected... | reverse complement strand
CGAAACATCATCTTCTCCCGAAGAGACTTTGCCCTGAGCAGTTTTCTCCATCATGTAATCAAACTCCTCTATCAGGTTTGGACCCGATGGAACCCTTCCCTGCAAGGCACCCAGGAGGTCTCGGACACAGCGGCTTTTCTCCTGTCTTTCTTGTATCTTCCTGTATTCCTCAGACCTTTCGAGCAACCATCTCGACCCAGCTATATCGGTGCGACTCAAATTCCCTGGATTCAGTAGCAACGCGGCTGAAGTGATACTGCTTGTAGAGGAACCAATGCTAGTTATTCCAGCCACGTTTACTGCGCGAATAGGCGGCAAGTACATTTCAAGTGCTGTTTGAACACCAGCCATATTCGCATACAAGGTTCCCGCCGGAAAAGAAGTCTTAACCTCCGGAGGCATTGTATTAATTGATTCCTGAGCCCATCGCAGTACCTCGAGGATTTCAGTAAGGAGCTTTACAGCTTTTTGGTTTTCCTTGTTGGTTTCCAACCAGGTGCTTATCCTGTGGATTAGGTTCCTGATCGGCTCACGCGATTGCTCAGTCACTCAGTTCCTCCCGCATGGAATTTCATATAACGCCACAGGTGTTCACAAACTCCAGGGCCGAAGCAAGCGTGCTCACACACTATACTCACGTACTCAATAGCGCAACCTCGCCTTCGTTTTCCTCTAGGACACCAAGCCTTTGAGTCGGGTGAAGCGAGGGCGCCAGCCCGAGCGAAGCCGTGAACACCGAGTTATTCACAGTGCCCCGCTCATCAAGTGTGCGTAAAGAGCTTGTTGACATCGTCGACCAATTTTTCCATTACGCCAATGACTTGGCCAGGGGGGTAGATACTCTGATTCTCTGGATGAGAGGCGATGTTGCGTAGCGTGCGTAGCTGCTGCCAACGAAATGCCGTCGGTTCATCAAGAACCCCTGCTTCCTGAAGTATCTCTATTTGCCTAACCAAGTGGCGGGAAGACTTTCCAGTATTGCAAAGAGCAACTTTCGCCTTTATCGCAGATTCCCCAACCCGAAATAGCTGTTCTAAAGCTATGGTGAATAGAGGGTAGAAGAAGTAAGAGTAGACCATGGCACCACGCGCTACCTCGAAAAGTCTCCTGATCTCGTATGGTACGTCTTCCTTCAGATACGGGCGTAAGATGTATTCTAGGAAAGGATTCCCCTTCGACTCCTCCGCAAAGGCACTGCGTGAAAGAGGAGCCATCTTAACCGATACCTTGTCTGGCTGATCCCAGTTCTCCAAAGTAATGGTTTTGAACCCATAGTTCGAATCCATAGGTTAAATCCTCTGAGTAAATCAACTCAACTTCCTGATGACAGACTGTGAAGCAGAGCTGTTTCGAATGCAACCGACGTATATGCATTCTATCATGAAGTCTTGTAACCCTGGGAGCGGGGCATTTCGTATAATGTTGCGTACTTTTGCGGAAAATAGTAATAATTCACTTTCTTGAGAACAGTAAATGATTTATTTCGTTAATACCTTCAATTCTTCCCTGATAACTTTCCGTACTGTCCTTTCAAGATTGTCATCTTTTATATTATGGTATTCTCGTATCGCTTCATTAATAAGAGTTTGATAGTTTCCTCCTCCACGTTTATAAACTTGTGCAGAGGGTTAGGAGCTGTACTCCTGAACCGTCTCCCGTCCCTGCAGCACTTCGATGGCGGCGAAGGCCAAGGCTTGCATTTCATTCTCGCCGGGAAAGACGAGAAATGGCCCGAGGAAGCTCACCCGGCGCTGTATCTCCTCTACGATCCGCCGGTCCCGTGCCAAGCCACCGGTCAACACAACCGCGTCGATCCGGCCGCCGACCACCGCCGCGAGAGAGCAAATCTCTTTGGCCACCTGGTAGCACATAGCTTGGATCACCTCGAGATATTTCCCTCCATCCCGATCTCCGATGGTTTCATCAAGATGTGCCTGAATCTCTCGTTCGATCAACAGAACGTCATTGGTGCCGAGATAGGCTACAATTCCTCCCTGCCCGGTCAGTTTCTTCTGCAGGCTCTGAGGGTTCTCACTGTGGCTCAGGATATAGCGGAGCCAGTCCCCGGAAGGAAGCCCCCCGGCCCGTTCCACAGAGAACGGTCCGTCGCCGTCCAGGGCATTGTTCACATCCGTGACACGCCCCCCCTCATGGATGCCCACGGATGTACCGCCTCCCAGATGGGCAACGATCAGGTTGCATTCGCCGTAACTTTTACCAAGCTTGACCGCGGCCTTTCTGGCCGTCGCCTTATGGTTGAGGGCGTGAAAGATCGATTTGCGAGAGATCTCCGGCACTCCGGAGTAACGGGCAAGCGGGCTCATCTCATCTACAACCAACGGGTCGGCGATGAACGCTTCGACCGCGTACTCCCGGGCCAGCAGGTCGGCCAGCAGGGCGCCGAGATTCGAGGCGTGGGCCCCGTAGCGGGCAGTCTTCAAATCTCGCTTCATAGCTTCGTTGACCCGGTATACACCCCCCTTCAGCGGGTGCAGGAGACCGCCCCGACCGATCACGGCGTTCAGCCTTTTCGGTTCGAACTCCGGCCTTCGTTCCAGTACGCCGAGGATCACCTGTTTGCGAAACTCGAGTTGATCGATGATCGTGGGAAATCGGGAAAGCTCCGCCGTGTTGTGGCTGATTCTCTCGTTGATAAGCTCCCTTGCTTCGGAGTAAAGGGCGAGCTTGGTCGAGGTTGAGCCTGGATTAATGACCAGAACCATCATCGCCTTAGAGCACCTCCCGCCGGTGAGTCGATCTGTTCAGTTAGTATCTTGCCTGAACGCAGAAGAATCAAGGCGAAGGGCGCTTAAGCTGAAGGCAACAAAATCCGGAAGCAGCTGCCTCCGTCTACGGGAATGTAGGTCAGGCTTCCACCGTTGCGCTCAACCAGAGTTTTGGCCAGGAACAGACCCAGGCCCGTGGATTGTTTTCCGGACACGCTGAGGTCGAACACTCGGCTCTGCAATTCCGCGGCTATCCCGCCGCCTGAATCCCGGACGTCGATCACGGCCTGAGCCTCCGCGATGTAGGAACGGATCTCCACCGTCCGTTCTGAAATCCCCTGCTGATCTCTGATGCTGTCCATAGCATTACGAACCAGGTTCAACAGAACCTGCTCGAGTTCCCCTCGGCGCACCGTCACTCTCATTCGATCCGGAATGTCGACGCTCAAGTTGATACCCTCCCTCCGGCAGCCGGTTCTGACCATCTTGAACAGGAGATCGAGATCCGATTTCAAAGCAACAGATCCTGCCCTTTCCCGGCCTTTCTTTAGAAGCTGGTCGAGAAGCTCGGTAACCGCCTTTCCTCCGGACTGTGCCTGCTCCATAATCAGGTGTAGCGCCCGGTGCATGGATGGTTCATCTCTCCTGCGCAGAGCGAATCCGGCGTTGGTCTGTATCTGAGCCAGTGTATTTTTGAACTCATGAGCCGCTCCGGCAGCCAGAATTCCGGTAACGATCAGGCGATCTTGAAGCAATAGGGTATTCTCGGTTTGGATGAGTCGGGAGTGGGCCTGTCTCAGCCTCTTTTCCTGGACTCCCAGGCGAATATGCAAACTCTGCCAGCCCGTACCCTGAAGATAAGCCTCCTGGGACAGAAGAAATCCACAGGCGATACTGTAGAACAACCCCGAAAAAACACGAAGCCGAAACACGGGCAGGCCGCTGCCGATCGACAGGTAATCGTAGACAAGGGCAGCCATCTGGAAAGCGGTGGCCGCCGTGAAGAGATACAGGAGAGGGTGACGATTCACACGGCAGATACCGGTAAGGAGAATCAGCGGATAAAGAGAAAGCAGGGTCAGAAGAAAGGTAAACAACAGGAAAAACGGTAATGTCCTGGACAAACCGATTGCCCGCACGATGAGCAGTACCAACAAAGCCACACCGACTGCTGCGTGCCACGCCCATGGCTTCCGTTCTACCGTGAGGAAGCAGGCGTACATCCCGACGGTCCACAGGACAGCCAGGGTGTATGTACCGACGGTAATGGCGCCTGAAGGCAGAAACCCCGCCGCGGCTACAAGGGTTAGAGTACAGACAAACCAGAACATCTCGAGCTTGCTCGGTGCGCGGGTAAAACGGATAGCAAGCAGAACCAGCTCGAAGAGCAGCAATGCCACCGAGGCAGCCCTAACCCACAGGAGCAGTGAGTTCACGCTTATTTAAGATCTGACAATCGCACCGGTCTCGGACTGGTTTGCTCTTCGCTAACCGAGCCGAGTTCCTGCAGCAGCGACCGGGCCTTGCTGGATATCTTTGTGGGAATCTCCACGAGGATCTTGATATACAGGTCGCCCCTCCTGTCGGGGCTGTGAAGATAGGGAACTCCCTCACTCTTCAAACGCAGCATCTTGCTATTCTGCGTTCCCGGTGGAATTTTCAACTTGACCTTTCTCGAATTCTTTAAGGTTGATACGAAAATCTCCGCTCCCAAGGCGGCCTGACTGACGGATATCGGGATCACGCAGTACAAGTCGTTGCCGTCCCTCTCGAAGTACTCGTGGGCAAGCACGTGAATATAGACGTACAAATCACCGGGGGGACCGCCGTTCGAACCGCCGTCTCCCTGTCCGGAAATGTTTATCCGTTTACCGCTTTCGATACCGGGAGGAGTCGTAATCTTGATCGTCCGCCGTCGGGAAACCAAGCCTTTGCCCCCGCATGCCGAACATGGCTTTTCAATAATTTCACCCTCGCCGCCGCAGGTAGGACAGGTGGTGGCGATCGAAAAGAAACCAGAGCTGCGCCGAACCTGCCCCGTACCTCCACAGGAAGGACAGATCTTTTTGCCGCTGCCCTTGTCTGCTCCGGTTCCACCACACTCCCCACAGCTTTCATTGCGGGTAAAGGTGATCTCTTTCTTCTCTCCGAATACGGCGTCCGCGAAGGATATCTCAAGCTCGTAGCGAAGATCAGCTCCGCGGCGGGCGGAGCTGCGGCCCGCACCCCCTCGGGATCGAGACCGTCCACCCCCACCGAAAAAGGAGTCGAAGAAGCCGGTGAAGTTGGATCCGTCGAAGATGTCTTCAAAGTCGCGGAAAACGGAAGAGAAATCGTGGGCTCCGAAACCCATACCTTCCAATCCGGCAAAACCGAATTGATCGTAGGCCTGCCGCTTTTTCTCGTCCGCCAGCACCTCGTAGGCTTCCGTAGCTTCTTTGAACTTCTCCTCGGCTTGTTTTTCGCCGGGATTGCGATCGGGATGATATTGGACGGCTAGGCGCCGGTAGGCCTTCTTTATCTCGTCCTTGGAGGCGCCTCTGTCGACGCCGAGGACATCATAGTAATCTCGTTTTGCCAATCCTCTAATTCTTCTTTACGGTTTTTTCGAGTCCTCGTCATCAACGACTTCGTAATCCGCATCTTCAACGGTTTCGCCGGATTCCTGTCCATCGCTGCCGCTCCCGGCCGCCTCTGAGGCGGATCCGGCCTCCTGAGCGCCGCCGTCGGCTCCTCCCTCCTGGGAGGCGGTGCTCTTGTACACCTCTTCGGCAAGCTTGTAGGCGGCCTGCTTGAGCGCCTCGATCTTGGGTTTCATCTCCTCGACCTTATCTGATTCCATGGCTTTACGCAGGCCTGCGACAGCTGTTTCTATTGTTTTTCGGTCGTCCTCTGTGATTTTATCCCCATAATCACGGAGCGATTTTTCCGTGGTGTAGATCAGATTATCAGCCTCGTTTCTCGCTTCCGCCTTCTCACGCTCCTGCTTGTCCTCCTGGGCATGGGATTCCGCCTCTTTGACCATCCGCTTGATCTCCTCGTCGGAAAGGCCCGAGGAAGACTCGATACGGATCTTTTGCTCTTTTCCGGTGCCAAGATCCTTGGCCGATACATGGACGATACCGTTGGCATCGATGTCAAAGGTTACTTCGACCTGAGGTACCCCCCGCGGCGCGGGTGGGATCCCGACCAGGTCAAATCGGCCCAGGGTACGGTTCTGGGAAGCCATTTCCCGCTCCCCCTGCAGCACGTTGATCGAGACGGCGGTCTGGTTGTCCGAAGCCGTGGAAAAGATCTGACTCTTTCGGGTGGGAATGGTTGTGTTGCGCTCGATGAGCCTGGTAAACACGGCGCCAAGAGTCTCGATGCCCAGAGAGAGGGGAGTAACGTCAAGCAGCAGCACATTCTTGACATCTCCGCCGAGAATCCCGCCCTGAATTGCGGCCCCTACGGCCACAACTTCGTCGGGATTCACACCCTTGTGCGGTTCTTTCTCAAAAAGCTCTTTGACCAGCTTCTGAACGGCGGGCATCCGGGTTGAGCCCCCTACCAGGATGACCTCGTCGATATCGGCGGGTTTCACCCCGGCATCGCTCATGGCCCGTTGGCAGGGGCCTTTGGTCTTTTGCACCAGGTCCTCGACCATCTGCTCGAATTTTGCCCGGGTCAGATTGTACTGCATATGCTTCGGACCTGAGGAATCGGCGGTGATAAAGGGAAGATTGATATCCGTCGACTGCGTGCTGGAAAGCTCTACCTTGGCCTTCTCCGAGGCATCCCTGAGCCGCTGCAGGGCCATCCTGTCCTGGGAAAGATCGATACCATAGTCCTTCTTGAAATTATCCACCAGCCAATCGATGATCCGGTGATCAAAATTGTCTCCCCCCAGATGGGTGTCGCCATTGGTAGACTTGACCTCAAACACACCTTCGCCCAGCTCGAGTACCGAAACGTCGAAAGTACCGCCGCCCAGATCGTACACGGCGATGCGCTGTTCCTTGTCCCCCTTGTCCAATCCATAGGCTAGGGACGCTGCGGTAGGTTCATTTACAATTCGCTTGACCTCCAGACCGGCGATACGGCCGGCATCCTTGGTAGCCTGCCGTTGGGCATCATTGAAGTATGCCGGAACCGTGATCACGGCATCGGTCACCGTTTCGCCGAGATAATCTTCGGCGGTTTTCTTCATCTTTTGCAGAATTGCCGCAGATATTTCCGGAGGTGTGTATTTCTTGCCTTGGATATCAATGGAAACACCATTGCCCACATCGGCTACTGAATAGGGTACCATCTTAATCTCTTCCGGTACCTCGTTGTGTCGACGACCCATAAACCGCTTTATCGAATACACGGTATTCTCGGGATTAGTGATCATCTGGTTCTTCGCCGGTTGGCCGACCAACCGCTCACCTTTGGAGGTGAAGGCAACGATCGATGGGGTTGTTCGCTGCCCTTCCGCGTTTTGGATTACCACAGGCTCTCCACCCTCCATAACAGCAACACAAGAATTTGTAGTTCCGAGATCAATTCCGATTATCTTGCCCATCTATGTCTCCTTCTCCTGTTCGTCATCACTTCCGGCTCGCTCGAGCGTTACCGGTCTGGCAACTTTAACTTTTGCCGGTCTCAACACTCTGTCGTGTAGGAGATACCCCTTCTGATAATCCTCCAACACGATCTCTGTGTCATGCTTATCAGTCTCCTCTACGGCGATTGCTTCGTGCTTCTCCGGATCGAAGAGCTCGCCGTTAGCGGAGAACCGCTTCAAACCCCAGTTACGCTCGAGAATGCTGACCATCTGCTTCTCGATCATTGATACACCGGTATGGAAGGCATTGAAATCCTTGGAATCCGCCGCAGATTGGATGGCTCGTTCAAAATCGTCGATAATGGCCAGCAAATCGGTCAGGAGAGCGGCGTTGGCGTATGCAATACTCTCCTCCTTTTCGCGAAACATCCGTTTCCGGAAGTTGTCGAACTCCGCGGCTTTTCGTAACAGTTGATCGTTGAGATCCCTGACTTCCTCTTCCAGCTTCTGTATCTGGCTTTGCAAGCCCACTCCCGCAGCCGGTTCACCATGTACTTCGACAGGGGCTTGCGATTCTTTGGATTGAGTCCCTTTTTTCTCTTCTTTTCCGATCTTGTCGGTTTGTTGATGATCTTGCTTCACTTCCTGATCAGACATCCTCTCCCACTCTGTTTCCTGAAATTCAAGAGCTCCGCTCGAAATCGTACGGTACGAAGCCGAGTCTACCCTTGAGATTTTTTCATACGTGCTCTTGGATAAAATAATAACCCGCCTATCGGGCTGTCAAGTTTTTTTTAATGCAGGGGCTAAAAGTAGAATCTTTCTATAGAGAGAGTTATATATAGAAAATACACAATAACTAGCAGATACCCTTTCCAGCGCTGTAAAGCGTAGCGCCAGTACGCCAGAATAAGCATCAGAGCGACTACACCAAGCATCCAGGGGAAGGCAAAGAAAATCACCCGCGGCTCGACCTGGATCGGGTTGGCGACGGATGCGGCTCCTATAATCCAAAGAATATTGAGGATATCCGCTCCAATGATGTCCCCGAGGGCTAGATCGCCGTGTCCTTTCCGCCCGGCGACGATACAGGTAACGATCTCCGGAATCGAGGTGCCGAAAGCAACCAGGGTAAGTCCGATCACCGCCTCGGAAGCTCCGAAGTATTTGGCGACAAAGACCGCAGAGTCTATCAGGAACTCACTGGCCAGAACCACCCCGGCAAGCCCTATGAGGAAGCGCAAAACCTGAACACCGATCCCTCTCGTTTTGATGTGGCCGGCCAGCTCTTCGTTGACCTCAGGCGCTATTTTTCGTTTTCGGTTCTCCGTATAGATGAGGTAGGCCAGATAGACCGCAAGTATCCCCAACAGGAGCAGACCTTCCCAGCGACTGATGATCCCGTTCAAGCTCAAGGTAAAGGCGAGTATATCAATTCCAACCAGAAAGAGTCCGAATAAACGAAGCGAGCGCCTTTCAACCCGAATAGCCATTGGGGCGACGATGATTCCCAGTCCCAGAGCCAGCGTGTCATCCACAATGACAGATCCGACGGCATTTCCCAAAGCAATCTCAGGAAACCCCCGGATCGCGGAGAGCACCGACACTGTGAACTCGGGGGCGGTTGTGCCAAAGCTTACCAGGATAACACCGATGACGATTTTCGGCACATTCAGCTTGTAGGCGATCCCCACGGCGCCGTCGACGAGGAAGTCCGCAGCCTTGTAGATCACTAAGAAGGTAGCCGCCAGAATCAGAAGATGGTAGATGATGTTATCGGGAATGAAATCCATGCAACTCAAAGAGGATAATATATGAAACGCGTCCGTTGCGCACTACCTGTTCCAGAGGCTCTCGTTATTTCTTAGGGGCCAGCTCCAGGATCAGCTCCACTTCACCACGGCTGAGCTTCGTAGTCCGGGCGATCTCCATCGGCGTCCAACCCAAATGGGCCAGCTTGGTCACGGTTTCCCGTTTGTCCATCGGAGGAGCTCCCTCGCCAAGCTTGGACTGCTTCTTGTCTGCTTTCAGAATGCTCTCCATGAGGCGCACCTGCTCCTGGGCCTGCTTCCCTATCGTTTCGAAGCGAGTTTCCGTCTTTGCCAGCCACTCACGAGCCGTCTCAAGCTTGCCCATTCGATCCTCCAGCTCGCCGAGAATCGAATCGAGGTTGTGGATCTTCTCGATGACATATTCCGATTTCTCACGGCCCGCAGCCAGGTCCACAGCCTGAACCTTCAACTCCTTCAGCTGCCCGGAGAAAACCTGCAAATCCTTCCCGGCCGTCTTCATTTCCTTCTCCAGCTGGTCGAGAGCTTGAAAATTCTTGTCCACACCGTGGGTTGTGGCTTCGATTATAACGTTCTTCTTCTCCAAGCGGTCAAAGCGGCCCTCGACGATTTTCTCGAGATTCTCGAACTCCCGAATCTTGGCCTGAATCTCCTGCAGGGTATCCTGGCTTGAATAAACCGTACCGATTCTGTGATCAAGTTCCTTGGATATATTGAGCAGTTTCTTGAAATCCGAGTCCATATCTTCGACCCGACCGCGCTCGGCGAGCAGCTTGCCAAGTTTGCCGCCGACCTCATCGACGGTCTTCTTCATACTCACAACTTGGGATTCCAGGCCCTCCACCTCTTTACTCTGGACCTGCAGCTTTTCCATATCCCGCTTCATTTCCTCGATCCGTGTCTCGAACTGGACTTTGAGCTCATCCGCCCTCTCGAAGATCTTGGTCTGGGTTACGAAGCCCTTTACCCGTTTGTCCAGCTCGTTCAAGTTGATCGAAAGCAGCTGATATCCCTCGTCGATCTTCCCGAATACGGACTGTTGCTGAAACTCTGTCCTGTTCTTCATATCGGCCAGACGATGTTTCAAATCCCGCATGCGGTTGTCCGTCTCCATCTGCATGTCTTTGGATCTTTGATTCAACTCGGCCTGAAACGCTTCGACCTGGCCTTTGAAGCTCTCCAAAGCCGACTCGCTCTTTTCGATCAGCTTGGCTTCCAAATCACCGACCCGTTTGGTGATCTCTTTGAACTCCTCCTTCAACTGCAGTCTCTCGGCATTGGTGGAGGCGATCAGATCCTCCGTCTGCTTACTGAAATCGTCATTGATTCCGGCGATCTGATTCTCACTGTTCTGACGTAATCCCGTGTATTTCTCAGTGAACTCCAGCTCGAAACTTTTGATAGCCTGGGCTACCCGGGCCTGCCAGGAAGCGATCTCCCCGTTGGTTGCATCGACTATCTCCTCCAGACTGCTCTTACTCTGGTTCACTGAACTCTCCATCGCCCGCAGCCGTTCCTCGAGCTGACGGCCGTGTTTCTGAACAGTATCATCCATAGTATCCTGCAGGCTCTGCATCCTAGCTTTTAGATTGCTCTGCGCACTTTTCCGTGTCTGCTCCAGCTGGGCGTTCAGATTGGTCTTAAACCCTTCTATGTGGTCCTCGCTGCCGGCAACCCGTTCGCTTACCGAGCTTTCAAAAGCCGTAACCTTATCCTCCAGCTGTCTGAAGTTTTGGGAACTCTCCTGCTTCGCCTTCTCCAGCCCGTTCTTCAGCTCCTCATTGAAGCGTTGCTCGATCCTCTGCCGTTCGGCCACCTGGGCGGCCGCAACTTCCTTCATCTTCCCGTCAATCTCACCCTGCCAATCCTCGATCTTCTGTCCCATCGATTCATCCCGCTCGCGGAGGTCCTTGAAGAAATCATCTTCAAAAACCTGCAGTTGTGTGGACACATTCTCGTAGGCTTTGGATTTCAATTCCGTGAGACCCTCTTCCAGATCGTTGAGGCTGCCGCGCAGTTGGACAAACTCTCCTTGAATCTTTTCCCTTTCCACCTTGCGTTCCTCTGCAAATCCGCTGGTAAACCGGGAAAACTCCGCTCGAACTTTCTCGCTGGTCTTCTGGATCAATGCCTGGAGATTTTTCTCCATTGCCTCGATATCGAGGTTGGCCGTCTCCAGCTTCTGGAATTTGTAGTCGATATCCTTCTCATATCCCTCGAGCCTGTCCTCTATGCTCTGAAGTGCGGATACCTGCATCTGTTCAGCCGCGGCGGCGATCTTCTGCAAGCCCTCATCTTTCAGGCGTTCGCTGTCCTTTAAAAGAGAATTGATTTGGCTGCTGACCTGCTGCCGATAGGATACAATTTCATCCACCGTCTTCCGCAGACCCTGCCGCTGCGAGCTCAGGACTTCAGAATCCTTGACGATCAGCGCCTTAAGTTTTTCGAAAACTTTTCCTTCGAGCGCTTCACCGCGCTTCACGGTGTGGACGAGCTGTTTTTCAAAAGAATTCAAGGTGTCGCTGTAGTTTTTCTTCAACGCCTTACCCTTGGCGTCGGCTTCCGACAGCAGTTTGTTCAGGGAAGCAACGTACTGGTTGAGAAGGCCGCTGCGCTTGGCCTTCGCATCCAGTTCAAACTGATCGAAACTTTTCTTGAGGCCTTCTAAAACCTCGTTCTGCATCTGTTCGGCTCTGGATTCGAGCCGGGTTACGTATATTCCGAAATCTTTGACCTTCTTTTCGGAAGTTTGGACAGTGCCGGCCATCTCCCGGATGCGCTGCTCGGTGCCTTTTACGATTTCATCCCTTAGGCTTTGTAGGCCCTTGTGATTCTCCTGTCGAAACTCGTCCGCCACATGAGTAATTTCCTGCTCTACCTTCTCTAATTTCTCCGATGCGGTGGTTATCCGTTTTCCGACTTTGTCTACGAACAGCGATTCCGATTGGATGCGCTTCAGGTTCTCATCCACTCTGGATGTCATTCCAACCAGCTCCTCGAGAGCATGGTCATAGCTATCGATTTTCTTTCGGATCTCATCGATTCCCTCGGCCCGTTCGCTCAAGCCCCCTTCAACCTCGCGAACCCGCTTGAGAACCTCCTTCCCCGCTTTCATGTTTACCTGTAGTTCGATGGCGAGATTCTTCATTTCCGCGGTCTTCTCTTCGACGGAACTGGCCAGCTCATCCTTCATCTTGTCAGAGAACCGTTTAACCTTTTCCAGAGATCTGTTATTACGGTCGATTTGCCTGTAGATAATGAGGACTACCAGTACAATGATAATAGACAGCAGATTACCGAATGAGAAAATCATCGTTCCCCTCCCATATTGGCCTTCTGTCGGCCCAAATCTTCTCAGGTAGTTGCTCAGTGTGGGCTCAATATACACTAATCATAGCCTTCCGGCCTTTGGTTGTCAATCTTTTTACCGGGATACTTTTTCCGGTGTCGGCGGAACGAAAGAATCCCCAAGGGGGAGCCTGACCAGATGGATGTAGGCGCCGGGAAAGCGCTGCGGGATCCCTTCGAGGCTCGACTCCTCGGTCCTGTCGAAGACGGCTACCCGAAACGTACCGGAGGGGGTAAAATAAGGGAACAGGATAACCAGATGAAAGTGCTGCCGAAGCACCGGTTGTCCCCCGTACTCTCTGTTCAACGAACCGATATAGAAGTGCCCCGGATTCGCACCGGCCTCGAGAAAGAGCAGCAGCTCCAGTTCTTCAACAGGAAACCCGACGTCCTCCCGGTAGCCCAGGTAATCAACCTGGCGAACATCGAAATTTTCCGGGCTTTCCGGCGGATACCCCTGTGCACCCCAAAGGGCGGCGGCCAGGTTTCTCGACCAGTCCAGCCCAAAGTAGGGATCTCGCTCCTCCTCGAAGCGAAGACTCCAGCGGTTCCCTCTGTA
>Ga0307379_10009529_pt1 | contig 12953 bp, 5 predicted proteins | sample UN2MG_FD_202237 | JGI IMG/M metagenome (GOLD analysis project Ga0307379, IMG submission 202237) | Soil microbial communities from Risofladan, Vaasa, Finland - UN-2 | ecosystem: Environmental > Terrestrial > Soil > Coastal area > Acid sulfate soil | place: Finland: Risofladan, Vaasa | collected... | reverse complement strand
TATTCTCCTCCTATTAGTTCCCAAACCATTGGATCGATATACGACTTCTTCGCCATGTCCGGGTTATTATGTAGAAAATCACTTGCCACCGTACTTACCTCTTTAATGATTCGCTTCCGCTCCACATCTGTCAGTGTTTTACCTACGTATTGTTGTAATTCCTCGTACGCTATACGGGTTGCATGGAACGTACGGTAGTCCTTTATACTGTACTTTTTCCCACCCGCCAAGTCCTTCAAATATTTATTCAATTTCCCTGCCGGGACATCCGGGAATAACTTCTCACCTGGCACCGTGTTATCGATGCGTTCCTGCAACCAATTCGCAAGTCTTGCGTCGGTAATCTCATAATGCGCATCGAGCCCCTCTTTCGCAATAAAGTCGAAGGTAATTTTATTTCCTGCCACCTTAACGTGTTCATGCTGTAGGGTAGTGAGCCCATACGCTTTTTGCTTCGCATTTAAATCTGTATCTGTACCAATACGGATAACGGTTTCGTCTTCTATTTTCAGTAACATAGCCCGCGGATCTCCCTTCAAAATGTCCGCTTCCATCTTCCCACGTATGCTACCGACATCACTACTGAATAAACGTTGCCTATTGAACTTCTCAATGGCCTTTTCTTTGATATGCCACGCCGCGTACCGTGGCTGCACTTTCCCGTTCTTCGCTATACCTGCTGCCTGGAGTCTTGCGTCCGGGTCTGTAGATACGACTACATCAGTCCACGAAGGCGGGAGTTTCATGGCTTTCAAACGTTCAGCAACTTCACCCTGCACCACCTCGCCCTTATACTTAAAGACATCACCATCTCTAACGTAGTTTTCTTTTGGATCGATTGGCATCTTCCGTGCGTCCGTCTGCTGTTTACCGACATCGGGCGCTGCCTTAACCGTCTTCTCAGCCTTCTTAGCAACGGCCTTCGGTTCAAGTTCATCCATCTCAATAACCCACTTTCCCTTCACTTTCGTTTTCGAAGTAATTACATATTTCGTATTTGGTCTAAATAGGATTTCATGTTCAAAATCGGCTGCGTCTCCCACCGAAAACGCACTAATCGGTTTTCCCGACTTCCCATTGATTTTAAATAGGACGCCGCTCCCCTTCTTTGAAGTTATGCCGCCAAACGATTCGGCTATGTCCCTCTTTAGCGAGGTTGACATGAGCCCTTTGTCAACATACACATGACCAACGTCCAGGTCTTTAACCAATCTCTCAGCGGCCTTCTCAACCAGCTCTACACCACGGTAAGACACGCCCTGATACGTAGGTAGAGTATCAAAGGTCTTTGTAAACGCCTCGTAGTCCTTTCTCATTCTGGTAGGCCACGTCTTCGGTTTAGCATCCGCACGGAATGCCACGTTCCACTCATATGAATCTGGGTTATCAATATACTGGCCGACATTCTCGATGGTTTCCTCATCAAGGTCTTTCACATACTTTTTCATGGCCTTATTCATTTCAGCAGGGTCGGTATATACTGGTTTGAGCTCAATCAGCTTCTTCGGTTTGGAGGCACCGCCCTTAATGTTAACCACATGGATTTTAACTTTATCAATATCCGAACGTTGTGCAAGTGCGATAAACGCATCTTCATCGCCTATTGAAAAGTACTTGCCATTCGGAAGCCTTGCGAATAGAAGTTCGGGATCGTCGGCAAATGCCGCAAGTTCGTTGGCATCAGCTTTCAACCAACGTTTAATTTCGTTTTCGCTACTACCCAGTAACACATTCTTCGGGACAACAATGTCGTCGGGGCTCACCTCAACCGCCACCGATTTAACCTTCTTCCCATCTTCGAGTTTGTCCTGGAACTTGAACATTGCTTCCATTTCATTATCCGTTGGATCGTAAATGTTGTATTTGTTCGCTTTGAGGTTCTTCATCGTTTCGTCCACATCAACACCCTTCACAACCTTCTTCGCAGGGGCAGCACCTTTCCCGCGGTCTTCCAACTCCTCCATCTTAATGATCCAGGTTTTCGAGGGTTTATCAAACGTCTTGCTAACCACGTGGAACTTGCTGTTTGGGGTAAACACAATTTCCTTCTCAAAAGCAAATTCGTCTGCAAACTGGCTAACTGACCTACCGGCCTTCCCTTCGATTTCAAAGATGACCGGGTTCTTCACAAAGTCGGTAGCAACCTTCGCTTGGTCGGCCGAGCTTGACAGGAATGCCTCATCAACATAGATCCCGCCTTCGTCTATACTATCAACAAATTCTGCTGCCAACTTCTTGTTTTTGAATTCAATACCCCTGTACGACTTGCCCTGATACTTCGGCAGGGATTCCATCTTCGAAATCGCAATGTTCATTTTGTCCAACTTCGGTGGTTGTATACCCTTGCGTAGAGCCGCATTCCAGTCTTTAGTATCGAAACCCTGCACAAAGTCCCATAGTGGTATCTTGTCAACCGCCTCCATCGTCTTCTCAACCTTCACCATATCTGCCGCTAACTTGTTATAGCTTGTAAAGACCTCGTCACTTCGGTCCAGGAGCGGGACGATTGGTTTCTTTTTCAGATACGCATCATGGTCATAAACTTTAATTTTAATTTCGAGCCCTCTCTCTTTCGCGGCAATCATGGCTTCCCTGCCATGCGCCTGCGGATAAATATAGTCATCTCCCACCTTCACCACGGACAAGTTCTCAGTTTCCTTCAGCAAAGTAACGTCTTTCATCTTACGGTATTTGGCGAGATCCTTCTGACTGAGTGGAATATCAATACCACCAACGTCAGCTTTGACCGGCACCCTTACCTGGGATGTATCAAACTTATATACAACCTTCCGATGTTGTTCGGGTAACAAATCAATCGTCCTTTTAACTTCGACAGAAGGTACGTAATCCGGAGTGTATAGTCCTGTCTTCGCAGGGGCGGCACCCTTTGGGGCGGCACCCTTTGGGGCGGCACCCTTTGGGGCGGCACCCTTTGGTACGTCTACCTGCTTCGCTGCTTTCTTCAACCCACGTTTTGCAGTACCAAAGCCCTCTTCGGTTTCCCATATAATACGACCCGGGTACTTATTGGCAATCTTATCCCACCAACCGCCCGACATGTCTACGTGGACCCGGAGTTTAGAATCAGCGGGCGAACCATCAAGTACGGCTTGAATCATTTTCTGGCCGAATCCAGGTCTCCCCGAAGTTATTTCGTCTACCATGAGGTCGCCATTATTAAACACCCTCAACGCAATACCTGTGTGGTCCTTGCCACCGGGTATGGTTTGAGGTACATTACCCGCAACTTCATCACTAATCATGATTGTCCGGTATCCAAGATCGTCATCACCCCACACTTTGCCGACCTTTATACCCTTCATATCCGGCAACTTCTCTAATTCATTAAATACGGCCTGCGCGTGTACTTCTTCAGGCTTGAGGACCCATTTTGGCGATGTAAGGTCTGGGGTTTTCGGGACCTTCGCAACCTTCGCGGCCGGGATATCGTCCAACTCATCAATCTCTATCTTCCAAACGCCATCATCAAATGTCTTGCTCTTTACAACAAACTTCGATCCTGGCCTAAACAGGATTTCACTTTCGTCGTAGCCACGTGCAAACTCACTAATTGGACGTCCATTCCTACCATTTATTTTGAGCATAATGTTTTGTACTTCAAAGTCATCAAAATCATCAAGCTCGATATTATCCATAAAATTTATGGCCGTAGCTTTACTTGAAGAACTTGACATTAAACCCTTGTCAACCCACACTTTGCCGGGCTCAAGTTCCTTTAAGAATGCATTCGCCGTATCCTCTTCATCAAAACTCAGACCCCTATACGACACACCCTTGTAACGTGGCAGGCGCTGATGGAAGTCCATAAACTCATCAAACTCACGTGTTAGGTCTTTACCCCACTCCGGAACGTCCCCTCTCAAAAAGGAATTCCACACCTCCCCGCTGTGTTCACCTGCGTACCTATTGACAAGTGACATTTCGGCTTCATCAGCAGTCTTCGCTATCTTGGTCATTTCGTTATGTAACTTATTGGCATCCGTATACACTTTGTCGCTCATGTCCTTTAGTGGTTTTATCACCTTACGCGTACTCAATGACGGGTCTACCACACGGGCTCGTATAGTTAGTATATCAGGGCGCTTCCACGCAGCGACTGCCTCAGCATACGCTCCATCCGCAACCAGGTACTTTCCGTCGGGCATCTTATAGAACAGATGATTTTGGTCAATCGAATCAAGTAATTCCTCGCTTCCCATCTTCATCGCAAGCCGTATATCGGAGAGCTGTTGTGGATGGTCGATAAAAATAAGGTTGTTAGTATCGATATCGCGAACTTCAGTTACATATAACTTCGCCTTTGTTGGGAGCTGTTGGTCCATCCTAACCCGTTCTTTCATGATTTGCTCATACTCGGTGAACTCACGTGCCGGGACCCCACCCGCTTTCTCCATTTCGGTAATGGCCTTTTCAATCTGTCCGCCCGTTAGAGGCTGAACTACCTTCGGCTGAACTACCTTCGGCTGAACTACCTTCGGCTTCACCACTACCTTCCGTTTTACGAGGTCATCAACTTCTTTTAAACTAACTTCCCATCCGAAATCCGTCTTTTTCTTGGATAGGATTTCAAACTTCTTACCGGGGCCGAACAACACTTCACCTTCTTTACGAAACTTCGAATTGCTCGAAAACTTACTGATAGCCTTTCCTGATTTTCCCTCAATGGTAAACAGAATGCTGTCCTGTCCTGGCGATGCTGCGAAGTTTTCCGCAACTTCTCTCTTAACGGAAGATGAAGAAAAACCCTCATCAATATAGATGCCACCCTTCTCTATTTTTGACATGAACTCATCCGAAACATTACGCGATACTCGAATACCTCTGTAAGACGTGCCCTCATACGTTGGGAGCTGGTCCAAACTACGTTTAAACTCGGTATAACGCTTATCGAGGTCTTTCGAATAAATCTTCCATTCGGTTAATGGCATCTTTTTCCTAAGTGCTGTATTCCACGAATACACATCTCCCGAATCGATGTAACGCCGTATATCTGCTACGAATTGGAGTGGGGCATCGTTCGAAAGTCCTGCCATCAGCTTTTCCAACTCCTCGAAATCGCTGTAGCTAACGTTACTCTTGTCAACTATCTTAACGGCTGTTTTAGCCTTGACTTTCACGAACTCATCATAATCCCAAACGTTCGTAAACTTGATGTCAGTTATGTCGTCCCTTAACATCGCAACCTGCGCCGATGTATTGTTACTTTGAAGAACGTACTTCCCATCAATCTTCGCTATCTTCGCATTTGCCACCTCTTTCAATAGTTCATTTTTCGGCATGTTGATATACGGTGCAAAGTCGGCATTGTCCTTCATCGACAAATAGTCATCTAACGATTTAGACCATTGCATCTTATTACTGTCAACAGTGGCCGTTTTGATATACTTCTTTGTCTTAGCAAGACTACTGGTTAAAAAGTCAGCGCTGCTATCGGTTCCCTCAATGAACTCAATGCCGGTCCTTGCACGAATCTTCTTAATAAGTGGATGCTTGTTATCAACGGGGATAACCTTCGGCACAACCACTTCACCGGGTTTCAACTCCTCCATTTCAATCAACAAACCGTTTTTCGTTTGCGTTTTCGAAACGATGCGGAACCGTGTATTGTCGCCAAACATAACTTCAAGTTCCGCCCGGGTTTCCGCACTACCACTAAACGGACTGATATTACGTCCTGTCCGCCCTTTAATCTTGATCATTATCGCTTCGTCCTTAAACGCAGGAGTCCATTCAGCAAACGATTCGGCCACTTCCTTGCTGTAACTTGACGACATTAAACCCTTATCCACGTATACATCGCCGTCAAACTGTTTGAGAAACGAATCGTAATCTTTCTTATTAAGAAAACTTAGACCCCTGTAAGACGTACCATCCAATTTTGGAAGCTCGGACAACGCCTTCTTGAATTCTTCGAACTCTGCCGAAAGAGCTTTTGGCCAGTCCTTTATCGGGGTTCCGTCCCTTAACAACTTATTCCACTTAGCTGACCCTACCATATTTCCGTCATTAAGCACTCTTACCTGCTCATCCGACATAAGGAGTTTCAGTTTCTCGGTTTCTGATTTCAATGCAGACCCAGTCGTTACGGTCTTAGGTGGTGGCAACTTGACCTTCGGCTTGTCCGTAAACGCAGCGAAGTCCACTTTCCCCCCGCCCTTTACCGCAACGATATTCTTCTTGTCAAATACAAGTAATTGGTTCCCACCTATATTTTTAAAATTCGGATGCGTATGTGGTATGTCGATCTGTAGGGAGTCATAACCGGCCTCTCTCAGCACTTTCTCTAATGCTTTATTAGGTGCAAGACCATCCGAAATAAAGTCATCATAATCATTCGCGTTAACCTCGCGGGCTATGTGGTCTACAAGTTTTGGATGCGTATTTATGTCGTCCGGGATGCGCTTTATAACCTTCGGATTTTTTACATTAACCTTAAACCTAAACGTTTGAAAATCGGCGTCTTCAAGCAAATCCTGATATATAGCAGCCGTAAACTTGTCGGTTGAGAAGTACCCACCCTCACCGAATACCTTGTAGGCCATACCCTCTTCTGAGGCCACGTCAAAACCCGTCTTCCGTATGTCCTTCATGAACTCGGGTGAGGTAGTATGGTAGAATACCTTGTCCTTGTAAGTACCCTGCGCCCACTGATTAATCTTGGCTTCTGGCAACTCGGCCTGCCACACTACGTCTTCTGTGGTATCCACCGTCATGTCAAGTGCCGCAGTGTCTGCTTTTGCAATCACCTTGAGACCATATTTCTTATTGTACGCAGCCTCTTCTTTTAACACCCTTTCCCATATCGGATCGTTCTTAAGTGCCCACTCTGTCTTGTATATACGTTCTTGCATCTCCGCGAACTCTGGATAAAACGTTCTCTGTTTATCCCAGTCCGAATTCGCTGCAGCCCAGTTGTCTTTCGCATCCTTCGGAAACTTAAACTTCGTACCCTGCTGCTTTGATATATTCGACTTTTTAAGATATTCAATCCGTATTTCTCCCCACTTCGCGGCCGCTACATTGTCTCCAATCATAGCTGCAGCGTTTTGTTTCTTGAACGCCATATCGCGTAAGGATGCCCATTTATCACCATCAGTCATCTTTTCCCATTGTCCGCTTCTCAGCAGGTCATCATATTTCGTATACCGTTGAGACCCCATTGCCCAGAACTGCTCTCCTACAGTATTTGCTACCTTGTTTTTTGGAAGCTCATAGATCCGGCCTTCGTAATCTTCAATCCAATTTCCCTTGTGATAGTACCCATCGCCGTTACTATACTTACCAATGGTGCCCGTTTTCTGTTTATTGTAATATGAACGGTACTCAAGACCGTCTGCTTGCGACACAATTTGGTTGTTCTGCCATATGTCCCCAGCATCCGTGTCCCAATTACGAACAGAACCACGACCCGTAAAAAAATGATCTACCGCATGGCCGTACTCATGCCCGACCACCTCAAAATCGTTTTTCCCTGCAAACAGTCTAATTTTATTTCGCCCTGCGTAAAACCCCGCCCGGTTGTCTGATTTCACATGTTGAGAAACCCATTCCATTCTGAAGTTCGCACGTTCCAACTCCAGGAACAATCCGTCATCTATGTGTGTGGTCCCACGTAGTGTAATGTCAATCAACTCATTCTGCAGTTTAACATCCGTAATAGCTTCGACATAACCACTGTATCCCCACTGTACTTGCTTCTTTACAACGGCACGACGCGCTACTACCCACGCATCATAATCGGTTTCTTTTAACCACCTCATATAATTTACCTTCGCTTCGAACAAACGCTGATGCTGTGCGAACGCAGGGGCGGCATTGGTAAACATCTCCTTCTCCAAATCTGACATTTCCTCGTAAGGGATTTTCATATTCTTCGAGACAACCTTCCAATCCATATTCGCTGGTGGGCGATCCTTAAAAAATTCGTCAAATTCGGCTTTCTGACGAATCAACTTATCTTGTGGCGTCATCTCAGCAACCACAACGTTATCTGCTTTACTGATAATCACCTTAACGTCGACTGGGTCTGCACCCTTCTTAAGTGCGGCCGCGATCATGTCTTCTAATTCTGGTCGTTTGTATTTCCCGCTGATGCCAAGCTGTTTGCCGTAAGCACGTACTTCGGACCAACTCAAAGCCTTGTAATCGACGGCACCAGGAGTAGGTATAGGAATAGGTTTCGGGGTCACCGGGAGTTTCGGGGTATCACCTATTTTTTCGAGGATTAGTCGATTCCATTCGGGTCTGGGGTGCTTGCCGGTGATTCCAAGATTGCTACCAAACTTGCGTAACTCAGTCCAACTCATTGCGTCAAGTTGGGCTTGTGTGGTAACGATACCTGGTGTGGGCAGGGGTGTAATCGGTCCGGGCGGTGTAATTGGCGGTTTGACAATCTTGCCCTTGTAGTAGGTAACGATATCTTCACTAATCAGAGTACGCGTACGTCCAAACGTAGGTAGATCAAGGCCAGAGGCGAGCATTTTTACTTCCTGCCCAGTCAGCACATCTAAGCTTGGCAGGTCTGGGTACGGACCCTTGTCAATCAGGCGTGTTTTCAATGCGATCTTTTCAACCTTCGACATACCGGCATACTTGGCCGTATTGTCCGGGAACCCAACTTCATTAAACCAGGCCAATTCATCGAGGTTGTAAAGACGCCCACTTGACGAGGATACTAATTGGTTAAACTTGACTTTGCCCGTGTTTAGTAGCTCCAGGCGTTTAGGACCCACCACGTTTCGCTTAAACGATTGGGATTGTTTATTAAACCAAGAACCGTAATCCCCTTTATGAAAACCGACCTCAATAATCTTACGCTTCCCACCTGCGTCAATATTCGCGTTATTACGTATTGTATACGGACGGTAGTTCGCCTCGATTTCATCAATGTCCAAACCGAGTTCCCGGTACGACTTAGTGACAGGCAACAAAAGGCACCGACAACGAGGATGAAGAGGGCACAGGGGATGCATATCCATATCAAACTTTTGACCGTCCAACGCAGCGCATCTCGGACATGTCCCACGGCCAGTCTTGGAAAAGCCGGGCTCAAGTACAGCAGACCACTTAACCTTGTCGACAATATCCGGATTAGCCTTATAGATAGACGTTTGTGCACGTACATTAGCTTCTTGAACATAAGTCCTCGCAAGTGTGGTCAATTCACGCTCTGAGAATTGTGTGAACTTCCCTTCTAAACGTTTCACGAATTGAGCGTACCCCTCGCCCTTTAACATACCAGCGAGAACCTCAGTTCGTAGTTGTTCCTGCAAAACCATTCCCATAGAACGGTCCACCCAACTGTTGAGTAACTGCCCACCTACAGCAATCTCAGATGCCATTGCTTTCAATTGTGCAGGTGCCAAAGCGACAAAATTCATACCGGGAACCCTGCCACCAAAAGAGAGCATATTAGCCTGAGCCGCGAATGCCTGCGACCCCGCCTGAGCATACAAGTCCGATATATCGTCGGTCAACTCGCCCTGTATACCAATAGTCATCGCTTGCAACTCATTTAAAGAGTCGTCCAAACGTTCCCTCGTCCAAGCGCCAATATCGGCGCCTCTTCTTGCGAAGTGTGCGCCGATATCGTTTCTGGCGAGGTTTACAGACCGCTGAATTTTCTTGAGTTCAACATTGGTAAAATTGTCAAGGTCGTATTGCCACGCTACTTGCCTCTGCAGGGTGATCATGTCCTGCGTTTCTCTCGGCGTTAACGCCATCTAATCTCCTTACTTTGTGCGTTTCAGTATCATATTAATCCGGCCACCTGCTGCGTGGTACTTGCACGAATGGGAACACCATCCGAACTTGTTGACGACTTTCTGGAATGCCTTATTCCAATCATTGTCAAGGGGTCCGTTATAACTGGCCGTCATAACCTCTTCCCTGCTAAAGTCATCCGTACTCATTGTAATGTTAAGGTCCCGATTTTCCTTGCCAAGGTCGAACATTTCGGTAAATCGTTTTTTTGCTACTTCAAGATTCAGTTCCATGCCTTCTCCTTATTTATGAGGTTGCGAAGTTTAACCGCGTCTTCAATAATATGTGCAGGAGTGTCTACACTACCCAACGACTTTGTCGTGATGGCATTTCCATGTTTCTTGGTTTCATATTCGCCCCGTGGCAGGATGCGATGATAACCGCCTATATCGGGTGTCGTTACCTCCGACTTGCAAAGTTCATACATCTTCGTTATGTTCGATGGGTTCGCCACTATATCACCGTAATGAACGACCATCTTACGTTCGGGATGACACAATTCCCAAATAGCGTTGATATTCTTGACTTCGGGCAACAGTTCCCGGAAAACGTTAATGGCAGACAATGGTGCGTACTGTGGGCTCCAGGTAAACTTGTCGTTATTTCGGAGCATCATATTATAACAACTTAAATAGATATAATATGGATCCCTGTCAACCACGACAAGGCGGAGCTTCCCTGCGAACATATTGTAATAGTTACATCCGCCCTTATTCCGGATTTCTTTTGCCCCGATTTGGATACCCTGCCCTTCGAACCATTGAAAGAGGTTCCCAATCGACTCAAACTTCGGTAACTCCACGTCCCATGTACGCAAATACGACCGATCGAGCCCTTCGAACTGCCACCATCCATCACCAAACCGTGGTTCGTGGAATATAAACGACTTTCCCTTTTCTGTCAGCATTTCCTGGACCAATGTAGTCCCGCTACGGAAAAGACCGGCTACGTAAATAAAGTCCTTCATTCCACGTCCTTACTGTACGCAACCAAACGGATCATTACGTCATCTACCCGCTCATCAAAATTGCACGTACATACTGTAATTTCAGGATCGGCATACCCTTCACATCCACTACAATGGCAGGCCTCGATAATTGATCTCACCTCTTCGTAGTGTTCCTCGATGTCCATAGTTATTCTCCTTAGGATTAAAAATAGAAATCGTACAAATCTTTTAAATTGTTAGCAAGAACTATATTACTGTTTTGCTGTGTACGATCAAGCCTATTGTACCTTGTCTTGATTAACCAACAAAAGATCCCTGCCTCCGATAGCTCAAACGCCGTTGCTCGGCGGTCTTCTACAAAATGGTATCCTGGCGGAATGTAGCATTCCTTACGGTGGGTCTGATATTGCGTCCCACCGGCAAATGCGATTGTGTAGGGGACCTCCATGAAGGATTCGATAAGATCGTACGTTACATCCATCATTGGGTCCCGGTGTCGATGGGTAACAAAAGGAATGGCGCGATGTGTAAAGTCGTATAGTGCATTCGTGAGTTTCACAGCGTATGGGTCGATTGGAATTTCATCAACAAACCCCAGACAATAATTCACGTATTCTGTGATCTGATTAAAGCCGAGCTTTTCGGTGTGTGGAAGGTGAAGAGCCCGCGTTAAATCATATTCCGTTTCCGCCTCGAGGTTATATTCCCATCCAAACGTTTCCAGGCACTTCCCACGAATGACGTGCATAACGTCAGCAATAACGCCGTCTATATCGAATGCCACTCCTTTTGTTTTCCAGATATTCAAATTCATCCAATCACCTTTCCGATTTCGAGCAGGGCATCTGCAAAGCCGAATTTGGAGTAGATGTAATCCCTGTAGTCTTCTGGCTTGTGCGGACCGTAGATAACGTTAATCAAGTCAACGTAGGTTAACCAAATCGACTCTTGTTGGTAGTGTCTCTCGGCACCCGGGAACCAATGAACGGCAGGTTTACACCCACATGCCATTCCTTCCATTACTGACATGTTTTGCGATTCCCATGGAGAGGTGCAAAGTACGACATCCACATCGGAGAAGAACTTCGAGGCACCGCCCTGCGGCACCTGCATCACCTCTACAGCGAGGAATAGATCGGTCTTCTCCATAAAATGAAAGAAGTAGTTTTCGTATCTGGGATCCTGCCATGTGCCACCAACCTTCAGTTTGACCTCGGCACCTGTGTGTTGATCAGCATAATTGTAAACCGCGTAGAACGCCTGACATAGATTCATTAGTCCCTTCTTATTGTTGAGATGGCCGAGCATGCCGAGGGTAAACGAACTGCGTGGTCCAATTTCGGAGTTTTCAAATGGCTGCCTCACCGGGAAATCAAGGGTTTCCATTCTGACGCCGTTGGGGATAACGTGCTGTTTGCAGGTCTTGAGTTGCTGTGGGATGATGCCATTCACGTATTCCTTGATGTACGAGGATACGAAGATCACGTCATTTACAACGTCCCAATTTACACCCCGTAGTAACTGCGGCGTCAAGGCCTCATAGGAATGAAGGCGCAGAATTACACGTTTGGTTGGTGGTATAAGTTGCTGAGTTGCCTGGACCGCCATTTCGTTAGCCCACTCCAACCACACAACATCGGTATTCTGTACGGCTGCGAAGACTTGGTCCAACTGATTCGTGAATAACTTCGTCACCTCATACGTGCCCTGCAGTGCGTCAGCAATGGGTTCGATAAATGACTGAAGTCCCGGTAAACAAAGAAATAAAAGTTTTTTCATGGTCGTTCCTCCTTCGGATAATAGTTAGTGAATATACGCTCTTCCCGGTCCCACACTTCCCGCTGTAATTCAACCGGCCATTCGATATACGTGCGGTTAAAAGAGTTTTTCGCCGTTATGTTAAGAAATGATGCGTTAATGTGTGGTACTGGAAACAGACTACAATCGACGCCCAAAAAAGCGGGCAAATCTGTTTGAATGTCTTCTAATCGAATAAGTCGTAGGTTGTTAGGCCACGGTTCCAGGAGTTCCGATAGTGGCAATTCGGTATATGAGTCGCTTTTCAATATACCCGTCATCCACGCCTCGAAACCCATATTCTGTGCGAGGAAATTACCATCGCTTATTAGCCATTGGTCGTGCATTGAGTGCAACGGCACTGTGCCCTGCTGATACTTCATTTTGCGATATGCGTATAGGGATTCGTAACGATCATAGGGAT
>Ga0307379_10009528_pt1 | contig 12954 bp, 8 predicted proteins | sample UN2MG_FD_202237 | JGI IMG/M metagenome (GOLD analysis project Ga0307379, IMG submission 202237) | Soil microbial communities from Risofladan, Vaasa, Finland - UN-2 | ecosystem: Environmental > Terrestrial > Soil > Coastal area > Acid sulfate soil | place: Finland: Risofladan, Vaasa | collected... | reverse complement strand
CTTGGCCCTTGTGAACCGGGTGGTCTGCTCGTGGCGGACGTTCATCGAGTAGGAGTTGTCGAGCACGATGACGGCGGCGCTGGTGGGGTGCTCGCCGAACAGGCCGAAACTCTTCGACAGAAACGGCCGCGACAGCGCGAAGGCCAGCAGGGCGAACAGGAGCATCCGCAGGATCATCAGGAAGATGTTTTCGAGTTTGCGGCGGCGGGCCGTCTTCTCGGCGGCGCTCTTGAGGAACCGCAGCGTCGGAAACGGCACCTCCGGCGCCTTGGCCATGTGGATCATGTGGATGGCGACCGGTATGCCGGCGGCCAGCGCCCCGGCGCCGATCCACGCCCACGCCCAGGATTGGGTGATGAAATCCATCGCCTTACCGCATCATCTGTCGGCGCGCCAGGTACGACCGCAGCAGAAAGGCGTACGGCACGCTGGTGTCCGTGAGGACGTACTCGGAGTCGGAGTCGGAGCACGCCTTCTTGTAGCGGTCGATGAAGGCCCGCAGTTCCGCCAGGTAGGCGTCGCGGACCGACCTGGGATCGACCTGGTACCGCTCGTTGGTCTCCAGGTCGTGAAACTGGGTGAGTTTGGTGAAGGGGAACTCGAGTTCCGCGGCGTCGAAGACATGGAACAGGATGAGGCCGTGCCGCTTGTGCCGGAAATGCCTCAGCGCCCGGATGACCTGGCTCTCGTCGTCGTAGAGGTCGCTGATGACGATAATGAGGCCGCGGCGCTTGATCATCTCGGCCAGGTCGTGGAACGGTTTGGCCATGCCCGTCACCTGGCCGGTCTGGAGGTGCTCCAGGCGGCGGCACATCTCGTTGAAGTGGGCGGGCGACCCGCCGGGCGGCATGTGCAGCCGGATCTCGTGGTCGAACGCCACGAGGCCCACGACGTCCTGCTGGCGCACCATCAGGTACGCCATCGTCGCCGCCAGAAAGGAACCGTACTCCAGTTTCGTGAGGCCCTTGCCGCTGGAGTAGTTCATCGACCCGCTACAGTCCAGCAGGATGGTGCACCGGAGGTTCGTTTCCTGCTCGTACTGCTTGACGTAGTACCGGTCGGTCTTGGCGTAGGCGACCCAGTCGAGGTGCCGCAGTTCGTCGCCGGGGGTGTAAGGCCGGTGCTCGGAGAACTCGACCGAGAACCCGTGGTGCGGGCTGCGGTGGAGGCCCGAGATGAACCCCTCGACCGCCGACCGGGCGAGCAGATTGAGGTCGCCCAGGCGCATCAGCGTGTCGGGGTCGAGGTATCGGTAGTGGGACTTGGATCCCGCCGTATGGGCTCGGGTCATTCGGGTTCCTTGCCGCAGGCCGTGTCGCGCCGCGTCATCAGGTGCAGCGTCGTCGTCCCGTAAGATCGCGTATCGTCCAGGTCGAACCCCGGCCACGGCAGGGCCACGGTCACGTCGCGCCGGGCGCGGAGCATGACGACGGCGCCGACGGCGACGCCGCCCATCTGCGTGAGCCTAGCGACCATGTCGGCCAGCCGGGCCTGGCCGTCGGCCGTGTCCGTCAACCGGTATGGCGGATCGACGAACAGCAGCGTATAGGCCGCCGCCCCGGTCGGCCGGCCCCACGGCCCGGGCCTCAGGGCGTCTTTGCGCAGGAGGCGCGTCCTTAGGGCTAAACCCAACCGCTCGCAGTTGGTTTCGACCGCCCGGACGGCGTCGCGATCCGTTTCGACGAATGTACAGGAAGCGGCCCCGCGACTCAAGGCCTCAAGTCCGAGGGCCCCCGACCCGCAGAAGAGGTCCAGCACGACGGCCTCGGCCATCGTTTGGGGTCCGAGGATGTTGAAGAGGTTCTCGCGGACGCGGTCGGTCATGGGCCGCGTGGTCTTGCCCTCGGGTGCGACGAGTTTGCGGCCGCGATGGGTGCCGGCGATGATGCGCATGCCTGTACGGTAGCGGGGGCGGGGGACACAGTCAACCGGCCAGGTCGGCACGGGAAGGCCTGACTCTTGCGGCCGTGCCGGGCCTGGCCTACGACAGGTTCATCGAGAGGAGGAACTCGGCGTTGGTGTTGACCTTTTCGAGCCGCTGCCTCAGCAGTTGGATGGACTCGACGACGTTCATCTCGGTCAGCACGCGCCTGAGGGTCCAGACCAACTTGAGTTCGTCGGGGTCGAGCAGGAGTTCTTCCTTGCGGGTGCCGGAGCCCGAGATGTCGAGGGCCGGGAAGACCCGCTTGTCCATCAGGCGTCGGTCGAGGTGGAGTTCCATGTTGCCGGTGCCCTTGAACTCTTCGAAGATGACCTCGTCCATGCGGCTGCCGGTGTCGACGAGGGCGGTGGCCAGGATGGTCAGGCTGCCGCCTTCCTCGATGTTGCGTGCGGCCCCGAAGAACCGCTTGGGTTTCTGGAGGGCGTTGGCGTCGACGCCGCCGGAGAGGATTTTGCCGGAGTGGGGCATCTCGGCGTTGTGGGCCCGGGCCAGGCGGGTGATGGAGTCGAGGAAGATGACGACGTCCTTGCCGTACTCGACGAGGCGTTTGGCCTTTTCGATGACCATCTCGGCCACCTGGACGTGTCGGCTGGTGGGCTCGTCGAAGGTCGAGGAGATGACCTCGGCCCCGGGGACGTTCCGCTCCATGTCGGTCACTTCCTCGGGTCGCTCGTCGATCAAGAGGACGATGACCACGCACCCGGGGGCGTTCTTGATGACGGCGTTGGCCATTTTCTGGAGGAGCACGGTCTTGCCGGCCCGGGGCGGGCTGACGATCAGCCCACGTTGGCCCATGCCGATGGGGGTAATCAGGTCGACGACCCGCATGTCGAGTTCCTTGGGGTCGGTCTCCAGGAGGAGCCGCCTGGTGGGGAACAGCGCCGTGAGGTCTTCGAAGACGACCTTCTCGGAGAGGCTCTCGGGGTTGTCGAAGTTGACCGCCTCGACCTTGAGCATGGCGAAGTAACGTTCGTCGTTCTTGGGCGGGCGAATCTGGCCGGCCACGACGTGCCCGGTCCGCAGACCGAACCGCCGGATCTGGCTGGGCGAGACGTAGATGTCGTCCGGCGATGGCATGTAACTGTAGTCCGGCGACCGCAGAAAGCCGAACCCGTCGGGCAGGACCTCGAGCACCCCTTCGCCGAACATCAGGCCGCTCGACTGGACGCGGTTCCGCAGGATGTGGAACACCAATTCCTGTTTCTTCAGGCCCGCGTAGTCGTCCAGTTTTTCTTTCTTGGCGATGGTGTGCAGTTCGGCGACCGTCATCTTCTGGAGTTCGGCGATGTGCAGGTCGCTTCGCTTGGCCTGCTCGTATCGGGTATGGGCTTCTGCGTCGAACCCCCCGTTTTCGCCGTTCTCCTTCGGCCGGGTTCGGGCGGGCGGACGCGAGGGCTTCGTGCCGGACTTGGTCGCATCGTTGGTCTTGGCCATGGGACGTGTTCCTCTTCTTCTTAAAGGACTGGCGTGAGTTTGTGTGCCTGAATCGGGCCTATGGTCTCTGGGTAGGGGTCGGGATCAACACTCAAACGCCCTAGTGTTATGGCGCAATGCGCAAAAGGATCGCACGGATCTGTTCACAGGTGTGTTCGGGAGAGGCGCTGTTATCAACCGTATAATCGGCCCGCTGCTGCTTCGTCTTTAGCGAAACCTGGAATGCCTCTCGCCGCGCGATTTCCGACGGGGCCCACCCCCTGGCCCCCTCGACACGCCTCTGGCGGACCTGAGCCGGCACCTTGATGTATAGCACAACATCGCACAGGCTGTCCAGTCCTTTTTCCAGAATCAGCGCGGCATCCAGGACGACCGCCCGGGCGCCTCCGGCCCGGGCCGCCTCGACCGCCTGCCGCGCGCGGCAGCAGATCTCGGGATGGACCAGGGCCTCCAGGGCCCGGCGGCTGTCGGCATCGGCAAAGACCCGCTCGGCCAGGCGTCCCCGGTCCACCTCGCCGGCGGCGTCGAAGACCTCGCCGCCGAACCGATCGCGGACGGCCTGCCGGACGGCCGGTTCGGCCAGGACCTCGTGGGCGATGCGGTCGGCGTCGACCACCTCGCACCCCAGTTCCCGCAACTGCGCCGCCACCAACGACTTGCCCGCCCCGATGCCGCCCACCAGGCCGATGACGGGCGGAAGCGATTTCGGATTTCGGATTCCGGATTTCGGATTGGCCATTTTCACCCGCCGCGTGCCCGGCGCCGGAGGATCAGCGGTCGTCAGCAGCGCCTCCCTGGGCCGCCAGAGCCTGCCGTACGTTCTCGACCAGCGCGCGGTATCTCGTCTCTCCGAGGACTTCCTGAAAGCCGAGCCAGTCTTGCGTGAATCCTTCCGCAAGGAGTTCCGCCTTGTCCTTCGCGCGCTCGGCGTCGCACTCGAGTTCCTGATCGAGGTCGGCGGCGAGGTACGCGAACGTGTCCCAGGGCTTGGCGTATTCGCCCAGACGGGCCGACACGGCGCAGGCCCATAGTGCCGCTGCGTCGCCGCGGGGCGGCGGGCGAGCGTCCCACCAACAGTCGTCGTGGCCGCGCATGTGGTGCTGCAACCCATACGGGTTCAGCGGGTGCCTGCACTCCAACAACTTCTGCTCCGCCTGTGTGAAGGCGCCAGCCAGTCGCTCTTCCTCGGCCACGACATCCGCCTTGACATCCTTCGCCGAGCCGAAGCGGAGTTGGAAGTGGTTACTCCCGAATGTGCCCCATTCGACCTCCGCACGCAAGGCGGCCTCGTAGAGTCTTGCGGCAGCAAGGTCTTCCCGGAATCGCGCGTAAAGGTCGCGGTCGGTGCACTTCATCAGCCAGTCCTTCTGCGACTCGATGGCGCGCTCGGCCGCGTCGCTCGGATCGCGGGCAAGGGCGGAGCAGGCGGCCAGGCGGCAGTCGGTGTCCAAGGCGCCGTCGTTGAGACAGGAGATGAGAAAGGCGCGAGCAGCCTCGGCCCGTGGAGTGCCGGGCTCAGGCCAGATGCGCCCGACGGCCTTGATGATCTGAAGCCGCGACAGGCGCGGACACATTCGCTCCAGGGCCTGTAGAGACAACTCCAACTCCTTGCTTGCCAAGCGGAACTCCAAAGCCGACGCGGCGTTCAGGCGCAGGTGCGGCAGGTTGTCCGCGGCCAGGATCTCCAGGTCGATGGCCATCTGCTCGGCCCGGGGGACGGCGGGCCGGGCCGGCAGGTCCAGGTGAAGGAAGTTGACGTTTCGCAACAGAACCCAGGCCAGCCGACCTTCGTTCAGGTCCTGGCCGTGGTCCGTGATCAGCACGACGAGACTGTCGCGGCGCTTCAGGCGGGCCCGGAGGACGGCCGAGGCCTCTTCCGCCGGGGCCGTGCGCGCGACGCACAGCATGCCCATCGCGCGAACGGTAGGGCTGGGGTCGTCCAGGAGTTGCCGGAACTGCTCCGGCGTGCCGTCTCGGCACAACGCCTTGGACAGCCAGTAGAACTCGCCTGCGTCTCGATCCGTGCCGACCTGGCAGCCGCCGACCCAGGTCAACTTCCGGATGCCCGCGAGCGCCGCAGACCATCCGCCAACGTCCTTCAGGCTTGGCCAGCCCAGCGTCATCTCCCAGAGCGGTCCGATGGCGGCGGCGTAACGGTTTCGCACCCGGTCATACTCGTGGTGCCTGGCGGGCCCCAGGACCTGCGGCGGCCAGTGTTCGGGACTCTTGCCGGGGAGTTGCTGGCTGCGATCGGGAAACAGCCAGTCGAAGAACTTGGGGTTCTCAAGGAGGCCGCAGACTTCCTCGTCCGTGGCCTGCGGCCCAAGGGGCTCGTAGCCGCGGATCATCTCCATCATCTCCACATCGGCGAAGGCCACGAAGCGTGGTCGGCTTCCGAGCACGGCCACGTACAGGGCCCCTGTGTCCTCGGAGGCTCTTCCCACGCCGAGTTTGCCGACATGCGCGTCGGGCAGGCGGCTCCGAGTGATGCCGTCGAACCATGGGGCGGCCCGCCGGCCGTCTACGTGCCATTTCCGGATCACGCCCGTTCGGCCCCGGAACTCCTTCCATCGCGGCAGGCTGGCGGCCGCCCAATACCCGGACGACGTCTCCGCCAGAAGGATGAAGCCATAAGGGCTGTAGTCGTAGGGCGCGTTGTACACCTCCAACACGGCCAGACGCCGGGTGTGGCGGAAGTCTCCGGCAAGAAGGCCACACAGGCTGCGGAAGTCTCGGACGTTGGCGCGGCGCCCCATCTCGTACTGGAGGCCGCCACGTAGACACTCGATGATCTCTGACGGTGGCCAGTTTTGGTCGGCCCGGGATACGCCCGGCTGCGGGTAATCCCGGAGCATCTCCGACGGGTAGTAGAGCCCTTTCGAGGCCGTGCCACAACTCTCCTCCGGGGCGTTAGGATTGCAGTATGGGACATCCTTGATGCAAAGCCCTACGTCCGTGATGTCCGGTACCAGGTTAATGTGCGCCGTGGCGTTGGTTCTGGCCTCGTCCTCCCACCGGATTCCCGGCACGCGGGTGCACCCGGCCGCAGCAGTCAGCACACAGCCGACGAGGATGGCGCAGTGGCTCCCCTTCACGATGGTCCGCGACCCGAACGGAGACGGCCTTGCCGTTCGAGACTGGCCCGGCCGTTGTCGTTCAATCCGAAATCCGCAATCCGCAATCCGAAATCGCCTCATTCCGCTTCCATCCAATTCTTGCCGCTGGCCACGTGGACCCGCAGGGGGACTTTCAGCGGCATGGCGCCGACCATTTCGTCGGTGATCCACTGCTGCTCTTCGGGCAGGGCGGCCTCGGGGGTCTCGAAGATGAGTTCGTCGTGAATCTGGATGAGGAGGCGGCTGGGTCGGTCCTCGCGCCGGGCCCGGCGCCAGATGTGGTTCATGGCCACCTTGATGAGGTCGGCCGCCGACCCCTGGATGACCGTGTTGATGGCCGTCCGTTCGGGGAAGTTCAGCCGTTTCGGGTCCATCTGGTCGATGCCATCGATGATCCGGCGTCGACCGAGGATCGTGGTCACGTATCCGTCGGCCTTGGCCCGCGCGAGGACGTCGGCCGTAAAGTCCCGCACGCCCTTGTACCGCGCGAAGTAGTCGTCGATAAACCGGTTGGCCTCGCCGACGCTGATGTCGAGGTCCCGCGACAGGCCGTAGGCGGTCTTGCCGTAGATGAGGCTGAAGTTGACGATCTTGGCCACCTGCCGCATCTCGTCGGCCACGTCGGCCTCGTCGACGCCGTAAATCTGGCCGGCGACGAACGTGTGGATGTCGCGGTCCTCGGCAAAGGCCCGCACCAGGGCGGGGTCGCCAGAGTAGTGGGCGAGCATCCGGAGTTCGATCTGCGAGTAATCGGCCGCCAGCAGCACCCAACCCTTGCGGCCGGGGACGAACGCGCGGCGAATCTGTCGGCCCTCGTCGGTGCGGATGGGGATGTTCTGGAGGTTCGGTTCCGACGAACTCAGCCGCCCGGTCGCCGTCACGGTCTGGTTGAACGAGGTGTGGATGCGGCCGGTCTCGGGGCTGACGAGCCCGGGCAGGGCGTCGACGTACGTGCCCTTGAGTTTGGCCAGTTGCCGGTACGCCAGCACCAGCCGCGGCAGGGGGTGCTGCCGGGCCAGTTCTTCCAGCACGTTGGCGTCGGTCGACGGGCGTTTGCCCTTGGCGGTCTTCTTGAGGGGCCGCAGGCCCTGTTCCTCGAAGAGGACCACCCCCAGTTGCTGCGGCGAGTTGATGGCAAACTCGTGGCCGGCCGCCTGGTGAATCTGTTTCTCGAGGCGCGCGAGACGCTGGTCGAGGTCCTTGGAGATCTCCGCCAGCACGGCCGTGTCGATGGCCACACCCGTCTCTTCCATCGACGCCAGGACCGGCACCAGGGGCATCTCGACGTCACGGGCCAGGGCCGCGAGGCCTTTCTCCTCCAGTTCCGCCTCCAGCCGCTCCTTCAGGCGCCAGGTGACGACGGCGTCTTCGACGGAGTATTCCGCCACGTCGTCAATCGGCACCTCGTCCATCGTGCGGTCGTTGCGTTTGGGGCCCAGCAGGTCTTCGATGGGTATCATCTTGTGGCCGAAGTAATCGCGGGCCAGGGCGTCGAGGCCGTACTCGCGGCGGCCCGGGTTGGCCAGGTACGCCGCCACCATCGTGTCGAAGATCGGCTCGGCCACCTCGATGCCCGATTGCCGGCACACGAGCATGTCGTACTTGACGTTCTGGCCGACGAGCAGCCGCGCGGGCTGCGCCCGGCCCGTCGCGAAGAGGGCGTCGGCCTCCGTGCCCGACAGCGCCGGCCCCAGGGCCGCCTTGACCTTCTCCAGGTCGAGGCACCGTTTCTCGTCGGGGCCCATCAGGGGCACGTAGTACCCCTCGTCGGCCGACCAGGCGAACGAGAGGCCCACCAGGCGGGCCTGGCCCGGCACGAGGCTGGTCGTCTCGGTGTCGAACGCGAAGGCCGGCCGCGCCGCCAACGCCTTGGCCAGGTCTTTCAGGGCCTTCGGCGTGTCGACGACGTGGACGCCGATGCCGCCGCCCGGGGCCGTCTCTGCCAGGCCGAACTCGTCGATGAACCGGTTGAAGCCCAGGCCGCGGAACAGGGCTACGACGCCCGCTGTGTCGAACGAGGCGGATGTCCGGCACGCCTCCAGGTCGATCGTTATCGGGGCGTCGGGCGCCAGTTGCACGAGTTGGCGGCTGCGGATGGCGTCGTCGCGGTGTTCGCGGATCCGCTCGCCGACCTTGCCCTTGATCTCGTCGGCGCGGGCCAGCAGGGCGTCGAGCGTGCCGTACTCGGCGATGAGTTTGGTGGCCGTCTTCGGCCCCACCCCCGGCACGCCGGGGATGTTGTCGCTGGCGTCGCCCATCAGGGCCAGGACGTCGCCCATCTGCTCGGGCCGCACGCCGCGCTTCTTCACGATGGCCGCGGGGTCCAGGTGCTCGAACGAGCGGGTGTCGAGCACCGTGACGCCGGGGCCGATGAGTTGCTCGAGGTCCTTGTCGCGGCTGCAGATGACGACGTCGAGTCCGGCCTTCCGCCCCCGCTCGACCATGGCGGCGATGCAGTCGTCGGCCTCGTATCCCGGCGACTCGACCGCCGGAATGCCCAGCAGCGAGAGAATCTCGTGGACCCGCTCGATCTGGACGGGCAGGTCGTCGGGTATGGGCCGGCGCTGGGCTTTGTACTCGGCATAGGCTTCGTGGCGGTGGGTGGGTCCCGGCAGGTCGAAACAGGCGACCAGGTACTCCGGCTTCTCTTCGCGCAGCACCTTCAGCAGCGTGGCCACGAACCCATAGGTGGCGTTGGTGGGCTCGCCCTTGGGGCTCGTCATGCTCCGGATGGCGTAGTAACTGGCGTAGAGCTGGCCGTGGCTGTCGATAATGTAGAGCCGCGAGGGCATCGGACCGGGCCTCCGCGTTCCAACCTAGCCCCCGGGACCGGCTTGTCAAGCGCGATATCCCGCCGCGCCTAACTCCTCGGTTACGGGGGTGCCGTCGCGTCGGCGGGGCCAATGTGCCGCTCCCTGACGGTCGCGGGTCGGTTTCTCCCCCCCCGAAACGGAGGGGCTACCCCCAGAATGGGGGTTTTTTTGTTGACAAAACTCGGGCCCAAATCTAGGGTTGGCCGCAGGTTACAGGGGAAGGTGCCGGTCTGCCATGGCCGTCGCTTTCTGCCTTGGCGCTTGCCGTGTTGCCGGCGTCCCGCGAGGGCCATGCACCGGTTCGAATCGGAGGTTGATTGATGGCCAGGCGAATGATTCGTGCTCGACGCGCCAGTCCCTATCTGCTGTACCTGGTGATTGCGCTGTCGGTCCTGACCGTGGCCTGCGCCGTCGGCTGGGGCTGGATGTACAGCAAGAAGAACCAGACCGACCTCGGCGTGTTTGGCCAGATGCGCATCGAGAACTCGGCCGGCGATCTGGAGGGGCTTTGGCGCAGCCTGTTGGACGCCAACAAGGATGATGGCGACACCCTTCAGGACATCATTGAGAAGAAAGACCAACTCGCCAACGTGTATCGCAGCGAGATCCAGCGCCTGACCGAGCGGCTGACCGGCGACCCGTTCAGCGCCCAGCGCGGGGCGCAGCTTCGGCAGAGCGTCAGCGACGTGCTCAAGGCGACCAACGATATTCTCGTCCAGACCGAGCAGGCCATCCAGGAGAGTTACGCCGTGGGCGGCGACGCCTCGACCGCCGACGTCAAGACGACCAGCATGCAGGCCGCCATCCGGTCGCTCGTCCAGCGCATCAAGGGCCTCGTCATCCAGGTTAAGCAGGACGCCACGGCCATCGGGAACCTCGAAGGCCAGATCAAGGGTATCCAGGACGAACTGGCCGCCGCCAAGGCCGAGCACGCCCGCCAGGCGGCCCAGAACGACTCGAACTGGAAGCAGGAAAAGGACAGCCTGGCCACCGCCCGCGACAGCGCCGTCCAGCAGAGCGAACAGTTCAAGGGAGAGCACGACCGCATTCAGGACCGCCTGATTGCCCAAGGCCGCGCCGCCGCCACCGAACGCGACAAACTCAACCGCCAGATCCTCACCCTGCAAAATAACCTCAAAGATCTCTCCGACGTCATCGCCGACTTCCGCAAGGTGCCTACCGAGACGGGCGTCGACGGCCACATCGTCAGCATCGCCGAGCAGGGCGTCGTGGCCTACGGCGACCTCGGTAAGAAAGACGGCGTGCTGTTGGGCATGACGTTCTCGGTCTTCAGTCCCAGCGAACTCGGCAAGACCAAGCCGCTCGCCAAGGCCAACTGCCGCATCGTCAAAATCATGGACAACTCCTGCGAACTCCGCATCTACGAAATCCAGGGCGACAACCCCGTCGTCATCGGCGACGTGCTCCATAACCCCGTGTACGACCGCCAGCGCCGCATGCGGTTCGTCCTCAGCGGCAAGATGGACATCGACGGCGACGGCGTCGACGACTCCGAACAACTCAAGGCCCTCATCCAGGAGTTCGGCGGACGCATCGACACCAGCCTGACCGTCCAGGCCGATTTCCTCGTCGTCGGCGAAGAGCCCTCCGTCGTCGCCCCGCCGACCGCCGGCGCCAGCCCCATGGAACGGCAGGTCTACGAGGAGGCCCGCAAGCAGTTCATCGAGTACACCGAGGCCAAGGCCCGGGCCGAGAACTTCAGCATCCCCATCCTCTCGCTGAACCGGTTCCTCGGCCTGGTCGGTATCGCCGGCCAAGGCTGAACCGAAAGGACACGCATTCCAGGCGAGGCCGGCGCTGGCGTCGGCCTCGCCTTTTTTTTGAGGTTCGTCGTCGGAGGCGGTGGCTTTGTTTAGCCGTCGCCGGTACGGCGACGGTCTTTGACGGTCGGCCGTCCGTGGATGCCCCGGCGGCCACGATCATCGGAGGCCCCATGCAAATCTCCCGGCGTGTCAAAGCCATCCAGCCTTCCATGACCCTGGCCGTCAGCGCCAAGGCCAAGGCCATGAGGGCCCAGGGCGTCGACGTGGTCGGTTTCGGCGCCGGCGAGCCCGATTTCAAAACCCCCGAACACATCTGCGAGGCCGCCGTCAAGGCCGTCCGTGACGGCCATCACGGGTACGTCGTGCCGGCGTCGGGTCTGGCCCAACTCAAGGTGGCCGTCGCCGATTACCTCCAGCGCCGGTGCGGCCTGGCCTACGAGCCGGCCCAGATCTGTATCACGACCGGCGGCAAGTACGCCCTGTTCCAGGCGTGCCTGGCCACGCTCGAACCCGGCGACGAGGCCATCCTGCCCGCGCCGTACTGGGTGTCGTATCCCGAGCAGATCCGCTTTGCGGGGGCCGAGCCGGTCGTCATCCGGGCCGGCGCCGACCAGGGTTTCAAGATTACGCCCGACCAACTGGCCCAGGCCGTCACCGACAAGACCCGCCTGTTCATTCTGAACTCGCCCTCGAACCCCACCGGGTGCGTCTACACGCGCGACGAACTCGCCGCCCTGGCCGAGGTCGTCGTGGGGCGCGACATCTGGGTCTTCTCCGACGAGATTTACAACGAACTCGTTTATGAGGGGGTCGAGACCGCTTCGTTCGCGACGCTGGCCGACGGTCTCATGGACCAGACCATCACGTTCGGCGGCGCCTCGAAGACGTGGGCCATGACCGGCTGGCGCATCGGCTGGGCCGCCGGCCCCGCCGAGGTCATCCAGGCCATGGGCCGGCTCCAGGACCAGTCGACCTCGAACCCGACCTCCATCGCCCAGTACGCCGCCGTCGCCGCCGTCTCGGGGCCCGAGGAACCGCTGCGGAAGATGTACGCCGAGTTCGACCGACGACGCCTCTACATGGCCGACCGACTCGCCGCCATGCCCGGCGTCACGCTCGTCCGGCCCCAGGGCGCTTTCTACGCCTTCCCCGACTTCAGCGGCACCTACGATCGCCTGCTCGGCCGCAAGGTCGAGGGCCCCCGCAGCGTGGCCTTTGCCACGAAGATTCTCGACGAAGCCAAGGTGGCCCTGGTGCCCGGCGTCGCCTTCGGCGATGACGACTGCGCCCGCCTCTCGTTCGCCACCAGCATGCAGCAAATCGAGAAGGGCCTCGACCGGGTGGAGACGTTCCTGAAGGGTTGATCCGGCCGATGCCGAAACCGGCGTGCCGTAGTTTAGCCGCGGCCGGTACGGCCGCGGGCATCGCCAGCCAAGCCCCGTCGCCGTGCCGGCGACGGCTAAACGGGGGCGCTTCAGGCGATGGCTTCCTCGACCAGCCGGCACACCGTCGGCGCAAGGACCGTAAAGTCGAACTCCCGTTCGATGCGCTCGCGCCCCGCCCGCCCCATCCGCTCGCGCAAGGTAGCGTCGCCGGCCAGCCGGCCGACGGCCGCTATCCACTCCTCGGTAGTGATGGCGTGCAGCCCCGTGATCTCGGGCCGGACGTACTCGGCGTTGACGCCCACCGGGCTCGCCACCACCGGCAACCCGGCCGCCATGTACTGGAGCACCTTGAACCCGCACTTGCCGCGCGTGTACGGCGTGTCGGGCAGCGGCGCGATACCGACGTCGGCCTCGGCCAGCAGCCGCGCCTCGGCCTCCAGACTCCACGCGACGTTCTCGACCCGGAGGCCGTCCACCTCG
>Ga0307379_10009527_pt1 | contig 12954 bp, 11 predicted proteins | sample UN2MG_FD_202237 | JGI IMG/M metagenome (GOLD analysis project Ga0307379, IMG submission 202237) | Soil microbial communities from Risofladan, Vaasa, Finland - UN-2 | ecosystem: Environmental > Terrestrial > Soil > Coastal area > Acid sulfate soil | place: Finland: Risofladan, Vaasa | collected... | reverse complement strand
GCAATTAAGATAGTTTCAGACAGGTTTCCATTTGAAATAGATGGAATTGATTCTGACAACGGATCTGAATTTATTAACTCAATTATGCTAAGATACTGCATAGAAAATAAAATTACATTTACGAGATCAAGACCATACAGAAAGAATGACTCCTGCTTTGTGGAGCAGAAGAATTACTCGGTGGTAAGAAGAAATGTAGGTTATCTAAGATATGACACTGAAGAGGAGCTTGACCTTTTAAATGAGTTCTACGCATATCTTGGCCGGTACAATAACTTTTTTATTCCGGTTACAAAGCTCATCTTAAAGACAAGGGTGGGCAGTAAAGTTACAAAAAAATATGATGAGGCAAAAACTCCATACAGGAGAGTTCTTGAGTCAGAGTATATTGATGATAAAATAAAGGCACAACTTAAGCTGGAGTATGACAGCTTAAATCCAGCCGAGCTTAAAAGGATTATGTCGGGATTGCAAAATAAATTACTCAAGCTTAATGCCTTAAAACAGAAAGTAGAGAAGGATGCAGCAATATATGAGGAGCCTTACGGGTATATCCTTATCTGATATATTTGGAGTACCTTTTTATATGAGGCAACGAATGTCTTTCGAGTACTTTTTTATATGACGCAACAGGGTATATTGTTATTCATTATTTTTTATCAGATATTTTTTCATCAATATGTACTAGTGCCTTGTTAAATAACATATGTTTTCTTTTGTAATATTTTCAATAGTGAATTATGGCGATTATTATTTCGCCATTTTAAATGTTCTTTGATATTTTGTTCAAGTTCTCTATGGTTTTTGGGATATGAACTCTTCAATACGAAATAATGGACTGATCCAAATTGGGCTTCAATTCTGTTCATCCATGACGCGTTAGTAGCTGTAAATATTAACCAAACATGATTTATTTTTCACCACTTAAAAACTTCTTTTTTCTTATGTGGTGAGAAATTGTCTAAAATAATAATTAGTCGTCTCTCGTTGGGATAACGTCTACGAATTATCTTTAGAAAGCTTGTAAATTCTTTCCATCTCTTTCGACGGCGAATGATACCAAACAATTTATCTGAGATAAGATCATAACCTGCAAGTAGGTGCCGAACTCCATGGGATCTGGTGTAAGTTGCTGGAAGTCTTTGCGGTTTTTTAGTAGGAGCCCAACATGTACCAGCATAAGGACGTATCTCTAATGGACCAAATTCATCAAAACATATTATGCGACATCCTTTTGGCGGCTTCTCATACAATTTCTTTATAATCCGTTTTCTTTTCAAAATGAGGATCATTTGATTGTTTCCATGTTTTTGTTCTTTGGTAGCTAAGCCCAGCTTCTTTTAAAATAGTGCGTATGGTAGGACGAGATATATAAGAAATTTTACCTCCCTTTATTAGCACCAGTTGTATCTGTTGTAGAGACCATTGTGAGAGAGGATATCCCAAATCTTTGGGATGATTTTCAGCCAGTTCTACAACAGCTCTGCGTTGCTTCTCATCGAAAATAGGAGGACGGCCACCTTGATAATTAGGTCTAATACCATCAATTCCTTTTTTGTTAAAAGAGTGAAGGATTCGTCTAACCTGAAGATTGGAATATCCTAAAACTTTAGCAATTTGAGGTACTGGTGTTTTAGTATTTGAAGCCAAAACAACCTGAGCTCTCCGGGCAAATTTTACATCTGTTCCATTACGAGCAATGTTACTTAATTCAATTTCTTCTTTTGATGTCAAAGAACGAACATATATGCTCATGATATCCTCCTTCCTATTTAGGAATAAAGGGTATCATAAAACTTTAAAAATGTCACTTAAAATATATCATTTATTATTTAACAAGGCACTAGCTAAAAATTGTTCTGATCTAGAATTCATATTTATTATGACTCTTAATATTGTATTTACCATGGTAGTATATATAGAGATAGAGTAATTTTTTTGGAAAGATACAAAATAATGTTGTATGGAAGTTCGATTAAAGCTAAATGAATCAGATATATTTTTATGGTAAAACATGAAAAAGATAAAAAGAAAGATTTATTCAAAGGCCTTGTAAATTAATTTAAAATCAGGGAAAGAATCAGAACTTTTTAAGTGGTTTCTAGCTTGTCTACTTTTTGGTAAACCAATCCAGCAGGAGGTCGCTAAAAGAACTTATTTTGAATTTAAAAAAGAAGAATTGTTGGATCCAGAAAAAATCTTAGAGGCTGGCTGGGATAAATTAGTTGAGGTTTTAGATAGAGGTCATTATGTGAGATATGATTTTTCTACCACAACATTTGACAGTATCTCCTTGATCAATCAGAGAAACCTAAAAAGAGGCTGGTTGGAAAACACTTTACCGGAAAAGTAGATAAAAATAAGATGGGAAAAAGAAGAAGAAATATAAACAGAGCCAGTCTTAAAAAAAATCAACTACTGATCCTGATGCTACCCTTTTTTACCAGCCCGGTCAGGGAAGTCACCTTTCCTATAAGGCGCACATAGCTACAGATACAAATGGATTTATTACTGCAGTATATGCCTCTCCCAGTTCCCTTCATGATATAGGTGCAGTTCCCAGCTTAAATCAAATGAGAAAATACTGGGTACCCCAACCTGGGTGGCTGCTGATACCAAGTATGGATCCGAAGAATGCTTGAAATACCTTCAGAATAAAAATATTAAAACTGCCATAAGACCTTAAAACTAAAACCAATAAACCTGGCTACTTTTCAAGGGATAAGTTTATATATGATAGTAAGAGGGACTGTTATATCTGTCCTAATGGTAAGGTATTAAAAAGAAAATCTATAGATTATACCCTGAACCGTATAGCTTACAAATCTAATAAAGAAGATTACAACTCTTGCCCTAAAAGGGGGAAGTGTATATCAGGGAAAGGCAAGTTCAGGACAGTGTCACATTATAATAGTCCCTGTTACGGGAAAGCCAGAGAGTAGTATCACTCAGAATATGGCAAGGCCATGCAGAAATTAATGGGTACAGTTATTGAAGGGGTCTTTGGTCAGGTCAAGGCATACCATGGTCTGACAAGATCCAAGTTTAGGGGGCTTTTAAAAGTTGAAATTCAATTTCTACTTACAGCAACTGCATTAAATTTAAAGAAAATGGTAAAGATGTCGGATATAGATAAGTTAAAATCCAGATTTTCTAAAAAGATTTCCGATATCTTTCAAACAGTTAGGAAACTTTTAAGAAAAATGGTCATAGAATTAGTTATTCAAGCATCTTAGGTAACAGGCCCATTTTGTTAGGCTCCCGACTAGATCGCTTATCAAAAGATTATTTATGCCAGTAAATATCCCAACCAAGGTATTTTCCAAATGCTTCGTTAAGAATCTTAGAAGAGAGGCTTCTACTCATTGCTACATGATGTTCAAAACCATTCTGACATAGATAATCCATAAGGCCCTGAAGATTGTCTACCTTGCATACAGCTGTCCCTCCTGGAGTATAAACAGGATCATCAGTAAATTCTCCCTCTCCAAAATAAGCCTTAATCTTACCTTTATTATCATCTGTGGATATTTTTGCAAAGGTTATTTGACCTGATACAACTTGAGCCTTACAAGCACCAAAGCACTTGTCGAAGCCTATAGAATCTCCTAATAGATCCAGACTGCCTATCTCAAATTCTTTGCCAAAAAAACTTTTGGGATAATTGGAGCAGTGTAGGTTTATGCACTTATTCCTATCATCAAGATAATTATTATTCCAGTCAAGATACCCTGATGGTTCTCCTGATGCAAGATATATAGCATACATAGACACTGCTCCTGTTACATCAGTCTCACAAGCCATAGGTCTGCCTTTTTCACCCAACATACTCATAGGAAGGCAGGCAGCACATCCATAACTCTCTTCAATTGATGACCAACACTGAACAGCACCAGCCACACATTCATTATCATCCATAAATTTTTCTATGGTTAGGAGTAGTTTTGCTGATTTTATTATATTTTCTTCTTTTGATTCATCTGACACCTTGCCATAAGATTTAATCTCTGAGACCTTCTCCAAAACCTCTTTGCTATCTGGCATCTTTTTTGCATTTCCTATTATCTCTGAAAGATCTACGGGGATCACTGTTATACCAGATTCCTGAAGTAGTTTTTCTGAAAACCTAACTGTTTGAAAAGCACCAGGCCTGGTTCCTATTTGTGCTATTCTTGCATTTTTTAAGCCTTTGGTTACTTTACATACTCTTGAAAAATATTCTAAATCGTCAGAAAATTCTTTACTTTCAATAGGGTATGTATGCAGACTGGTATTGGTAAACTTTATTCCATATTGATAGAAATTATTACAAACTGATAACTTCCCGCAAAAAGAATCTCTCCTGTGCTTGATATCCATTTTATTCAAATCATCATTAGAAGCTTGGACAAGTACTGGGACATCAAGCTTTGCAAGATCCAAAGTATTGACGATTCCAACTTCTTCACCAAAGTTTGGAAGAATCACAATAACGCCATCAATTTTTTCATAATTTTTTCTAAATAGGCTGGCACATTTTCTCGCATCCTCTAATGTCTCTACTGCTCCAAATTGAGTTTCATCTTCAGTCAGCGTTATATAACCAAATCCCATTTTATCTAATTTGGCCAATAATTTTTTTTTACTCTCCTGGGCTAGTTTAGGATTATAAAAGCTCCTGGTCCCAATGATAATTCCAAAAGTTGTATCTCTCATTTTTACTCCTTTTCCAAAGCCTAAATCTCAAAAGTTTCACTTTGATCATTATTTAACTTTAAAAATTCCTTTAAAATATAATATTTTATAGATTCTTAATAACTTTATTTGCAATACTAATGCTAGTTAAGCAATATTTTTCTAATAATGCTTTATGTGAGTTATATTTGTGAATAAATTTATCTGGTAATCCAATTCTTAAGAGTTTTGAATTAGTTCCTTGTTCAGCTATAACTTCTGCAACTGCTGAACCTAAACCTCCAATTAAATTATGTTCCTCGACTGTTACTATAAGCTTTGTCTCTTCTGAAGCCTTTTTAATTGTTTTAATGTCAATAGGTTTTATAGTATGGACATCTATTACTCTAACCTCTATGCTGCTTTTCTTTAGAATAGATGATGCTTGTAATGCCTCTGACACCATTAATCCTGTAGCAAATATACTCACATCTTTTCCTTCTGACAAAGTTACAGACTCGCCGATTTTAAATTCATAATCCTCATGATATATAATAGGAATATTTTTACCTCCACTTAGCCTAACATAAACCGGTCCTTTATATTTGACTATTTTCCATAATAGTTTTGCCAATGATAGGCAATCGCTAGGTGAAATAACGGATAGATTTGGAATGCTCCTCATAATAGCAATATCTTCTAATCCATAGTGAGATACACCCAAATATCCTGTCGCAAGACCACTATCTATAGCTATAATTTTCACATTTCTATTCTGATAACTTATATCATTTCTCACTTGTTCGCAGCAACGCAAGGTAGCAAATGGCGCAAAAGTAGCACAAAAACACATTTTACCACACAAAGAGAGTCCTGATGCTATAGACATCATATTTTGTTCCGCGATACCAACCTGTATAAAATTATTAGGAAATTTTTCCGAGAATTTTGTAACTCTTGTTGCATCTGAAAGATCTGCTGCAAGTACCACCGTATTTGGATACATCTCCCCAATTTCAAGAATCTCTCTTCCAAAGGTATCTCTGAAACCAAGTTCGCTTAATTTTTTGATAACTTCTGTTGTATATTTAGCCACTACCAAATATCTCTTTCCTTAAAACCCAATTCCTTTAATGCACATATTGTTAATTCACGATTAAAACTTCTGCTATGATGATACATCTTATTATTTTCACAGAAAGACACACCTTTGCCTTTTACAGTATTAGCTATTATAATGGTAGGCGCAGCATTGGTTTTATTTTTTTTATTAAAAACTTCTAAAAGGTTCTTAATATCATGTCCATTTACCTCTTCTACCTGCCAACCAAAGCTTTTCCACTTATCACTCATGGGATACATATCCATAACCTCTTTCGTAAACCCATCAGCCTGCAATCCATTATGGTCCATTATTGCGGTTAAATTATCTAATTTATATTTCTTCGCAGCCATACATGCTTCCCAAATGGTACCCTCATTGCACTCTCCATCACCAATAAGTATATAAGTGTGAAAATCCTTTTTATCTATTTTTGCTGATAATGCAATTCCAACACCAATTGATAAACCATGTCCTAATGAACCGGTGGAAGCTTCAATACCAAATTCTACATTTAAAACTGGATGACCACATAATATTGTTTCTCCATGATAAAAATTTTTCAATATATCAAATGGTAATAGTCCAACTTCGGCTAAGACTGGATATAGACCCAAAACTCCATGACCTTTACTTAAAATAAATCTATCCCTATCTGGCCAATCTGGTTTCTTAACATCATAATTTAGTACCACTAGATAGAGTGTTGTCAATATATCAATTATAGAAAGGCCTGGCCCAATGTGTGCGCCTCTACTTCCAGCTTTAAAAGCCAAGCATATGGCATTTTTTCTTATGATCCTTGCCTTTTCCTCAATTTTTTTAATCTTGCTTTGGTCACTATTTGACATTTATAATACCTATTTCCTCTTTTATTACTTCAGGCTTGTTTATTCTATACTCATTATTACCCTACTCTTTTAAAAACAACTATTCGAATTGCTTATAATCTTATATCTATCATAAAGTAAGTATTTAACAAGACTTGTTAATACATATTAACATAAATATAACTACACTCCATTGATTTTGTCAAGATTTTTTATTATTATATATAATAATAATTAATTTATGAAGAGGTATAAATTGATAGATAAGAAGAGCAATATTCCATATTATGTACAAGTTAAAGAAGACTTATTAGATAAGATGAATAAAGGTATTTTCAAAGATAATATGAAAATACCTACAGAAAATGAGTTATCTAAAATATATGGAGTTAGTAGAGTAACTATAAGAGAAGCTATCAAGGAACTAGTAAAAATAAATAGGATTGAAGTTTTAAAAGGCAAAGGTATGTATGTAAAACCATGTACATTAACACCTTTTGCGGGAGTAGAAAAAATTGCAAGTTTTTCACACTTATTTTCAAATAAAGGATTAAACTTCAGAACAAAGATATTAAAATTAGAGAAAATTAGTGCAAATCATAAGACATTAAAAAAACTTGGTATTCTTAATAAAAGTTCAGTAGTCTTTCTCAAAAGAATCAGATATGTAGAGAATAAACCGGCTGTACTTACATATGCTTATCTAAATTATGAAATCTGTTCTGAATTATTAAATTTAGATCTTAGCAAAAATGGTTTATTCCATTCAATAGAAAGTACTCTAGGAATTAAGATAAAATACTTAAAAAGAATTATAGAACCTTCTCTATCGAATAGTTATCAATCAAATAAATTAAATATCCAAGAGAAATCTCCTATTATATATATGCAGACATTTTTGTATACAAAAAAGGAATTATTATTTAGTTATATTGAAGATTTCTTTATAAAAGAATTTGCTAGATTTGAGTTCGATGTCTCACTTTAAATAGCAATTCTTAAGCTTTATGCAGGATCAATAGACAGTTTACCGGTATGGGAATAGTAGTCTCTAGTAATAATCCTTATAAAATCAAAAGAGACCAGTCTATCCAGTCTCTTTAAAAGATGATCCTCCGGTATTAGGAAGTCCAGATTAATATTATAATAGATTCTTTGTCTATACTCTTTTTCCCCCTGCACTGGTAGCCTTTTTTCTCCTCAGTATTAAAGTATCCTTATCTACTATCTCCCATTCCACAGGATCACTTTTTTAAAGTTCATAGCCATGGCAATAGCTCTGGGAAAGTTTATATAGTACTGATTGAAATCTTTTCTGGTGATTTGCTGTATCTTTACGGGATATCTCATTTTTTACTCCTGAATAATTAATAATAGTTAATTGACTATTATTATATATTATCAGGAGTTTGGCAACAGGCCCGATTATTTTATACCCTTATTACATCAATAATACTTTTTCTCTTTCTTCTTTTATTGTCTGAACCAGAGCTTTTAAATTTTCGACCGGTATATCATTCATAATCTCCTGGGATGGTGCAATGATATATCCGCCACCTTTTCCCAATATTCTTATGGTTTCCCTAGTCATTTTTGCCGTCTCTTCAGGAGTCAGGAATGGGAGAATCTGAGTATCAATCCCACCCATGAAGATCAAGTCTTTTCCATATTCCCTTTTTAAAAATCTCAGATCATTACAAGGTTGAACGGGCTCTAGTATTTTTAATCCTATATCTATTAGATCAGGAATTAGATCTTTAATCTTTCCACAAGCATGTAAGAATATTGGTAAACCAGCTTTATTATAGACCTCCCAGACTCTTTTTAAACCAGGCAAAATATATTTTCTGAAAGTATCCAGTGACCACAATGGTGCTTCCTGAGTACCCAGATCATCACCATGATGGGCAATTTTAAATCCGTACTCGACTACTTTCTTTGCAAATTGTATTTTATAATCTATTACTTTTTCCATTAATTTTTCTACAGTATCCGGATAGGCAGCAAGGCCCAGCATAAACTCTTCCCAACCCATGATTCCATAAGTTCTCTCATAATTCCCTATATAACCTGAAGGCCACAATAGCAGATTATCAGGATTATTTTTCAGGTTATGTTCCCAATCTATGAAATTACCTGGTTGATCAATATCAGGAGCATTATAGTATTCGATTCTGGTTTTAAGATCTTTTGCTAACAATGCTTCCTTTGGAACATTAGGGGGCATAAACTTAACATTATGCTCAGTAGCTTTTCCCTGAAGTGGGTGAAATTCCATAAAAAATGTTCCAGTTCCATACTTAAAACCTACCCCCCAACTATCATATACAATATTGTTTTCCCAATCAGGATTGCAAAATCCTAATTCGTGGATTCTGTTAGTCTCTTCCTTGACCTCCCTGCAAAATATAGGTTTATCATGCAGAGTACAAGTATGATGAAGATGGTTTTCCAAATATTCATCCAGCTCATCTTTTGAAGATAATCCTAATGCTTTACTGATCTCCTCATATTTACTTCTATCAGAGATTACTATTTGACTGGGAAGATAATCAACTTCTTCTCTATTTATGACTCTTAAAACTCTTTCTTCCTTTGTTAATTTTGACATAAATTTGTCCTCCAAATAAACAATTATAAAATAAATAGTAACTATTCAGAACATTAATCATACAATGAATATTATTATAAAGGCATTAAGTCTCAATTACCATAATATAAATCAGAAAATAATTAAGATTCTGTGGGTACTACAATAAAAGGATTCCCCTCAAATGCAGCTTGAATTGCATCAATTACAGAAAGGGAGTTCTTTCTTGCAGTGGAGATATGGCCTCTTATTCGACAGAATGTTTTAACTCCATTAACACTTCGGAAGGTGTCTGATATTTTCTGCTGGACTTTTACCATCCTGATATCTCGTTCAGCTTGGCTGTTATCAAGTGGTATCTCAAAGTCGTACATAAAAGCCAGTGTCTCCCTCCAGTGCTCCTTTAATCGGCAAAGTAAGTTTTTGGCCTTGCTTTTCCTTTTTCTACCTCGTTTTTTTGGCCCACCCCTTACTTTGGCAGGTGGATTTTCAGCCAGACCTCCCTTGATTATTTTATCATATCTTTCTTTGAAGCTACCTATCTTATCTTGCTCTAATTTATTGGTTACTGGTCTTTTTTTGTCTACAGTCTTTTTTATCTCTAGCAGAAGATCTGCCATATCAATAGCCCACTTCTGGCTATAGCACTCATCTATAGCCTTTAGCTCCCACAGGTGGTGAACGTTACAAAGAGCATGGCTGAACTTGTATTTAAAATAGGTATTCCAAAAATCATGAACTGCTGTCCCGTAAAAGTTGGGTAGGATATCTATATCCTCTGTGGCAGCTTTCCCCCTCCTGGGATGGACAGCATAATAGGTTAGATTATCTGTACTGGCTACATGCAGCCACCATCTACTTCCATCTACATACAGACCTGTTTCATCAAAATGGACAACTGGAGAGGTAGTTATTTTATCTTTTATCTTATCTTCATAAGGTTTTAAAGCTTCAAAACATACTCTGTTTGCACCGGCTATAGTAGCAGCAGAAAGTCCAATACCAAAAAGATCATAAAATAGCTCGCTTGTTCTCTCATAAGGCAGAAGTTGATACTGATTTAAGTATGTTAAAATAGCTTTTATGCATGTCCCATATTGTGTTGGTTGGCTGACATCTACAGGAAATGAAGCTTTATTTTTGTGCCCGCAGTGTGGGCAAATCTTTTCCTCTGCCCTGTGCTCGATTACCTCCACTTTAATAGGTGGCAGATCAAATACCTGACGCTTTCTGTTCCCTGTAGGTAATGTATCTTTTAGGCAACTGCCGCACTTGCTGCAGGTAGATACCTTGTGGACTCTAGTATAGACAAGGACTTCTACCATTTTCAAGTTATGTCCACTGTGCCCTTTTTGTCCACCAGGAGATCTACTGCTTTTCTTTCTTAGACTTCTCTTTTTTGTAGGCCAGTCAGTTGAAGGTGGCTTACTGCTGTTAGTGCTGTTTTTTGAAAGTCTATCTTCTAAAACTTTTATACGCTCTTTTAGTTCTGCAATCTGATCTAACATACTGCTAATAAGTTTTATCACTGCCTCTGGTCCAGCTTTGTAAACTGCCATGATTTCTTTACGCTTCACTTGCCAGTACCTCCCTAAATCTTTTTGTAAGTGGATAAAGGTAAATATCTTTTATGGGTACTTTAAGGGTGTTGTATCTGTCATTTCTGCTCCTACCTTTAGTTTTCCCAACATAGATCCAGTTTGAAGCCTTATAGCAAGTGCCAGAAAATCTGCCACACTCTACAAAGGTTTCAATCATATAGACTGGATGTGCATATTTTTCTATCCAGTCATCTCTTATACGCCTTGCAACCTTTCCCAGTATGTGACTTGCAAGGTGTTCTACCTTAACCCAGGGAAGTATTAGAAACCGCATGTTGTTTGTTACAAGATTTAGATTTGCTTCTCTTCTTTTTTGATCCCAACCAATAAAATTGTCCCTTACGGCACACTTCCAGGCTGAAGAACCAAATAGAAGGCAGGCAAGTGGCCTTTCATCGCCGTCATATACCATATATTTTAGGTTCTCTCCTACAGTACCGTTAAAACTAAGATAGTGGTAGGCCGAAAGAAAGCATTTAAAAAGCCGGAGTGTATTTTTATCTTCTACCAGCCTCAATTGTACCGGTAAAAGTGTCTTTAGTTTGGCAGAAATAGTAGAAGTACTATGTAGGCAGTAACCAATATAGGCATTTCTTTTATCATTGTTGGCACTCATCTTTGGAGCAGGTAGAGTGACAAGCTTTTGCTTTTGTAACTTTAGAAGAAGACTGCGGCAGGCCATATCTTTAAGCACGCCATTAGCAGTACCCCAGTTCCATAGTCTGCATAGCTCTTTTGAGAGGCGTGTACGGCCCCAGGATGTGTTTATATTAATCAACTGATTAATCAATTCTATATCTTTATGGACTATCTCTCGTCCCTGAATAACTGTTGTTTTATTCATAGTTGTATATAATAGCACATAAATAAACGGGAGTCCAGCCTCAAAGTAAAATTGATTTTCCTTGGAAGTTAGATTATTATTGATTAAGTTTTATGGCTGAATAGTAACAATAAATATACTTATTTTTTTAGAATTAATCACGTTTTATCTTTATATATTCTAAGTATTTCGGAAAAATCACCTTCCATGGGTCCCCTGACTGAAACGGTTTCCCGCCCAATCAAATTTGCAAATTCACCAGTTTTTTCTAAATCCCAGTTATTAAGAATACCGTATAAAAAAGCTCCTCCAAAGCAATCTCCTGCACCGGTTGCATCCACTTCCTCGATCTCGTCAACAGGAACATTTATATACCTATCAGCTGTCCAGATGGTTGAACCATCACCACCTTTTTTAATTACAATATATTTCAGTTTTGTATTCTTAAAAAGGTAATTTACCGCATTTATTTCATTATCCTGATCAGTAATAAACTCTATTTCACCTTTACTGGGAAAAAGAATAAAAGAATCCTTTAAAATTGATAAGAACAATTCGCGTATCTTCTTACCCTCATTTTGACCGATCATCTCAACCCTGATGTTTGGGTCAAAAGATATTCTACCACCGTTTTCCTTAATTACATTGATAGTCTTCAAGCAGGCTTTCCTCGCCGATTCGCTAAATAATAGGACATTTCCTGAAATATGAAGGTAATTAAATGTTTTAACATAGTCATCTTCTATCAGTTCGGAATTAAACCTACCGGGCGCTTCATTAATGATGTAGTATAAGAACTTTCTAGAGTTATCTTTAAAATATGTTGTAAAAGCCAAACCAGTCGATACATTATCTAAAACTTTTATTCCGGATACTTCAACACCGTCATCCTTTAATTTTTTAAGGATCAGATTTCCGTAAGAATCCCTGCCCAATGTTCCGATAAAGCCGCATTCCATACCAAGTTTTCCTAAAGTATCTATAAATATTGCTGGAGAACCACTGGGAAAAGGACCAATATACCGGCCTCCCGTTTCATAAAAGTTTTGATCAATATTTTCACAAAAAAATTCTACTACAAGCTCCCCGATTGATAATACTCTATCCATGATTACTCCCTTTTAAAAATACCTTTTATTTTTTCAAATATTTTAATTCTTTTCCTTGTTTTTCTTTTATTTTTAGGTACTAATTAGTAAATATACATACGTAGGTTACTCTATAGATCGATCTTTGACAATTCAATATAAGTCTTTGGTAAAGGATAATCCAGTTTCTCTACCAGTTTAAAATCATGATATATGGATAATGATTCCTGACTGGTATCAATTGTTGTCCAGACATATTCATATTCC
>Ga0307379_10009526_pt1 | contig 12954 bp, 15 predicted proteins | sample UN2MG_FD_202237 | JGI IMG/M metagenome (GOLD analysis project Ga0307379, IMG submission 202237) | Soil microbial communities from Risofladan, Vaasa, Finland - UN-2 | ecosystem: Environmental > Terrestrial > Soil > Coastal area > Acid sulfate soil | place: Finland: Risofladan, Vaasa | collected... | reverse complement strand
ATGACCTTCGCTATTCCAGGGCATCAGTCAAAGAAGAACCAGAATGTCACATTCTTAGTTAATGTGACATTGAACGAATTATTCTGGGGACATAATACCTGATTTCTAACAGGCCTGATTGGTATGGCGTCCCTGGAATTCGCGCGAAGCTTCAACTACCTCCACGGCATTTACTACAGCGAGTTTAATATAAAGCTATGACTTCAGCCCTACTCGGTATACCAGATACATATGATCACGGGCAGGGAGATAGTTTGCCCACGCTGGACCTGGGACTGTGTGATGTGAGCGACATGGATATCGGGCTTGGTTTTTAACCAATCGTTTATGGATTCCTCCAATTTTGAGGGTTCTTTCTCACAGAAAATCTTCACTTTCATTGGCATAGTTCCACCTCCCTTTATATCTGCTATTAATATCACACTATAATCATTTTGGGCAATTCGAGCTATTCAATCTAACCCTATTATATTAACTGCTCATCCAGCGAAGTTTGAGGATATGTTGAGGCTTAATCAGGGGATTGAGCAACTTTGACTGGTATTCCGGGAAAATAATATCTAATGCGTTGACACGCTTATTCTTGGCCAGTATAATCTGCTCACTCAAGATAAGTTCGCCTATTAACTTTGATAAGGAGGTGTAGTATGTCTATTAACCAATCGACCGAACAGCGACTTGCTAAGCTGCGCAAATGGAATATCGTTGTCGGCCTGATCCTCGCGGTACAGGCTATTATGATTGCGGTGCTTACAAATGACTTTGCTCTTCCGGTTACGGCCACGTTTATGGTCGGGCCACCGGGCACCGCACCCACGCTCCACTACCTGTTTGATATATACACTGGTTGGGGTGTTTTTGCTTTCCTTGCGATATCAGCCGGTGCCCTGTTGATAATCGCATCTCCACCTGTCTTTCTATGGTACAAGCGCAACCTGTTACAGAACCGCAACTACGGGCGCTGGATCGAGTACTTCTTCAGCTCTTCAATTATGATCGTGTTAATTTCTCAGATAACCGGGATAAGCGACATCGCTGCCTTATCGGCCATCTTCGGCGTAAACGCCTGTATGATACTCTTCGGTGCTCTGCAGGAAAAGTATGAAGAACCGGGCAAACCAAGCTGGCTACCATTCTGGTTCGGCAGCTTTGCAGGCATCATTCCGTGGATCGCAATCGCCATATATGTCTGGGCCCCTGGGCTGAGTACATCTCCACCTGCATTCGTATATGGTATTGTGATATCACTTTTCGTTTTCTTCAACTGCTTTGCCATCAATATGGTGTTGCAGTACAAGAAAGTCGGACCCTGGCGGGACTACCTGTACGGTGAGAAGGTATATATTCTTCTCAGTCTCACAGCTAAAGCGCTGCTGGCCTGGCAGGTGTTTTTCCCGGTGCTGTTGTCATCCTGATTTTTGAACGAATGCCCCTAGTTGTGGTCCTTTTTCACACCTGGTATTCTGGGGACATAATACCTGATTTGTAGTAGACCTGATTGGTATGGTGTCCCTGGAATTCTGGAAAACGCACCTGTATGTACGATTGCACAGAAGTCAGAAATGTTCAATGGCAGGGATTATGTGAGCTGCCAAGAACACCTTCTAATATTATGTGATTAATCCTTTCTTACCGGATAAGACGGCACAAGTGCTGCCGCAATTGCCAGGGCTGTCCCAAGATATAAACCTGACCACATAAATAGTGCTATCAAACCGGTAATTACTAGCCCGATTCTTCTCCGAGTGGTCAGTATCGGCTTATCACGTACCGCGTAGAGCAAAGTGACTACTCCAAGAATAACCGAAAAAACAAAGAAAATTAGAGTTATCATAGCTTGCCCATGAAAACCGGTAATACTAAAGGTCAAAAACATCTGATAGAGAATGCTAACGCCTGATCCCAGAAAGGCCAGGCCGGCGAACGATGCAAGCCACTTAGATATGCCTCTTGGTGCCCTACCCTTCCGACTGCGCAAATATAATATTATCCCGCCGATAACTAATACCAAGATTATTGGCAGTAATGCGACAAACTGGTTCTGCCCTTCCCAGGCATACACCTTCTGCACATTATACTGAACCATTATCAATTCTATCGGAGTAAATGATTCGGTGTAGCCAACTACAAGACCGTACCTTGCAGCCTCTTGATCATGATCATGGTTTTCATGGTCCTCATCGGTATGGGTATCATTATTCTGCGTAGTGCCGAAAACAACAACATAATATTTACCGTCTACGGGAGCATTAGTGGTCATATTAGCAACCTCATAGAACCACCCCGGGGAAAAGGCTTCATATGTTGCGCTTCCCGGATCACGGCCCTCAATTATGGTAGCGCCATATCCAGCAGGCACTTCAATATGATCAGGCGCTTTATCGCCCTGAGTCATTTCAGGAATCAGTAAAGCAAACGAAGGTAAAAAACCACCTTCAGCCGGGCTTTCCGGTGTGAGTAAAGCTAGCTGTATCTTTTCACCACGTGACATACTGAATTCATAATATTCTCCTTCGTCCAGATGATCTAGCTCATCATAAATAGCCCATGATTTTACCGGATCGTCAATATGATATGCAGTCGCAGGGCTGTGATTCTCTCCAGGAAACACTGGAGAATGAGCTAGAGCAGAACCCACCGGAACTAGAACCAATAATGCGATAACTAGTGGTAAGAATTTAACAAATCTTGTTTTAAGCATATTTGCACCACCTATAGAACAAAAGACTAATCATAGGCTTATTACATCGTTGAAAGCATTAATCCGATAGTCACATCAATAGCCTATTCCCTAATTTTGAGAAATGCAAGTCCGGCAAAAACCCAGGCAAGACCATGTAGTATTAGCGGTATCCACATGAATTCCAGGCGACTCAGATTTACTAGGCTTCTTCCATATCCTATAGGTGTAGGAAGGTAGAGCCATATCAAGAATACAACATAGACTGCAATTACCAGCCAATATGCTTTCTTATTTGTTTTTAGAGCATACATGTACGTGAATACAAACATGAAGGCAAATCCAGAGAAAAACATGGGCCACATGTCAGGGCTGCTGAAAAATGAAGTGTTAAAAATAGCGACTATAGCGGCATGAATTGCGACATAGCTCTCGAGCAGGATTATCCATTTCTTATTGAAATGCATCGAGGTCCAAGCCAATGTAACCTGTGTGAACAGCAAGAACATATAGAAGAATCCAGAGAGCAACTGTGGGTCAGTCGCCATGGGGTGGAACCAGAAGGTATATACGAGTGCCCAGGCAAATACATACATATGGGTACGCCTGAAAAATCCAGTGACCTGTGCTGTGAATGGTTTCCCTGCTTTACGTCCCAGAATAAGACCCCTTCTCGGATTCTCAAGTATTAGTATTACTGCCAGCATAATTATCACTGAATACTGGCTGGTAAATATGGGAACGTCTTGTGCCAGGCCATCAAACCAGAAGTGTGTCTGTACTAGATGTAGTGATACAAATACCAAATTGATTGCCAAAACTACCAGGCTATATTTCGGTAATCCCCAGAGGGATGGAGATCTAAAACCGTGTAAATTCTTGTAGCCGAAATAGATTGCTATCCAAAGAGAAAACTGATGACCTAGATAGAATGCCCATGTAATAGCCATCCCCCAGAAGTCACGAGACGGCAGCTTCCAGTAATACCAAGATGCCCCCTGATCAGGAAGGAAAGAATCAATAAAATGTTTCAGATTTGGGCCAAGTAACCAAATAAGAATCGTGAAGCCAAAGGCAAACAATATTCCAAAGAGCCATAAGTATCGCGCTGATCTCGACTTTGTATCGAATCTCCGTGATTCCATTGCCCTATCTTATGATTGCGTCACAGCCTGCCTGTAGTTCACATATGGATCCCAGATAAAAGCATCTTACTAGATATTTGTGTGCCGGACAAGGGGAGACACACATTTTCGCTCTTAACCAAACAATAAGGCCAACTTACGCAATATGCAGTCCTGGAGAATCACTATCAGACCGCAATGAACTTCAAGCCATTTTGCTGCTTGGTGTTTTCGACTGCCTGGAAGAATTATTGCTCTGGCTGGCTCCGGGGCATGCTTGAAGGACTAGGAGCCATGACACCCTGCCTGGAAGGTAAGAACTCTACCTCTGCGGCTCGATAATCACTTTTAGAGAGCCCTGAACTCGGGCGAGATTGCCACGTCCCGATAAATCGGGACTCGCAATGACAAGAAAGGAAGGATTCGCAATGACAAATAGAAGTGGCCTGTCTCCGCCAGTCCCAGCCGATGAGTTCATTTTACGTTCTGAACATAGATGTACGTTGTGAGTGGTGGTGACCATACAAAGATATATTTGGGGGAGCAAAAAGAATGTAACTAATTATTTCTGCTTAATTGTTTCAATTTGAATCGTTTTAGAAGTGGCAGAAGCCAGATATGCAAGACTACCAAGATTATGAACGGAATTTCTAAATTCATATGAATTATATGAGCCAGACTCTTAGTCAATAGTCCAAATGTTAGAGGTTCAACAATCCTGTACTGGGTAATACCAAATCCAGTAAGGAGATAGATTATTACCACAACTGTCAATAGCCAGTGTATTGTCCTCCTAACGAGTAGTTGATTAGTCATGGATTTCAGTCTCCAAAGAAGCTTTCATCCAGGTCTGCGCTGTTCGAGTATCCCCGACTTTCCCAATAACCTCTGTAACTAGCATCATCAGACAATTCGATCTCTGTTATCCACTTAATCCATTTGTATCCCCATTTGCTTTCTGCTACCAGTTGAAAGGGGAAACCTCTTTCTGGTGGAAGAATAACATCATTCATCTTGTATGCCATCAGTATGTCGTTGTCCATTACGTAGTCGATAGGTAGAGAAGTTGTGTACCCGTCGTAGGCATGGAATATGAACACTTCTGCATTTTCCAGGGGTTCCGCTTCTGCCAGTAAATCTCTGACCAGCACACCTTCCCAGAGAATGGTTACGCTCCATCCTTCCACGCAGTCCAGTGTTACGACTTTTTTATAGTGCTGATATCTGTTCAAAACTTCATCATAAGTATAGCTTGTGGAGTTCGTTACCAGGCCGGTAATGCTTAGCGTATAACTTTCTACAGCTATTTCCTGCGGACCTTTTATGGAATTTTCCCTGAAAGCATTTATTGATGAAAGGTCTACGCCTTCATATTCTCTAACCTCAACAGGTGCTAGCCCCTCTGTTTCACAACAACCCGTATTCACCCCGTACGCAATTATGGCCACCAGCACCACGGAAAGGGCAACAAATAAAATAGGCCTACCGGCTATCGCTTTTCTCATGTTCATACCTCCCTAACTTTGGTTATATGTTAGTTTAATGATATAACCCACCGCTGTTGTTGTATGTGACTTTTATCCCAATATTGACCACCGTACCTTGATGTTAATCTTCAAACTCTCTGTTTTGCCCACCCCTCTAAAGAGTAGGCCGAACCGGTTATGGTGTTGGTGATAATCTCGCAGGGTAAAACGGAGTTGAAGGAAGGCAGTTCGCATAAATTCTTTACAAGGGTGGTTTTTTCAACAAAGCCTGTGCCGTAAATTGCATCTATTTATGGCCCGACCCGGTAGCTGATTTGAAGGACAATCTATCCGACATTTAGCCAAAATGTCACCCGGTGTCCTCGCTTACTTGTAAAAACAGTTGCTTCGTCTTTGTGGTGTCTCTTGAGGGACTCGAACCACAACAGCCGCGAGCTACCTCTGTGGCTCGATAATCACTTTTAGAGAGCCCTGAGCCCGGGCGAGATTGCCACGCCCCGACAAGTCGGGACTCGCAATGACAAGAAAGGAAGGTCTCGCAATGACAAACAGAAGTAGCCTGTTTCCGCTAGACGAAGTCGAGATTGCCACGTCGCGATAAATCGGGACTCGCAACGACAACGCAAACAGACAATGCGTCACCAATCACATGATAAGGGCACCTATTTGCAAACTGCTTTGTTTTGCTATATACTATCCGTAGTAGTTTCAGTTTAGGTTGTTACAAGCTTCTTATAATCTCGTGAGATTCATACCAAGTATTGGATGGCCAAGACTCTAGCTGAGATTTAAAAGAGAGGAGGTCATTCAATGAGTTTTCAGAACAAGTCGATCCAGTGTTCCGATTGTGGAACTATCTTCGCTTTCTCTGCTCGGGAACAAGAGTTTTTTGCGTCTAAAGGTTTTACCAGCGAGCCCAGGCGTTGTCCTCAGTGCCGAAAATCCAAGAGACAACAGCGCCATGGCCCGTCCGGTAGCTGGACCAGCTACGCCAGCAGGGCAGTGCTGGGTAGAGAATACCAATAAGCATGGAGACAAAAATATCAAATGATTTGAGCCATCTGACCAATCATCCAGGCTTTTGACTCGTATTTCACCAAGGAGTTTAATGAATTTCGAAAACTTTAATTTCCATCCGAGCGTCATGGCCGGTGTACGTGCGCTCGGTTATTCCGTACCCACACCAATTCAAGCACAGGTTATCCCGCTGATAATGCAGGGGCGTGATGTCATCGGGCTGGCGCAGACCGGCACAGGCAAGACGGCCGCTTTCGTGCTGCCGATTCTGGAACGTCTGCGATCGGGCCCTCAAGGATGCGTCCGGGCTCTGATAATCTCACCAACACGCGAACTGGCCGAGCAGACCTGCGAGGTTATCAACAACCTGGGGAGCAGAACAGGATTGCACAGTATTGCTGTCTACGGCGGGGTTAGCATGGAACGGCAGACCCGTGGACTGCGCAACGGCGCTGAGATTGTCGCGGCCTGCCCGGGCCGTTTACTTGACCACCTCTGGAAAGGGACTATTAGTCTATCGGATCTGGAAGTCCTCGTCATTGACGAGGCCGACCGTATGTTCGATATGGGCTTTCTGCCCGATGTACGCAGCATACTAAGCTGCATCCTGCACAAACACCAGACATTGCTTTTCTCGGCTACCATGCCTGACGATGTCCGGCGCCTGGCGCGTGAAATCCTGCATGACCCGGTCACAGCACAGGTTGACCTACGGTTACCTGCAAAGACGGTTTCACACGCTCTGTACCCGGTACAGCAGCACCTGAAGACGAATTTGCTGAAGCAAATTTTAAATAGAACCAGGATGGAGTCGGTGCTTGTCTTTACCCGTACCAAACACAGAGCCGAACGCGTGGCACAGCAGCTGCTAAGAGCCGGCTATCAGGTGACTTGTCTGCAGGGCGATCTTCCCCAGAACCGCCGTCAAGCCGCGCTCGAAGGTTTCCGTAACGGCTCGATCAAAATTCTGGTGGCGACCGATATCGCCGCCCGTGGTATCGATGTCTTGAGTATTTCCCACGTCATCAATTACGATATGCCGGCAAGTACGGATGACTATATCCACCGAATCGGCCGTACCGGAAGGGTTAACAAAAACGGAGATGCGCTTACCTTTGTGACCAGTGCCGATGCTGACAAGATAATCGCCCTTGAGCGGCTTCTCCACGCGCCGCTGGATCGTCTGACACTTCAAGGCTTTGATTACGCAAGGCCCGCGCCGGACAGAGAATCACCCACTTCGCGACAGCCACGACGGTATGGCACAGAAAGCAAGAGACTGGTAAAACGTAGCCGGTGATACTCATTTGACATTCCATCGGAATGTGCAGGGTCCCCGGCCAAGTACTATCATGGCCCGGGGCATTTCCAAGGTCAGGAAAGCAGTCATCCCAGAAGCTTTGCTCTACTTAGCATCATGGCGTCCCTGGAGGGAGTGGAACCCGCGCCCCGCCGCTTAAAAGGCAAACGCTAGCTGCCTCTGCGGCTCGATAATTACTCTTAGAGAGTCCTGAGCCCGGACGGGATTGCCACGTCGCCTGTGGCTCCTCGCAATGACAAATAGAAGTGGCCTGTTTCCGCCAGCCCCAGCCGAGATTGCCACGTCCCGATAAATCGGGACTCGCAATGACAAACAAAAATGACTTTTTACGAGCTTAAGCGGGGAATCTCGCTGCGAGATTGCCACGTCGCCTGCGGCTCCTCGCAATGACAATATGATTACTCCTGTGTTACTAGTCTGTCTGTACTAGCTCAAAAGGGTGATTGACACTTCATTCGGCACTGATACAATGGCACTACGAAGGAACACACATGAAAAGAATCGGCAGTTTCCTGATTGTGGCAGCGCTAATTGCAGCGATGACAGGCTGCAGTAGTGTCGGCGGCGGTGATTATGGAGAATCTTATACCCTCACTGTTATCAGTACCGCTGGAGGATCGGTAGCCACCCCTGGAGAGGGGATTTTCACCTGTGCTGAAGGTGAAGTGGTCAACCTTTTGGCCGAGCCTGAAGAGGGTTACCAGTTTGCCAACTGGACGGGCAATGTGGGCACCATCGCCAATGTGAACGCTGCCTTGACTACCATCACCACGAACGACAGCTACTCGATACGGGCCAACTTTTTGGAGGATTCATCAAGCCCTCTCGGGATAAACTATACCGAGGCAGAAGTTGAGGAACTAATAATTGTGCTGGTCAATGACGAAAGACAGCAGTTTGACTTGACTCCTCTTAGCGAAGACGCTCTGCTAACCAGCCTAGCCAGGGAACATAGTATTAGTATGGTCGAGAACAATTTCTTCGGTCATGAACGATATCCAGGGGAGAGGCCTCTTAGCTATAACATGTCTCCCGGGACTATACGAGGAGAGAATCTGGCAAAGATTCCAACCAGACAAGTGATTCCAGGTCCCTATCTTTCTCTACAAGAAGTATGTGAGTGGGCAGTCTCAGGCTGGATGGATAGTCCCGGACACAGAGCAAACATACTAGAACCTCGTTACACTAAGACAGGTGTGGGAGTTTCATTATCAGAGGAGGGAGACTTCACATACTTATACATAACCCAGATTTTCGAGGGCGACTACTAAGAAAAGGAACTCGAACCACAATAGCCGCTATCTATTTCTGCGGCTCGATAATCACTTTTAGAGAATCTTGAGCCTGGGCGACAAGCTGGAATCCCAGTCCCGTTTCCGCCAGCCCCAGCCGGTGGGTAATCATCTCCCGCACACGTATTTTGCCAGCCTGTATCAGTTCCAGTGCTGCGGCATAATCCACGGGGCTGCCACCGTAGGAGCTGGTGAGCGTTATCTCATTACGCCAGAACAGGTCGTTCACCGATATCGGAACGCTAACGCCCGGCTCTGTGGGGGCAAAGAAGAGAACAGTGCCTCCCCGTTCCACCGACTCCAATGCCTGGCTTATAGCTGACGTCGCCCCGCTGCATATCACCACAAGGTCGGCGAGACGACCATCGGCTGCCCTGCGTAAGTAGGCGGGGGTATATTCCTTGGCCTGAACGGCAATATCGGCTCCGAATTTTCGCGCCGCCTCCAGGCGATAATCAACGATGTCCATTGCCATAATGTAACCGGCACCTGAAGTCCGGGCCAGTTGTATATGGAGCAGCCCGGCAACGCCGCTGCCGACAACGAGCACACTTTGCCCCGGCTGTAGATGGGCTAGTCTTTGCCCGCGCAGGACGCAGGCCAGCGGCTCGACAAAGGTCGCATCCTTAAAAGATACTTCGTCGGGCAATGGAAATATGCCCTGGTCGACATTGATGCTCGGCAGCCGCAGATATTCAGCAAAACCGCCGGGGTCGAAGTTCGTTTGACGCAAAGTATCGCAAACGGTGTGGTGTCCACCAAGACAGTAATGGCAAGTATTACAGGGGACATGATGAGCGGCACAAATCCGGTCGCCCACTTCATAGTGTTCCACCCCCTCCCCGACGGCAACAATCACGCCGGCAACTTCGTGACCCAGGATCAAAGGTGCTTTGTGGAGGCGATACCATTCCAGCAAATCGCTGCCACAGATGCCGCTGGCCTCCACCCGCATCAGTACCTCGCCGGGGCCAATCTGCGGCGTGGGCATCTCCTCCAGCCTCACATCTTGATTACTGTAATACATAGCTACGCGCATGGTAGTTTCCTCCCAGCAAGTTACTTCTTCAATTTGTTACAGCGTGTCCATGCTTTACGGAGTGCGAAGCCCCTGTCAGGTGATGCGGCGGCACCGAACCTGCGAACTATTTATTCATCAGCGACTCATGCTTCCTGTTTGGGCAACCTCCATGCGAACCAAGCGATAAAGGCTGCAACCACAATCCCTGAAACAAGCATCAGTAAATAGGCAACATGTAGCGCTCCCTGAATGGAATGCTGAATTATGTCAACTACGTAAAGAAGCACAAAGACGATGCCCAGAACGAAATTTGCCCGGCGATTTGGTGAAGCCCTCAGGGTCAGGGAAAGGACAGCCATAATCAAGGGAATCAGCCAGAAAAGGGCAAAAAACACCAACAGCCCCTCACTAATCTGCGTCCATTCTATCTTCCCTGCTATCAGCTCCTGCACCACGCCTGGCTCCATAAGCAACAGGATCATCGACGCTGACATACCAACTGCCAAAAAGATCCACAGCACTGAAATGATTATCTTCCATCTCAAGACTTCCATAATTTAATCCCCCCCTTCAGATTTCGGGTAGTTGAAATAAGACCAGCTTCTCCACTGCCCCTAGCGAAGAAGCCGGCTTTGTTTAGCATAGGCGTCACCATTATCCCTTCCCGTTCTTTACGCTAACGTATACCTCCTGGGCCTGCTCAGGAGTAGCGTTCTCATGGATAACGGCGCGCAGGGCTCTGATCATGGCCACGGGGTGCTCATTTTGCCAGATGTTTCTTCCCAGATTCACGCCTATGGCACCTTTCTGGATACCATCGTGAACGAATTTAAGTACTTCATATTCTGTATCTACTTTGGGCCCACCGGCAATGACTATCGGAACGGGGCAACCCCGTATAACCCTCTCGAATCTTTCACAGTAATAGGTCTTTACCACTCGAGCGCCCAGTTCAGCAGCAATACGACAAGACAGGGCAAGATAGCGGGCATCACGCTTCTTTAGTTCTCTGCCCACAGCGGTAACCGCCATTACCGGGATGCCATACTTTTCCCCTTCGTCAACAAGTCTGGCCAGATTTAGCAGGGAATCGTGCTCATAATCGGTCCCGACGAAGATGGAGATGCCCACAGCACACACATTGAGTCGGATGGCTTCCTCCATAGAAGTGGTTATCCCCTCGTGAGCCAGGTCCTTTCCCGCTATGCTGGTGCCGCCAGATACTCTAAGAATAATTGGTTTCGCCCTGCCAGGTTCTACACATGACCTTAAAACTCCCCTGGTAATGAAAATGGCATCGGTGTAAGGAAGGAGGGGTTCAAGAGTTTCACGCGGATTCTCCAGTTTAAGAGTAGGGCCTTGAAAATATCCATGGTCAACGGGCAAGAACAAACAGCGCCCGTCCACCTGAATTAATTGTGCCAAACGGTTTTGCATCCCCCAATCCATGACAACAAGTCTCCTCTCTATGAGATTTTAGAGTTATTATACCACAGGAACAGGGCAAATCGTTTCACCAAACAACCCAGCGCATTGGCTTGCACAATTTTGCCAGGATACGCTATACTATCCAGAGAGAGCTTTCTGGTGACCTTAGCGGAGTGGAACCACCCGTTCCCATCCCGAACACGGAAGTGAAACGCTCCAGCGCAGACGATACTTGAGGGGCAACCCTCTGGGAAAATATGTCGTTGCCAGGAAGCTCTCATTTTCGCTGCTGAAGTCGGTCTTTCTACCATTAGATGTCATTGTTTCCAGGACATTAAGCGTGGTATTATTTGCAACAAGAGGGGGGTGAAGAAATGAATGCAGTACAAACCTTTAAGCTCACCAGGGAGTTTGATGGTCTGGTAGCGGTAAACGGCGTTGATTTGGAGATAAAGAAAGGCGAGCTTTTCTCCCTCCTCGGCCCTAACGGGGCGGGAAAGACTACCACCATCAGGATGTTGTGTTGCCTCTTAAAGCCAACCAGTGGGACTGCTTCCATATTGGGCCATGATGTAGTTAGAGTACCATTTGCAGTCAAAAAGCTCATCGGGGTATCGCCACAAGATACCATCCTCTCCGAGCGCCTTAACTGCTGGGAGAACCTGGCGCTAATTGGCAAGGTCCACGGCCTGAGCTCTGATGAAGTAAAAGGACGTTCGGAGGAACTACTGGAGACGATGGGGCTTATGGAAAGGGCTAAAGACCAGGTGCGGAAATTTTCCGGAGGGATGAAACGGAGGCTCAGCATCGCCATGGCCCTTGTTTCCGACCCCCAGGTCCTATTTCTGGATGAACCTACCTTAGGCCTGGACCCACAGGCAAGAAGAAACATCTGGGAACATATAGCTGGACTTAAGGGAAAGAAGACCATTCTTCTCACTACCCATTATATGGAGGAAGCGGATTACCTCTCCGACCGAATAGGGATTATTGACGAAGGAAGGGTTGTAGCTCTGGGCACGTCTCAAGAGCTAAAGGCAAATCTACTTGAGATGCGTAGCATGGTCGTCTCAACAGAAAAGCTCACTGCTGAGGTCCTGGAGGATTTGCGGGCCAAATACTCCAGGCTGGAGATGGCCAAGGGGAGGCTTAAGATTTACCACAAGGACTTAGACTTCAAAGGAATCGTGGACTACCTCCATTCTCAGGGAGTTACCGTTTATTCTGCTGCCTTAGAGCAGCCAACCCTGGAGGACGTCTTTATCCAGATAACGGGAAAGAAGCTCAGAGACTAGAAGGGAGGTGAAGGAAATGAAGTTCTGGGAAATCGGTAAAAGGAACCTGAAGGAGATTTATAGAAATCCCGTGCTTTTAGGTTTTCTCCTGGGAATGCCCGTTGCCTTTATGCTGGTATTTATCGCCGCTGCTGGCGGGGGACAGGCCGGCCCTATTGCGATGAGCATAGTGGACGAAGACCGCTCCCAAACCTCCTCTGCTTTTATACAATATCTTGGAAGCGTAGGGGCTATCGAGCTGAATGAGCCGGTATACAGTGAAAAATCTCAGGCCCAGGAAGACCTGGAT
>Ga0307379_10009523_pt1 | contig 12955 bp, 10 predicted proteins | sample UN2MG_FD_202237 | JGI IMG/M metagenome (GOLD analysis project Ga0307379, IMG submission 202237) | Soil microbial communities from Risofladan, Vaasa, Finland - UN-2 | ecosystem: Environmental > Terrestrial > Soil > Coastal area > Acid sulfate soil | place: Finland: Risofladan, Vaasa | collected... | reverse complement strand
TCGGCCAGCGCGGCGGCCGACACGCGGATGAACTTGGCCTTGGTCCGCAGCTCCTCGACGGTGGCGGCGCCGCAGTATCCCATGCCGGCCCGCAGCCCGCCGACCATCTGATAGACGAAGTCGGCCAGCCGCCCGCGGTAGGGCACCCGCCCCTCGACGCCCTCGGGAACGAGCTTCTCGTGGACGGTCTGGTCCTTCTGCCCGTATCGGTCGGCTGAGCCGTCCACCATAGCCCCCAGTGAGCCCATGCCGCGATAGACCTTGAAGCGTCGGCCCTTGTAGATAATGGTCTGCCCGGGCGACTCGTCGAGCCCGGCGAACAGGCTGCCCATCATGACGCCCGACGCGCCGGCGGCGATGGCCTTCGTGATGTCGCCGCTCTGCCGGACGCCGCCGTCGGAGATGACGGCCACGCCCTTGGTGTCGGCGACCTTGGCGGCCTCCCGGACGGCGCTGATCTGCGGCACGCCCACGCCGCTGATGACCCGCGTGGTGCAGATCGCCCCGGGGCCGATGCCGACCTTGACCGCATCGGCGCCGGCGGCGATCAGGTCGGCGGCGCCTTCTCCCGTTGCGACGTTGCCGGCGATGACGTCGATATCGTGCTTAGACTTGATCTTCTCGACCGTCCGGATGACGTTGTCGCTGTGGCCGTGGGCCGAGTCCACCACGATCACGTCCACGTCCTTGGCGATGAGGGCCTCCACCCGCTCGTAGTCGTACACGCTGACGGCCGCCCCGGCCCGAAGCCGCCCGCGCGTGTCGCGGCAACTGTGGGGGAACTGCCGCGTCCGGTCGATGTCGCGCATCGTGATCAGGCCGGCCAGCCTGCCGTCAGGATGGACCAGCAGCAGCTTCTCGACTTTCTGACGGTTGAGGACCTTCTCCGCCTCGTCCAGGGAGGTATTTGGCGCGGCAGTTACGAGGTTGTCCTTCGTCATGACGTTGGAGATGGTCGTGTCGGCCGACAGGAACTTCATGTCTCGGCGGGTGAGGATGCCGACTAGCCTGTCGCCCGCCTCGACGATGGGAATGCCCGAGACGTTGTGCGTCTCCATGACCCGCCGCGCGGTTGCGGTCGATTCGCCGGGCGGCAGCTTGATAGGGTCGGTGATGATGCCGTTCTCGGAACGCTTGACCTTCTCGACCTCGCGGGCCTGCGCCTCGACCGACAGGTTCTTGTGTATGATTCCCAACCCGCCTTCCTGCGCCAGGGCGATGGCCAGCGCAGCCTCCGTCACCGTGTCCATCGGGGCCGACAGCAGCGGCACGTTCAGGCGAATCTTCTGTGTCAGTTGGGTGGACGTGTCCACGTCGCGCGGCACAACGGCCGACCGCGCCGGGACAAGAAGCACGTCGTCGAAGGTTATACCTTCACCGCGGAGTTTGGCTTGCATGGGGAGTCTCCTGAAGCGTAAGGATATGAGCTGCGGCCCATGTAGTAATCTAAGCGGCGCGGCTGGGCGGCTGCAAGAGGCTGTTCGAGAAAAATGGCGAAAAACACGGATATGTTGCCGGAAACCGCCCTTCGGTTGGAGGCCCAAGCGGCTCGCGGCCTGCTCCGCAGCCTGACCGCCGTTGAGTCCTGCTGCGGGCCGACTGTGACTGTGGGCGGGCGACAGGTGGTCTGCCTGTGCAGCAACGACTATCTCTGCCTGGCAGCGGACGAGCGGGTCCGGGCGGCTGCCAGGGGGGCCATCGACGCCTGGGGCGTGGGCGCCGGCGCGTCGAGGCTCATCAGCGGCACCACCGTCCTGCACCGGCAGCTCGAGCGGGAGCTGGCCGAGCTGAAGGGCGCCGAGGCCGCACTGGTCACCTCCACAGGCTGGATGGCCAACCACGTGGCGGTCCACACGCTGGCCGGCAAGGGCGACCTGGTCCTGTGCGACAAGCTAAGCCACGCCAGCCTGCTGGACGCCGCGCGGTCCAGCGGCGCGGTGGTGCGGACGTATCCTCACTGCGATACGGGGCGGCTGGCGGCCATGCTCGACCGGCATCGCTCACGGTATCGCCGGTGCCTGATCGCGACCGACTCTCTGTTCAGCATGGACGGCGACGTGGCCCCGCTCGGCGAGCTGGCCGACCTGAAGGACCGCTACGACGCCCGGCTCCTGATCGACGAGGCCCACGCGACGGGCGTGATGGGCGAGCGTGGCGCGGGCGCCGCGGAGATGCTGGGCGTCGAGGGGCGGATCGACGCGGCCGTCGGCACGCTCTCGAAGGCCGTCGGGGCGCTTGGCGGCTTCGTCGCCGGGCCGAAGGTCCTGATCGACACGATCGTGAACTTCGGGCGGGCGTTCATCTACACGACGGCCCTGCCGGCGACGCTCTGTGCGGCTGCGCTGGAATCGCTGAGGATCATCCGCGCCGAGCCGGAGCGTCGGCGGCGGCTGGGGCGGCTGGCCGACGAGCTGCGCTCGCGGCTGGCTGCCGCCGGCTGGCAGACCGGCCGCTCATGCAGCCAGATCATCCCGATCGTGGTGGGCGAGTCGTCGGCGGCCCTGCGGCTCAGCGCGAGGCTGCTGGACGAGGGCTTCTGGACGCCCGCCATCCGCCCGCCTACGGTGGCCCGGCGGGCCAGCCGCCTGCGGGTGAGCCTGTGCTGCGACCACGAGCAGGACGAGCTGTCGCGATTCGCCGATGCCCTGGGCAGGGGCGGGGGGGCATGAGCCGGCCGCGGCCCGCCCGTAGCCCGGAGCCAGTAGCCCGCCTTACAGCTAAAATCCGAAACCCGAAATCCGAAACAAACCCCAATGGCCGAAAGCTCGAATGCTCAAAACGGCGAGGACCGGGTCAAGCCGTTTGGAACATTGGATCATTGGTGCTCCGTGCTTGTTTCGGATTTCGGTATTCGAGTTTTACGGGTGCAAGATGCCCGACGATAAGCTCTGCGGGATGCCGGCCTGTCCGGCCAAGCACGCTTCTCCGCTGCGCGTAGAAGCGTGGCACCCGGCTTTTAGCTCCACATGCCCGGCGGAGTTGCCGATAGATCTAAGGCGCCGGCGAACACGGCGGTCAGGTCCGAGTGTTCCATCACTCGATGGGAGGCCGATCGGGGCTGGAGGGCAGTCATGCGTCTGGATGTGCCTGATGACATCGTGCAGCTTGCCGAGGCCAACGCTGGAGACCTGATGCTGGCGCTGGCCATCCAACTGTACGCGGACAACCGGATCGACCACGCAGACGCGTGCCGGCTTGCCCGACTATCCAATGCCCAGCTGAATTGCGAGTTGGTTGAGCGGGGCATCAGCATCCACATGTATCCCCCCATCTTCCGCCCTCGACGGCAGGCGGGATGAACCCCACATAGGCCCGCGCCCCGTCCAGCATGCCCGAGCTGGTCGGCTATCTCTCCCGCGTCGGTCTGGTCGCTGGCTCCCTGGGGGCGGGGCGGATCTGCCTTAGCCAGGTGCCCTTGTCATCCTGGCGGGTCTTGTACAAGAACGCCTTACCGGGCCTGAGCGATCTGGCCTGGCCGGCGAGCTGACGGTCCGGAAAGGGCTTGCCTCGGCCGATCTGGTTGTTCGGGATCAGCACGACCTGATTGCCGTCCTCGCCTTGGATCTCTATCCCCATGCAGTCCTCGTCGTTGACCTTCTGCTGGACGATCCTGACGAACGTGCCTCTCTTGGGCGGCTCGTACCGATAGATGGACTTGAGCATGACTGTGCGACCCGCCGCCTGCACCTCCAGCTCGACTGAGTCGCCTTCCTTGAACTGCCTGGCTGCTTCCAGCAATTGCTCGTCGGATGCGGGCTTGCCTTCCTTGTTCTTGCGGATGGGAATGAGCACTGTCTGGGGGCTGCCGTATTTGCTGACGACGATTCCGTCGTACTCCTGCCGCCCGAGCTTCTCCTGGACCATCTTCTCGAACACGAAGACGTTCGGTTCGTTCTCGCCCGGCTTGAGGTCGTAGCGTCTGACCGAACGGAGAAGGCTGTTGCCCATGAACTCCGCAACCGTGACCTCGATGAGATCTCCCCGTTTCAGCTCCTTGACGACGTTCATGATGACTTCCGAGGGGTTGAGCCTGTTTTCCCTGGGGTTCGTGTTGGGGATAATCGCTGCCGCCGGCCTGCCGGCGGAAACAGGGCCGTAAACGAGCATCAGCACAGGCCTGTTCCAGGCCCGGCCCTCGCGCGTACCGCCAAACCGCACGACCTTGGTCTCCGTCCGATTCGCATCCTGGCCGAATGTTGGGAGTGCCGTCGCCCCCAGCACAGCCACCACGAGCCCGGTTATCATCTTGTTCATGGGACTTCTCCTTCAGGCAGTATTGTACCTTTCGGTCGGTCAAGTGTCCTGCTGCCTCGGGGGCATCCGGGTTTCTGGGGAATGATACAGGTGTCACAGGCTCTCGGCCTGTAGTCACCGCAGTGTTCATGGTCCACAGGTTGCGAAACCCGTGTCACCAGGCAGCCTAACCCCTTAAACCCGGATGGACCGGGTGCCTTTCGCGCCTGGGTGCGCTCCGCCCGCCCTTCGCCGCCGCATCGCCCACCCGGTGAACAGCAGGACGATAGTCAACGTGCCCGGCTCGGGTACGAACACGTAAGCCGCCCCCGCGTCAGTCCCGCCGAGGTTATCGTCGCCGGCGGCCCCGATGACGACTGTCAGGTCGTGGATCGCCACGGCGATGCCGAAGACATCGTTGCTGGCGGCGTCGGACGCCGTGAGTCTGGCGACCTGCGCCCAGTTGGAATCGGCGTCAAACAGGTACACTGCCCCCGCGTTGCTCAGCCCGTTCGGATCTTTGTTGTACGCGCCCACTGCCGCATACTGGCCGCAGACAGAAACCGCTGTCCCGAAAAGGTCCAGCGTGTTGGGCTCCGACGGCACGATCTGGATCCCCGCCGACCACGTGCCTCCCGACTCCTCGAACAGATACGCCGACCCGGAGGCCAGCCCCGCGATGTTCGTGAGCTCGCCAGTGATGGCGGTGTTGCCGTCGAGGTCCGCCGCCAGGCCAAACTCCCCCATGCTCTGCGGGGCAGCCGGTGTGAACTTGGACGTCTGAATCCAGTTTGAGTCCACCCACGAGAAGATGTATGCCGCGCCCGCCTTGTCCACGCCGCCCACGTCCGCGTACGGTGCCCCCACAATGATCCGACCGTCCGATATGGCGACGGCCGTGCCGAACATGTCGCCGCTTACGCCGTCTAAGGCTGTCAGCTTCGCCACCTCAACCCAGTTGGCGTCCACGAAGCGGAAGACGTAGGCCGCGCCGGCCATTGCGGCGCCTACGACGGCCGTGTCGCCGAAGACGTCCACCGACGCGCCCAACTGGTTCCCCGCCGCCCCGTCGGAGGCGGTCAGCTTGGCGGCCTGCGACCAGGTCCCTCCGCTTCGCTGGAAGACGTAGGCTGCCCCGGAGGCCGTCCCCAGTTCGCCGTCGTTGTCCGCGCCCACCAGCGCCACGTCGCCCCAGACCGACACCGATATGCCGAAGTTGCCGGACGCCAGCGCTGGCCCTACGGCCCCCGTCGGGGTGAGCTGGGCCTGTGGCGACCAGCTCGTCCCGGAGCGGATGGAAACGTAGGCCGCGCCGCCCAGGTACGTCCCGGCGATGGCCGTTTCTTCATGAACCCCCACAGACCAGCCGTAATTCTTGTAGGCGTGGTTGGCCTCGGTCGAGACGAGCTTGTCCTGCTCGGTCCACTGGGCCTGGGCCACGCCAGCGACCGCCAGACAGACTGCAACGGCGAGGTGCGCGTGGTGTCGCATGCCGACCATCCTCCATTTGTCCCAGGATCGGCGGGCGCAAATACCAGTACGTCGCCGGGGAGCAAGTTCCTCGAGCGAACACGAGCAGGCATCCATCCTACCACGCGACGCGATCCCGTCAAGCCCTCTTGAACAACACAGTTGTGGGGCGACGAGTGGGTGCATCTGCGGCCGGCGCGCCGCGCTGCGGCGCCGTTGCCCGCCGCCGGAAGAGTCGCCATTGGCTTCTGTTACCCTTCGCCGGTCGGGTCGCGGCCTTGACAGGCCAGGCGGCTCTGCGGGTATGCTGCCGGGGTGCGCGGGCGGACTCAGGGCAAACCGGTCGTCGGTATCGTGGGCGGCATCGGTGCCGGCAAGAGCACGGTGGCGGCCGAGATGGTCCGCATGGGCGGGCGGCTCATAGACGCAGACAAGATCGGGCACGAGGTGCTGGGCGATCCGGAGGTCTGCTGCGAGATTCGCCGCCGCTGGGGTGAGGGGGTCTTCGCGCCGGACGGGCGCGTGGCCCGCCAGGCGCTGGGAAGGGCGGTCTTCTCCGACCGCCGCGAGCTGGAAGCGCTTTGCCGCATCACGCACCCGCTGATCCGCCGGGGCATCCAGCGGCAGATCGCCGAGGCGGCGGGCGATCCGGCCGTCAAGCTGATCGTGCTCGACGCCGCGGTGCTGTTCGAAGCCGGGTGGGACGACCTGTGCACCCACGTTGTACTCGTAGACGCCCCCGATGAGGTCCGTGCGCGGCGCGCGGCGGCCCAGAGGGGCTGGGACCGGGCCGCCTGGCGGGGCCGAGAAATCATGCAGATTTCGCTGGACAAGAAAAGGCGAAAGTGCGATTATACTGTTGATAACCGTTCCAGCGTATCTTGCCTGCAGGAACAGACCCGCCAGCTTCTCCAGAAGATTCTCGGCCCTGCGGAGTGTGCCCAGTAGCGAGCGGTCCTGGGTCCTCGAGGCGAGGCTGCGAGCCGTTCAAACCGGTGAGTGATCCCCCGGATGGATTCCCAGGAAGGGCGTTCCTGCCGGGCTTGCGTATAGGGTAGTGCTAATCCGACGGGACCGCCGCGCAGGTGGTGAGAGTCGGCGTGTGTGACTCGCTGTCGGGGGGCAGCACGGTGGCGGGAAACTCCTGAGTTCCCCCGAATACATGGAGCGAGCGAAGATTATGGCCAAGGTAGAGAAGAAACCCAGGGTGTCGAGGAAGAACACGAAGAGGCCCAGGCCCGGTGCCGACCCGACAGAGCGGGACAAGGCAGAAGCCCCGGTGGCCTCGGCCGATCCGCCCGGGACCGACCCGGCAGAGCGGGACAAGGCAGAGGCCCCGGTGGCCTCGGCCGATCCGCCCGCGACCGACCCGGTCGAGCAGGGCTCTGCCGCCCAGGAAGTGGCCGTCGATCTCGACGAGGAAATGCACGCCAAGTACGAGCGCGTCAAGCGCGGCGAACTGCACATCACCGACCTCCAGAAGATGTCCGTCGCCGAGCTCCATGACGTGGCCAAGGACGAGGGCGTCCAGGAGTACAGCGGCCTGGCCAAGCAGGAGCTGGTCTTCCGGATCCTCAAGCACCGCATCCAGCGGGACGGGCTGATGTACGGCGAGGGCGTGCTGGAGATACTGCCCGACGGGTTCGGCTTCCTGCGGAGCCCGGACTACAACTACCTGCCCAGCCCAGACGACATCTACGTCTCGCCCAGCCAGGTCCGGCGGTTCGGCCTGCGACAGGGCAGCATCGTCGCCGGCCAGATCCGACCGCCCAAGGAGTCGGAGAAGTACTTCGCGCTGCTGCGGGTCGAGGCGGTGAATTACGAGGCGCCCGACCAGGTGGCCGACAAGGTCAACTTCGAGGACCTCACCCCCACGCATCCCGATCGGCGGTTCATCCTGGAGACCGTAGCCGAGGAGATCAACATGCGCGTGGTGGACCTGGTCACGCCGATAGGCTTCGGCCAGAGGATGCTGATCGTGGCCCCCCCGCGCACGGGCAAGACGATCCTCCTCCAGAAGATCGCCAACGCCATCTCCAAGAACCACCTGGACGTGTTCGTGATTATCCTCCTGGTCAACGAGAGGCCGGAGGAGGTCACCGACATGGAGCGCAACACCAGCGCCGAGGTGATCTCCGCCACGTTCGACGAGCCGGCCGGCCGGCATATCCAGATCTCCGAGATGGTCTCCGCCAAGGCCAAGCGGATGGTCGAGTACGGCAGGGACGTGGTGATCCTGCTGGACAGCATCACGCGGCTGGCGCGGGCGTATAACGAGGTGGCGCCGCATTCGGGCAAGATCCTCACCGGCGGCGTGGACGCCAGCGCCTTGCAGTCGCCCAAGCGGTTCTTCGGGGCGGCGCGATGCATCGAGGAGGGCGGCTCGCTGACCGTTATCGGCACGGCCCTCATCGACACCGGCAGCCGAATGGACGAGGTGATCTTCGAGGAGTTCAAGGGCACAGGCAACAGCGAGCTGCACCTGGACCGGCGCCTGGTGGACCGGCGCATCTGGCCGGCCATCGACATCTCCCGCTCCGGCACGCGAAAGGAAGAGCTTCTGCTGGACCCCAGGGAGCTCAAGCTGGTGTACCGCCTGCGCAAAGTGCTGGCCGAGATGCAGCCGACCGAGGCAATGGAGCTGCTCATCAGCCGACTTCAGAAGGTCAAGACCAACGCCGAGTTCCTCATGTCCATGAACATAGATTGACGATGCTCGTGGTAGCATGGGCGTCTCGCCCGTGGTATTTCGGGTTGCTTGTCCTGAGCTTGTCGAAGGGCGGATTTCGGATTGGTAGTCGCGTAGGGCGGCCTGTGCCCGCTGGTAGTTGTGTAGGGCGGGCTGTGCCCGCCGCCCGCAAGCGGGACGGGCGCCTGGTCCGTGAGTTTCCCGAACCTGCCTGCCGGCAGGCAGGTTGCAGATTTGCGATTGCCGATTGACAATCGGCGGCGTGCGCCAAGCCGCTTCGTCGCCTTGTGCCCTCTGGGGTGCCGCATGATCAAGAGCATGCACATTGAGAACTTCAAGTGCTTCAAGGACTTCGACATCGAGTTGGGGCCCTTCAACGTCCTCATCGGGCCCAACGACAGCGGAAAGACGGCGTTTCTCCAGGCCATCCTGTTGATGACCGAGGTTCGCCCCGGCCAGGTGGGGACCCCTGGGAACCTGCAACACACTTTGGGATTCACCGTCGGTCCTGACTGTGTCTGGCATGAGGATTCATCAGCGGACGTGCGCATGATGGTTCCGGCGGTTCGATCAAACCAGTCGAATTGGATGCAAGCGGTTCTTCGATCGCAGAAGGATGCAGAGATTTGGACAAGCATAGTCGAAGCCGATCCGACTGCAAGGGAGTATCGCGAGGTCGGGGGCCGCTCCGATGATTCGGCACGTCTGGAGTGGCTTGACAAGAACGTAGGGACTTCGGCCCTATATCGGTTCGATCCCCGGGCCTTGAGGCAGCCCTGCCCCCTTCTCCCTTCGCCATATCGGATTGGACCCAATGGAGAAGGGCTTCCTGCCTTCGTATTGGCTATTGCGGGTGATGATCCCGACAAGTTCAAGCAAATGCGTTCGGAGTTTCTCACCCGCTTTGGGTACACGGTGAAGGCCAGGCAGATTCAAGGGAAGGTGGCACTTGCCTTTGAGGCCACCTTTGGGGAAATCCCGGCGGAGTCCGTATCCGATGGAGTCATCCTTTCACTGGCCTTCCTGGCTTTGTCGTCGTTCAGTAAACCTCCAAACACATTAATGGTGGAAGAGCCGGAGAACGGCGTCCATCACTCAAGCCTCAAGAAGATCGTGGGAACGCTCAAGCATCTGTCGAAGGACAAAGGGGTGCAGGTCATTGTGACGACGCACTCCCCATATCTCCTCGATGAGGTTGAGCCGGAAGAGGTCCGCGTCTTTGCCAAGGATGACGAGGGGGCAGTTCATGCCACGAACATGGCCTCCGTCAAGGATGTCGACGACATGCGGAAGCACTTCATGACGGGGGAGATATGGACGTCCTTCTCCGAGGCAAGGCTGGTCCCCAAGGGGGGAGGGAAGAAGTGAAAGGTAAGACGGTCCTTGTCCTGGGTGGTGGTCCACACGAGATCGGGCCGCGCGACAACTGGAACGTCTCTTTGTCCTCGCCCTCGCTGCCGGCCCTGCCGTTGCTGGTTCACCGCGTTATCGGCGATCCCGGAGAGGCCGGGTACGTCTGCCGCCGGTTCGGGCCGGAGGCGCGCGTCCACGGACAGGGCATGAGACAGGCCATCCGGGACTACGCTTCCCGCCGGGATGCAATGAACGTACTGGGGGCTGTCCTCAAGGCCGGCATGGACGGGCAGGCCGGTGTGGTAGTCCTGATCGACCGGGATCGCAGGCGGGACGACGACACGATTCGTCCGCTGCAGGCAGGCAGAGACGCCGCCGCGCAGTTCTCCGACATCCCTTGCGCCGTCGGACAAGCGGTGGAAGCGTTTGACGCCTGGATGATCGCTGATGGAAAGGCCGTCGCCGAAGCCGGGGGGAATGCTTCCCGCTCGCACCCGGCCCCGGAGAACCTGAATGGCGAGGAAGGCACGGGCAACCATCCAAAGGAACGGGCCGCCGAAATCTTCGGTGGGTCTGAAGGTCTGGGCGCGAAGTGCGCTCAGATCGCTTCAACAGTGAACATCGAATTCCTGAAGAAGTCTTGTCCTGTAGGCTTCGCCCCGTTCGCCGCGGAAGTGAAGGAGCGGATTGCCCCGGTCTTGAAGCCCGCGTGAGTCCGGCCTTGTTCTCTCGCAGATGGAAGGGATCCCTTCAATGAAGTACCAGGCCGTTCTCTTTGATCTTGACGGCACGTTGCTGGACACGCTGGACGACCTGGCGGACTCGATGAACGCGGTGCTGTCGTCGATGGACCTGCCCGGCCACGACGCCGAGGCCTACAAGCTCTTCGTCGGCGACGGTGTGGAGCACCTCGCCAGCCGCGCGCTGCCCGCAGGCCGCCGCGACTCGCAGACGGTGGTCCGCTGCGTGCAGGCCATGCGGACGGAGTACGGCCGGCGCTGGGCCGACAAGACCCGGCCGTATGAAGGTGTCGAGGCGATGCTCGACGCGCTGAGCGATCGCGGCCTGCGGATGGCGATCTTCTCCAACAAGCCGGATGACTTCACGCGGCTGACCGTTGAGCGGCTGCTTCCGCGGTGGCGGTTCGACGCGGTCCGCGGCGCGCGGGACGGCGTGCCGAGAAAGCCGGACCCGGCCGGTGCGATTCAGATCGCGGCCGACCTTGGCATCGCGCCGTCGCGGTTCCTCTACCTTGGCGACACGAACACCGACATGGCCACCGCCGGCGCCGCCGGCATGTACGCGGTGGGGGCCCTCTGGGGCTTTCGCACGGCCGACGAGCTGCGCGAGAGCGGCGCGCGGACGCTGATCCATCATCCCCTCGATCTGATCGAGCTGCTCTGACCGCGCCGCCGCGGCTATCTCGGCCGGAAGCGGTCGATCATCCGCTGCCAGACGGCGGCCATCAGTTGACGCGTCGGCGTCTGGTGCACGTGTCCGTGCAGCCGCCGGCTGGGCAGCCACGACAGCAGCATGAGCACCTGCACGCCGGCAAGATACAGCAGCTTCGCGTCGATTCCCGCCACGCTCGCGCGCATTGCGGCAATCCACTGGAAGACCGCGCCTCCCACCAGGCTCCCCAGCGCGCCGCCGGTGGCCCAGGTGATCATCGCCAGCGTCAGACCGTTGGACTGATAGACGGCCGGCACGGCACTGAGCATCGCGGTCGATCGCCCCATCATGATGCCCCCCTCGAAGAAACCCCACAGCAGGAAGAAGCCCACACCCCAGACCATCGCATACGTGGCTTCCCGCGGCAGCCCGAGCCAGCTCAGCCCCAGCAGGGATGTGCCGAACAGGCTGAAGGTGAGCACCGAGCGCCCGCCATGGCGATCCACCATCCGCGCCCACAGCCTCAGGCCCGACAGATGTCCGACGGCGATGAACGACCCCAGCAGCACGATGAACGACGACGGCAGGTCCAGGTGCTTCTTGAACATGGCCGCCCACAGGGGCGCCACCATGCCGACCAGGAAGTTCAGTTGGAAGACGAACACGAGGTACCGCCGGATGGATGGGATCCGCGCCGCCAGTCGCAGCCGGATCAGCAGGGGAACGCCCAGGTCCTCCGTCGGGCGTTCCCGAACGCGCCGCACCAGGTAGGCCCCGGTCAGGATGGCCGCCAGACCCACGCCGAACGGCGCGAGAAACCTGGCGGGCTGTGGCTGGCCGCCCAGATACGTCCCCACGGCGACCGGCATCACGATCTCGACCAGCCGCAGCCAGCGGCGGATTCGGGCGAAGAAGGCGCCCACCTCGCCTTCGGAGCTGTTGTCCTGAAGGAGCGGCCACCAGCCCGTTCCCCCGGTGGTGTGCACGATCATCATCACCCCGTAGATCAGCAGCGCGAGCGTGACGGCTGCGGTCGGCCGAAGCCCTGCGCCCCCGACGGCCAGGCCCATCAGGAAGAGCATCATGCCTGCCGCTCCCAGCCGGCCCATCAGCGCCAAGCCAACCTTGCCGAACCGAGGCAGCAGCTTCAGTCCCGCCAACTGCGCCCACCACGAGCCCTGTGAGAGGGCCGATACAAGCCCCACGTGGAACTCCTGTCCGCCGAGCCTCATGATGAACAGCGAGGCCACGTTGCCGAGCGTAGTGGCGGACCAGAGAGACCAGCACGCCGCCACGCGGATGATGGCGGCTTGGCTGCGGCGGAGTTGCTGCTCCGCCGGTTGGCCCTCGTTGACGTGAACGGAATCGGGCATCGATGGTGGCTCGGCCTCGACCGGCTGTAACGCTCGTTGGTGCTTCTCGGCTGAGCCGGCCGCGAAGCGCGGATTGTAGAACCCTCATCCGGCCCGCACAACCCTGCCTCTCAAAGCCGGCCGACGGCGTTCTGCCGGCCCCGCATCGCCCCTTGCCGCGCTGACACCCCGATGCTATCCTCAATTCGCAAGGGGCCACGCATGGCACAAGGTCCGGAACAAGCGGCGGGAAGCAGCCCGGGCCCTCTACCTCCGCGCTTCCGGTGGGCAGGCCGCGCAGGAACAAGCGACCGAACGGATCAACCAGCGAACGACAGAGGAGAAATAGGTGACTGTCCTGCTCTGTAGAAAACCCCTCAAGCGGCAAGGCGTGACGGTTCGCCCGGCGCATAGAGGATGAGGATATTGTGGGCGACGGCCTTGAGCATCAGCGCGCGGCACTGCG
>Ga0307379_10009520_pt1 | contig 12958 bp, 14 predicted proteins | sample UN2MG_FD_202237 | JGI IMG/M metagenome (GOLD analysis project Ga0307379, IMG submission 202237) | Soil microbial communities from Risofladan, Vaasa, Finland - UN-2 | ecosystem: Environmental > Terrestrial > Soil > Coastal area > Acid sulfate soil | place: Finland: Risofladan, Vaasa | collected... | reverse complement strand
AAGGAACAACTGAAATGTTCAAGTTGTGGTTCCGGAGGGGCTTATTATCGCCGAATCTTCGAGGGATTCGTTTGTCAAAGATGCGAGTATACTTGGAAAGCTAAAGGTGAAAGCTAGAAGTGAAAAGGAAGGAAGAACTTATTGGTAAGGTTCAAACAGTGCTGGGAATAATTGATGCCGAATCTTTAGGGGTAACTTTACCTCACGAGCATTTGCTTTGTGATGCTTCATGTTGGTTTGTTGAACCGACCGAGGTTAGCGAAAAGAGATTGGCGTACCAGCCGATCACATTGGAGAATCTTTCCTGGGTGCAGCTTCACCCAACCAACCATGCGGATAACCTAGTATTGGGAGATGAACAATTAGCCATTAAAGAGGCCCTACTCTACAAGTGGGCCGGGGGTGACAGTATTGTCGAACTCAGCAACATTGGCCTCGGTCGTGACCCTCTAGGATTAGCCCGCGTCTCCCGGGCCACAGGACTTAATGTAGTTATGGGCTCGGGGTACTACGTAGGGCTGTCACACCCTCCAGAGTTAGCTACTAAGACTGAAGAAGAAATCACCGAAGAAATTGTACGAGACATAATGGTGGGTGTTGGTGATACTACAGTGTGCGCTGGGATTATTGGTGAGATTGGCTGCAGTACACCTTTGGAGGATAATGAGCGAAAGGTTCTGCGTGCTAGTGCTGCTGCCCAGCGGCGCACAGGGGCAGCAATAAACATACATCCTAGTATGAGCGAAGATTTAGTACTGGAGAGTATCAAGATCCTAGGTGACGCTGGTGCTGACCTGAGCCGCACTATCATTAGCCACAGTGACCGTTCTAGTTTTAGTAACCGAACTAGCTACCACAGATTAGCGGATGCAGGCTGCTATCTCGAATATGATGTCTTTGGGGGTGTGCTAGCACCCTTCCCTTCCGACGCTTGGACTGGGGGGCGCCTTGTAGGTAGGCGAAGCGAGGTGGATCGCATCAATGAAATCAAGTGCTTTATTGACGAAGGGTACCTAAACCACATCCTTATATCTCAAGACGTCCATATGAAGCACTGTTATGTTACTTATGGCGGAAGTGGCTATGCCCACATCCTGCGTAATATTGTGCCCTGGATGCGACTAGGGGGTATCTCTGATGAACAAATCCACACAATGATGGTGGAGAACTCAAAACGAGTCTTGTCATTTGCCCCCGTAAAAGAGTAGGGAAGGAGGTTGATGCCTAGGGAACAGAACTTTAGGTGAGGTTGTGGTGGGGAAATAATACCAAAACAAGGAGGAAAAACTGGTGAAAAAGAAAATTTTATGGTTGGGATTAAGCTGGCTAATAGTGGCCGCTTTCGTGCTGGCCTCTTGTGCTCCGGCAGTACCAGGAGAGCAAGAGGAGGAGGAAGAGGAGGAGGTAGGTTTGCCACAACGTGGTGGCACGCTCACCGTTCTCGTCAAGAAAATGCGTGCGGACGTAAGATCATGGGATGAGATTCTTGGTGAGTGGATAGAGGTAGTCTTCGTTTGCAAGCCCTATTCACAACACCTAATGGCTGCAGACGTGAGTATGGGGAAGACCGGCACCGGTGAGGTTCGTTTTGGTGGAAGGTACCTTGCCCCTGAAGTCTTAACAGGTGAGTTGGCTGAGAGCTGGGAGCTTTTGCAAGACCCGTTACGCGTTGTCTTCTCCATACGCCCAGGAGTTTACTGGGCGGCGGACAACGTAGATTTTATGGAAAACAGGGAACTTACGGCTGATGATGTGGTATTTAGCATAAATCGTCGCCTCTCGGACACCGCCCGGCTTGATCCGTCTTGGCTTGGGGAGTGGGTAAAATCCGTAACTGCCACGGGTAGATACACCGTGGTTGTGGAACTGAGCAACACTTATCCTGATTGGCACTATGTGCTTGGCTGGGGATGCCAGGCCACAGTACAAAACCCTGAAATGATAGAAGCGGGCATCGAGGACTGGCGCAATGCTGTTGGCACCGGGCCCTTTATGCTAACGGATTATGTCAGCGGTAGCCTCATAGAGTATACTAGGAACCCTAACTACTGGGACACGACAATTATTGATGGCAAGGAATATTCAATCCCACTTGTCGATAAGCTAGTATACCCCCTCATTGTAGACACAGCTGCCCAATTAGCTGCCCTGCGGACGGGGAAGGTTGACATTTGGGAGGATGTTCCTTGGATATACAAGGACACTTTAGCCAGTACCAACCCTGAGCTAGTGAGCTGGGAATCTGAATCTTGGGATAACTATATGATAATTCTGAGGCAAAATATCGGACCGCCTCTTGACATCTTAGAGGTTCGACGGGCTATGATGATGGCCATCGACAATCAGGCCATTATTGACGATTTATATGGTGGTTCTGGCGTGATGCAGAACTTTCCAATCCCTGCAACCCAACCGGAGAGCGTCTACACTCCACTGGAGAAGCTACCCCTCTCAACCCGAGAGCTGTATGAGTATCACCCGGAGAAGGCAAGACAGTTGCTGGCTGATGCTAACTACCCTGACGGCTTTGACATCGAGATTTTAGTCGATACCAAGGCCCCATCGGTTGATATAATGTCCATGGTCAAAGACTACTGGGCTGATGTCAACATTGACTTAGAACTTATACCGGTTGATGAGGGTACCCAGTGGGGTTTGGCGCTAGATAGAGATTACAAACACGGGCTCAGCTACTGCTGGGCGAACGCTCCGACCCTCGCTGGGGGCATGTGTTATTCCCTCAAAGAGAGTATGTGGAACGTTGGTGACATTGATGACCCTATTTTCGAGGACTTGGTAGCTCGTTACAATCTAGCGCCAACTATGGATGAAGCAAACGCCCTGCTGAAGCAGGCAGCTGTTCGTACTTTGGAACAGGTTCACCTTATCCTCCTACCAGGGGCTAATTCTTTACTTTATGCCTGGCCATGGGTGAAGAATTACGAGGGTGAAACAATGTCATCAAGGTGGACCAGTATTGGTTTTCAGTCTATAGCCTGGATTGACCAGGGCCTGAAGACAGACATGGGACATTAGGTAGCATAGTAGTTACCGCAGAAAGAGCTTCTGCAATCCCGATATGGGATTAGTTGCCCAAGAAGCAAAAAGGGGGGTCGGGAGGTTATTTCCGACCCCCTTAGCGGGGTAACTCTACCTCACGAGCATTTGCTTGCTGATATTTTATGGATGTTTGTTAGGCCGACTAAGAACCTGTTGTGAGTCTGGTGAACAATAGGGGGTAGTAAAATGCGAGCTTATATAATCAGAAGATTATTGCTAGTGATACCCACCTTGTTCCTAGTGAGTGTCCTAGTTTTCCTCATGATACGCCTCATTCCAGGCGATATAGTAGTCCTGATGCTACGATCGAGGGGGCATCCGAGTCTGACGGATAGGGCTGCCCTCGAGCAAGAACTGGGGTTTGATGTGCCAGTGCTTAAGCAGTATGGACGCTGGGTAGGAGTTGTTCGCGACAGAGACGGCAGTTTCAGTGGTGTTTTGCAAGGTGACCTGGGGGATTCCTTATGGAAACATACCCCCGTGGTCGATGAGATAGTCGACAGAGTGCCAGTATCCCTTGAGCTTGGCATCCTCGCTATGCTACTACTATTAATAATATCTCTACCCATTGGTATATATTCAGCGATACGGCAGGATAGTAGGGGTGACTACGCGGGCCGCAACTTGGCTACAGTGTTAATTGCCCTGCCTAACTTCTGGGTGGGGCTTATGATAATACTCTTAGGCTCACTCTGGTTTGGTCTGTCGCCACCGCTGAGGCTCATTTCTTTTACCGAGGATCCGATAGGAAATCTGGGACAGTTCATCATCCCCGCTTTCATTATGGGTATGGCTGAGACGGGAATGACCGTGAGAATGATACGTTCCATGATGCTGGAGGTGCTGAGGCAGGATTATATCAGGACGGCCTGGTCAAAGGGGCTCAGGGAGAGGGTGGTCACAATGAGGCATGCCTTGAAGAATGCGCTAATCCCGGTTATCACCCTAATAGGAATGCAAATCCCCTATATGTTGGGGGGCGCGGTTATTGTAGAGACAATATTTAACCTACCCGGGCTAGGCCGTCTACTAGTGGAGGCTACCTTGGAGAGAGACTACACCGTAGTTTCCGGAGTAGTATTTTCTTTCGCCGTTCTCTTGATACTGACCAATATAGCTGTTGACCTAACCTACGCCTATTTAGACCCGAGGATTCGCTATAGATAAAGGAAAAATTAAAAAATGGGTAATGGTACGACAAATGCGTCATCAGAGATGGTAGCGGAGCCAAAAAGGCGCTTCTGGCTTGTCGACATCGGTATAAGGCTGCTTAAAGAGAAGCCGCTGGGTATGGCGGGTGGGATTATAACCCTGCTCCTGCTGCTCATTGCCATTTTTGCTGACCTCATAGCCCCTTATGGAATGAATGAAATTCACGTGACAGATTCCTTGGCTCTGCCATCAGCCGCCCACCTCCTGGGCGGGGATCACCTGGGGCGAGACCTATTCAGTCGTATCATCTACGGAGCTCGTATCTCGGTAATTGTAGGTTTGGTTGGCACTTTTCTGGCTACAGTTGTCTCTATAGGTGTAGGTGGTCTGAGTGGCTACTTTGGCGGTAAATTTGACCTGATAATGCAGAGGTTTGTTGATGCCTGGATGTGCTTTCCCGGGCTAATCATTCTCATACTCATAATGTCTCTCATTGGACCAGGTCTGTGGAATGTAATTATTGTTCTAGGTTTAGTATATGGTATCGCTGGTTCAAGGGTAATAAGAGGTGCTGTTATCGGCATTAAAGAGAATGTATATGTAGAGGCGGCGAAGGCTATTGGCTGTTCCACCCCAAGACTACTTATTCGACATATCCTGCCCAATATTATGGCTCCCACAATTGTCTTATTTACCACACGGGTGCCGAATATGGTTCTAACTGAAGCTGCAATGAGCTTCCTCGGCTTTGGCATCCCCCCCCCCGCTCCTAGCTGGGGGGGAATGCTTAGTGCAGAAGGGCGCACCTATATGTTTCTGTCCCCCGGTATAGCTATATGGCCTGGTCTTGCCCTGGGGAGCGTGGTCTATGGTATAAATATGTTTGGCGATGCACTGAGAGACTTATTGGACCCGAGGTTGAGGAGCGGCGTCGGGCGCTATGGTGTGAGGGCGCCGAAAAAAGAAGTCCCAAGGGGGAAGTGAGCCAGAAATGAGGTAAGAGTAGCCCTTAAGCTAAGTTATGTATTTAATCATAGCCAACCCTGTTAAGGGAAACATTTTTAAGCAAAGGAGGCAAGGAGTATTATATTGATAAAAACAAAAATAGTAGCCTAAGGAACAAACCTCTAAGCGAGGAAAGGGGAATTACAATAAAGACAAGGAGGATTATAAAATGAAAGAGGAAATTTACGAGCCATCTCTTGAGAAAGAAGTAACAGATGAAGTGAGGAGAGGCGGGATAGGTTTTGGAATAGCAGGGGTGGTTCCTCCAGGTGTCTCCCCCCTTACAGGGGGACCTTTGTTTGACCTTGACCGGGTAAAAAAGCTTATGGAGGGTGCTATAGATAACCATGTACATTCGGCGCCAGACCCTTACATGGCTCGGATTGGCGACCAGATAGATTTGGCTATAGACGCCTGCCAAGCCGGAATGGGTGGAATTCTCTTTGGTGAGCCTCATCAGATACCCAGCTCTTTTCTACAAGCGCAAACTCAGAAGGTTGTTAACCAGTGGGCCGATGAGCACGGTAAGAGAAGGATAGATGTCTTTGGTGGTGTGAATTTGAATTATGCTGTTGGCGGCCTAAATCCTGCGGCTGTAATTGCTTCGGCAAGGCTGGGCGGTAAGATTGTCTGGCCACCAGCTGTGGATTCACGCCACTATCACAAGCTTCTGGGTGTGCCCGGTGGCATTGATGTACTGGATGAGAATGATAATGTTGTCCCGGCAATGAAGGAAATCCTTGGCTTAATAGCGGAGGGTGACCTGGTATTAAACATGAGCTGTCTGGGGGTAAAGGATGTGTTTTACCTGATTGATGAGGCAAAGAAGATAGGTGTAAAAAGGATGAATGTTGTTCATCCAAATCAACCAACTTCTTTGATGACTGTAGAGCAGAGGAAGATAGCCGCCGACAAGGGTGCTTCCATCGAGCTGACCTGTGTTGATTTCTTACCACCAAACTTCTCATGGGATGACTTTATGGAGACCTATAAGCTCGTAGGCCCTGATAAAATTATATGCGGTTCGGACAATGGCGAATTCGACTTCTATACTCCCGTAGTGGCATTCAGGGCTTATATCACTGGGATGCTTACCCATGGCATACCTGACAAAGATGTTGAGAAGATGGTTAAGACTAACGCCAGGAGGCTCTTGTATTAGGTAATATTACACATTAAATCATTGTAAAATAAAGTTGAAGGTTAAGGGGAAAAGGAGATGTTTAACACCATTATTAGAAATGGGCGAATTGTCGATGGCACGGGGAACCCCTGGTTTCAGGGAACTGTTGCCATCGAAGGAGACTGTGTAAAGATATTAACAAGTGACACATCGGCAGTTCAAGCAGCAAAGGTGATTGATGCTTCTGGCTATGTAGTTGCTCCTGGGTTCATTGATAGCCATACTCATTCTGACCTAGTTGCATTATCGGAACCACGGCATGAAGCTAAGATAATGCAGGGGGTAACTACCGATTTGATAGGGGTTGATGGGATGGGTTACGCTCCTCTCTCTAAAACTAACTTGGAAATGATGAGGGTATATTGGGCAAGCGTGTGTGGGAATCCGGAGCTAGATGTAGAGTGGAGCTCGGTTGCGGAATATCTGCAGTGTTTCAATCATAAGACGGCCGGGAATATTGGCTATTTTATCCCTAATGGGGCGATTAGGGCAGAGGCAGTGGGATGGGAAAATCGTCCCGCCACTGAAAAAGAGATAAGAGCAATGCAGGATATGATAAGGCAAGGAATGGCAGAGGGGGCCCTTGGTCTTTCCACCGGTTTGAGCTACCCTCCTGGCATGTGGGCTGATACTGATGAGTTAGTAGAATTATGCAAAATTGTTGCCAAGTATGGAGGTGTTTACACAACCCATGTACGCTATGATATGGGAGACCGTTCCCTTGACGGCTTTAAAGAGGCTGTGGCGATTGGGGAGCGGAGTGGGGTTGCGGTAAATATTTCTCACTACGCTTGCGGGCCTAAAATACCAGGGCAACCAGATAAGATGTTGCACTTAATAGATGAGGCACGAAAAAGTGGTGTGGACATCTCCTTTGATTCTTACCCCTATGAGTATGGCTGCACTTGTCTACTGGCTCCCTTTATCCCATTTTGGGCACAAGACGGTGGTCCCTATGTATTGCTGGAGAGGCTTAAGTCCGAGGCGATTCGCACTAAAATGAAAGAGGAGAATAGTCAATATCTGGAGGATTGGAGCCGCATGGATTATATTGCCGCGGTCAAGAGCGAGAAGAACAAGTGGTGTGAGGGTCTACACATCTGGACAATAGCCGATAAGCTGGGGAAAGACATTATGAGCACCGTATGCGATTTATTAATAGATGAGAATCTACAGGTTACTGCTAACGAGAATTATGGTGATTACAGGAATGTCAAGGTTATGATGCAGCACCCTGCAGGCATGGTTGGCTCTGATGGTATACTGCTCGGGGGAATGCCTAACCCCCGGGCCTATGGCACTTTCCCAAAAGTTCTGAGGTGGTTGGTTAGAGAAGAGAAGGTCTTAACACTAGAGAAAGCAGTAAGTAAGATGACATCCCTTCCCGCTCGAAGATATGGCTTATCGGATAGAGGCATTTTACAGGACGGCATGAAGGCTGATATTGTCATATTCAATCCAGATACCGTGAGAGATACGGCCACTTTGGCTAAACCCAAGCAGTATCCTGTTGGCATAGATTATGTGTTTGTCAATGGCACACTGGTAGCCGAGAAAGGGAAGCATACCGGGGCTCTAAAGGGAGAACCACTAACCATGAGAAGAGTGGGAGCTCTGGGATTAAGCGCCTAGGTAGAGTTAATAAACTAGGTTGACACATAATTGAGGATGAGTGGATAAAGGCAGGGGCATTGCTTCTGCCGGTGGATTTGGACTCGGTTTTCGAGTGGAAAACAATGAAACGGGTAGATAAGTTCCTAGTTGATAGCCTGGATGAGATGAATTATTTTACGTCAATAGGCTATTTAGCACATGGCTTGCCGCCACTTTATGCTGAGATTGGCGAGATTGTCGCTGGTCTCAAACCGGGTAGGCAGAATGATGAAGAAATTATCTTTGACATGAATATTGGCATGGGAGTCGTGGATATAGTAGTCGCTAGGGATGTACTGGACAGGGCAATAAAGGGGAATATCGGCACGAGGCTACCCCTGTAAATCCAGTCTTCTCTCTTGACTCGCAAACGGGACTTCCTCAAGGATGGAAGATCTCTAAAAGAATTGGGCATTCAGGATTTAACAAAAAACAGTTAAAAAAGAGGGGGCAAATTCCCCGTCCCCCCTTTTTTATAGGGGAAATTTATACTTGATTGAAAATAGGAAGCCGAAGTTTTTCTATGGCAATGTGGTGATTTTAGCTACCTTCGGCATAATGGTAATGGCCGGAGGGATATTGGTTGTTTTTAGTGTTTTTTTTGAGCCAATGTTGACCGAGTTTGGCTGGACACGGGCAGTATTCTCAGGGGCTTCTAGTCTATTTATGTTCCTAACGACCCTTTTTGGCATCGGTGTAGGAAGGCTAACCGATAAATTTGGGCCGAGGCCAGTGGTAACTGCCAGCGTCTTATTCTTAGGTCTAGGTTTTTTCTTAATGTCTCGCATTAGTACTATCTGGCAATTATATCTGGTCTTTGGGGTGATAGTAGGCATTGGGATGTCTGGTCTTTGGGTTCCCATGCTATCTACGGTATCAAGGTGGTTTGTGAAGAGGAGGGGGATGATGATGGGCGTAGTTCTTTCGGGTGCGAGTTTGGGTATGATGATTATGCCACCACTAGCTACTTGGCTCATTACTACTTATGGCTGGCGTACCTCCTACACTATTGTAGGTCTCATGGCCATGATAGTCATTATATCGGCAACACAGTTTATAAAGCGTGACCCGGCTCAAACAGGGCAGTTGCCAGATGGTGAGAGTGGAGTCAAGGCAGAGAGTTTAAGCTTGCCAGCTAGAAGCTTGTTTCTTCGTGAAGCGATTCACACTAGGCAATTCTGGATGCTTTCTGCTATATTCGGCTGCCTTTGGTTTAGTCAAATGGCTATCTGGGTGCACATTGTCATCCATGCCATTGACCTGGGAATTCCAGCAATGAGTGCTGCCAACATTCTAGCTATTATGGGTGGGGTGGGTATTGCTGGCAGGATTCTAATAGGTAGGGTGGCCGATAAGATTGGGGATAAGCCAGTTCTTCTTATTAGCTTTACTTTGATAATAGTTAGCCTCCTCTGGCTTCTGGTAGCCAAAGAGTTGTGGGCACTTTACCTGTTTGCAGTTATCTTTGGCTTTGGCTTTTCTGGTTTGGTAGTCCTGGAGGCACCATTGATAGCTAGGCTATTTGGATTAGGGTCGCTCAGTGTAATCCTGGGAAGTGTTGATTTTGTTAGCACAGCTCTTAGTATCCCCAGCTCTATCCTGACTGGTTACATATTTGATATAATGGGTAGCTATCAGCTAGCTTTCTTAACTGCTGCAGGTGTCAGTATTATAGGGCTTATACTATCCTTCCTGCTAAAACCAACTAGCAGGTAAGGAGGGGTAAATGACTTAACCAACTTGGTGGTTTTCTATAGGCTCATTTTTATCTACAGATACCTGGGGAAGGGATAAAAAGAGGAACTGCCCGCTAGAAGTGCTCCTAGCAGCCCCTGTAGTCCAAAAATAGGGGATCTTTGGGATGGGTCAGTGGTTATTCAGCAGGGGGTTACTAAATGTCCAGTTGTGTCTGTGCTAAATGTAAGAAACCTTGGAAGATGTCTAGCTCACCGGCCATATGCCCGGTGTGTAACCAGGTAAGTTTTGTCATCGCAATCCCAGAAGTAAGCGCTACTGCAAAGCATTACCAAGACCCTGAGAATCGAGACAAGCATAGTGCTGCTATGAAGGAGTGGTGGCAAAACCTTGAGAATCGGGACAAGATGGGGGCTGCTCATACAGGTAAACATCTCACAGCTGAGACTAAAGCTAAAATATCAGCTAATACAAAGAAGCGTTGGCAAGACCCTGAGTATCGGGCTAAGCTGAGTGCGGCTCGGAAGAAGCATTGGCAAGACCCTGAGTATCGGGCTAAGATGAAAGCTGCTCATTCTAAAGGGCATGACTAAGCCTTAGGAGCTGAAGCTACAGACAAAAAAGGGTACCCCACTGAAGGAGCTCCTAGCAGCCCCTGTAGTCCCAAAATAGGCGGTCTTTGAGGTGGGTTAATGGGTTTTCTACCTTGGCTCTTCAAAGGAACGCTTTATGGCGGGAGTGGAAGGTGTAAGATTCCACGACTTGAGACATACCTTCGCCAGCGTTATGTTACTACATGGGGCAAAGCCTAAAGTTATCAGTGAGGCATTGGGGCATAGCTCGGTCGCCTTTACAATGGACTGCTATTCCCATATAATAAGTGATATGCAAGAGGATGCTATGGCGCTATTAGACGAAGTGCTGCCCGCGGAGGTAAATAAAAATTCCGTCGCCTTTTTGTCGCCAACTTTTGAGAATTGAGTGCCAAAACAGGGCAATTTAGCTTCAAGCCCCTGTAGCTCAGGTGGATAGAGCAGCGGTTTCCTACCGTGCGGGCGTTCGAGTCGCCCCAAGGGTACCAGTTAATTTTATTATCTTAAGTAGTGCTGTTTCGAATCCAACACAGCCCACAAAAAAGATAGTTCGAATTACCCACTCTATAATACTGTAGAATTGAGGTTAAACTCATAACGGGGAGTTTGAAATTGAAATCTTACTACTATACCCTAGTACCATCTAGTTTTGGTACGCTTAGTATCATTTGGCGAGAAATAGATGAAAAGCCCAGGGTAATCCGACTTCTGCTTCCTAACGAACAGGGTGATGTGGAGGGCATTATCCAAAGGACTTTCATTGGCGCCAGCCTTCTCTCATGCCCTGCTATTAGACAGCTCAGTGAACAGATAAAGGGTTTTATCAAGGGTGAGGCTCTAAATTTTGAATTGAATATTATTGCTCTTGAGGAGTGTTCGGAATTTCAAAGAAGCGTCCTCTTGGCAGAGTGCAAGATTCCTCGCGGCTGGATAAGTACTTATGGCAGGATTGCACAAAGGCTGGGAATTCCAGGGGGAGCTAGAGCGGTTGGTAGAGCCTTGTCATTGAACCCTTTTCCTATCATCATCCCCTGCCATAGAGCAATCAGGTCCAATGGCAAACTTGGGGGCTTTCAAGGCGGACTCAGAATGAAGCGAGCCTTGCTTGAACTTGAAGGGGTAGAATTTTCGCAACAGGGGAAGGTGCTTACCCGGCAGATTTACTATTAATGTGGGTAATGTAAAAGCTGGACATAGTAGGCAGACAGCTCAGTGATTACTACATGAGGTATGTTAAGAATTTAATTGATGTTGGTGCCGATGTAATATTTGAGACCTCAGACTGGGCTTTCACTCATAGCCCTATGGTGTCTCCAAGACATACCGAAAGGTTTATCACTCCCACCCTTAAGTCAATCGTTGAATATTGTCACAGTAGAGGTATACCCTGCCTCAAGCATACCGAGGGGAACATCTGGCTTATCTTTGACCTAATTGTGGGGACCGGGGTGGATGGTATTAATCCGATTGACCCTTTAGCCAGTATGGATCTCGGGGAGGTAAAAGTGAAATATGGCGACAAAGTCTGCTTAATGGGGAATGTTGACTGCGGCAACCTGCTCAGTTTGGGAAGCAAGAGTGAAGTCCGAGAAGCGGTGAAAGACTGCGTCAGAAAGGCTGGTAAGGGGGGGAGGGTATATCTGCATATCCAGTAATTCAATTCACGGCGCAGTTAACCCTGAGAACTATGTAGAGATGATTAAGGCGATTCGGAACTATGGGAAATACCCTATCTCAATCTAATCCCCGACATTATTAGGGAGCTGAAGCTGGAGACAAAAAGGAGAACCCACCGAAAGTGCTCGTGACAGATCTAGCGTTTTTGAGGATGGGTTAGTGGTTTAATATTCACTCGGGGTGAGGTTGATAAACAATCTACTGGTGGTCACCAGTGAAGGGGCTAAGCCCCTTCAAAGACACAAAAAGGGGGTGAATTTAGTGGCAGCAAAGGCTTTCGTTCTAATTGAAACAGTAGTGGGTAGAGATAAGGAGGTTGTTACTGCTCTTAAGCAACTAGACGGGGTGAAATCGGTTGATACTGTAACTGGACCCTATGATGTTATTGCTACAATAGAAGGGGAAACCCTCAACGATATCGGCGGCTTAGTCACCGCTAAAATTCATCCTATCGCCGGTATTTCCAGAACGGTGAGCTGTCTGGTAATGGAGGAAAGAAAGTGAAGGTTAAACTTAGCCGAGGGGGGCACCCGGGGTGAGGTTGATAAACAAGCTCTGCTAAGAGATAAAAGGGGGGGTCGGGATTTGTGGTCCCGACCCCTTAGTCATATACTTCTAGTAATATACTAGAAGGTAAATAGTGCTGGCTGTGCTCACAACTTTCTCTTGGCTGCCTCCCCTTCCCTTTTCTGGCGCCTCTCAGCTCGGTCTTGGTTTATCCTCAGCTAATACCCTTATCACTAATTCGCCGGGCTCAATATGAGCGTCATTCAGACACTCATTCTTCTTTATCGTGCCTTGTTCCCGGAGAAGCTTCTCCAAGTCGGTTAGCTCCATCCTGATTATTCGTTCCTTCACATCTCCTCCTTTCTTAGTTTACAATAAATCTTAAAGTAAACTGGTGACCTAGAAGAAGGAGGGCTGAACTGGCATGGTTTCC
>Ga0307379_10009519_pt1 | contig 12960 bp, 10 predicted proteins | sample UN2MG_FD_202237 | JGI IMG/M metagenome (GOLD analysis project Ga0307379, IMG submission 202237) | Soil microbial communities from Risofladan, Vaasa, Finland - UN-2 | ecosystem: Environmental > Terrestrial > Soil > Coastal area > Acid sulfate soil | place: Finland: Risofladan, Vaasa | collected... | reverse complement strand
CGTCATCATGGAGCTCGACGACTGTGCATTTCCACTGCTGGCGGGCGTCGAGGCCACCGACGACCCCAACGTGGCATTCAACGGCGCCAACGTCGCGCTGCTCGTCGGCTCGATGCCTCGCAAAGCGGGGATGGAGCGCGCCGATCTTCTCGAAGCGAACGGTGGGATCTTCACCGTGCAGGGCAAAGCGCTGAACGACAACGCGGCCGATGATGTGCGGATCCTGGTGGTCGGCAACCCGGCCAACACGAACGCCCTCATCGCCATGAACAACGCACCCGACATCCCCGACGCGCGCTTCACCGCCATGACCCGCCTCGACCACAACCGCGCCAAGGCCCAACTGGCCGGCAAGACCGGCACCACGGTGAACGACATCTCGAAGATGACGATCTGGGGCAACCACTCGGCCACCCAGTACCCCGACGTCTTCCACGCCGAAGTGAAGGGTGGCAACGCCTTCCAAGCCGCCGGCTCCGATCAGGCGTGGCTCGAGAACGACTTCATCCCGACCGTGCAGAAGCGGGGTGCGGCCGTCATCGACGCTCGTGGAGCCTCGTCGGCAGCCTCGGCCGCCAACGCAGCCATCGCGCACGTGCACGACTGGGTCCTCGGAACCCCCGCAGGCGACTGGGTGTCGATGGGCATCCCGTCGAGCGGTCAGTACGGCGTGCCCGAGGGGCTGATGTCGTCGTTCCCGTGCACGTGCACCGGTGGCGAGTACGCGGTCGTCGAAGGACTCGACATCGACGACTTCAGCCGAGTCCGGATCGACGCCAGCGTCGCCGAACTCGGCGAGGAACGCGACACCGTCCGGGACCTCGGCCTCATCTGAGGAGCGGACAGCTACTTGAGGAATCTGCTGGTCGTGTTGTCGGCCAGCACCTTGCCGCCGGTCTGGCACGTCGGGCAGTAGTTGACCGTGTAGCTGCGGTACTCGACGGCCCGGATCTCGTCGTTGCACACCGGGCACGCTTCACCGTCGCGGTGATGCACCGACCCGGGGCGATCGGCCGACTTCGACATCGAGTCGCGTCCTCGCTCGAAGTCCAGCGACTCTTCGATGCACACATCGATGGCTGCGAGAAGGACGTCGGCTTCCGTGGCCGTCAGCTTCTTGGTCATGGCGAACGGAGAGAGCTTCGCCCGGTGGCAGATCTCGTTGGCGAGGCGCCGCCCGACCCCGGCGATGCGGCCCTGGTCGCGCAGGAAGCCGTGCAGTCGGGTGTTCTCGGTGTGCAGGCGACCCAGGAGCGTTGCGGCGTCGAGGGCGTCGGCATCGGGGCCGAGCCTCGACAGCGGAGCCTGCTGGTCGACGTCACCGCTCATGACCCAGACTCCGGCCCGCCGCTCGGTGCCGGCTTCGGTGAGCAGGAGGGCCCTACCGTCGGCGAAGGTCCACCTGGCCTGGCCGCCCCGCGGCTTGGCGGACTGCTTCTCGTCAGGAACGATGCGTCCGCCCTGCATCAGATGCACCACGAAGGTGGCGACGTCGAAGTCGAGCAGCAGGTACTTCCCACGCCGGCCGACACTCACCAAGACATGGCCGTAGGCGGTGGCCGGATCGGGCGTTGCGGTCTTGAGGGCGGTGAACGTGATCGGCCGGAAGCCGCTGAGCGCCGCGCCGCTGAATTCGGCGGTCAGACGCTCGGCATGGGCTTGGAGCTCGGGCATCTCCGGCATCGCCCCACCACATTAGGTCGGCTTCAGTCGGGCGGTAGGTGCGCCGCCAGCGCGCTGCCCAGCTCTTCGAGGAGCGACTGGTGGGCGATGGCCTTGTCGATGCTGCCGCCCACCACGACCTGACCCTGCATGAACCCGGCCAGCGCGGACTCCGTGCCCTCGTTGATGCCTGCGGCCACCGACGGATCGGCCGTGATGCGCAGGTCGGCGTCGCCGATGAGGTCGGTGGTGGCGCGCACGCGGCCGCCACCGATCACGAGGCGGTAGGCGAAGTCGCCCGACCGGTACTCGATGGTCAGGTCGACCTCCGGGTCCACCGAGACTGCCGCCGCAGCGTCATCGAGGGCCGCCACCCAGGTCGCCGAGAGAAACTGCATCGCAGCCGACGTTACCCCTGCTCCGGCTCACCGATACCCTCGCCGAATGGAGCTGGCACTGCCCGACGATGCCGGTCGCACGGCCGCCAGCCGCCCGCTCCGGTTCGCTGCCAGGGCCTGCGACCTCTCGCTGATCGCCTACCTCTTCGGCGTCCTGGTGATCGAGATCCGCGGACGCCTGCTCGGGGGTGACGTGTTCGCGACCCGCCCGTTGGCAGGTGCACAGGATCCTCAGGAGATCCTGGCGGTGCTCGTGGCCGTGGTCCTGCTCACCGACACGCTGCCGATGGCGATCTGGGGCAGGTCGCTGGGCAAGGCGATGCTCGGCCTTCGGGCCGTGCGCACGGACGATCCGGCGCGGAGCCCTGGGGTGCTGCGTGCGGTCTTCCGGACGGTGTTGACGTTCGGCGTGCTCGTCGTTCCTCCCGTGGTCGGGATCCCGATGCTGGTGGCCCTCGTCGTCAGCACGGCGGTCGATCCGACCGGCCGAGGCCTCCACGACCGGCTCGCGGGCACGCTGGTGGTGTCGGTCCCGCGTCCGGATCCGCCCGCGTCGCGAGCTCTCCCTCTCGCGAGCCCTCGACCGCCACATCCCGACGATCTGTGAGGTCGTGATGCTCGAGCCGAGTGACGAGCTGTCTCATCCGAGCGGAGACGATCCTCTCGCGTTCGAGTCGTGGTACTTCGACTTCACGACGCGTTCCGGCGATCTGGGCGGCTACGTCCGCATCGGCCTCATGCCGAACCTCGGGCGCACCTGGTACTGGGCCTGCGTCGTCGGTGAGGACCGCCCGCTCGTCACGGTCATCGACCACGAGGTCCCGTTGCCGTCACGCGAGGGGTCCCTCGAGATCCGCTCGGAAGGGCTCTGGGCAGATCACACCGTCGAGACCCCGTTCGAGCACTTCACCTTGGGCGCCGAGGCGTTCGCGGTCGGGGTCGACGATCCGACCGAGGTCTACGACGGTGAGCTTCGCGGCCACCGTGTCCCGTTCGGCCTCGACCTCGAGTGGGAGACCGACGGCGGTGTCTACCCCTACCCAGGCAACACCAGGTACGAGATCCCGTGCACCGTGCACGGCGAAGTGCTGTTGGGTGACGAGGTCATCGACTTCGACGGCGTCGGCCAGCGTGACCACTCGTGGGGAGTGCGCGACTGGTGGTCACTCGGTTGGTGTTGGACATCTGGCCGCCTCGACGACGGCACCAGGTTCCATGGTGCCGACATCCGCATCCCGGGTCTCGACTACGCCGCCGGGTACGTGGCGAGCCCCGGCGAAGCGCTGGCGTCGATTCCCCACCCGATGCGGGTGACCGAAACGGTCGGTGACGCGGGACTCCCCACGAGTGCATCGATCGACCTCGGCCTGCTTCAGGTCGACGTCACCCCCGTCGCGTGGAGTCCGGTGCTGCTCACCGCCGACGATGGTCGAGCGAGCCGGTTCCCTCGATGTCTCACACGGTTCACCGCTGCGGATGGCCGACGAGGCGTCGGCTGGACCGAGTGGAACCAGCCGCCGCGCTGATCATCGGCGGGCCACTTGTCCGGTGGAACGTGTTCAGTCGAGGGCGTCGTGGAGGATCGCCGGCTCCGGGAACACGTGCGCTCGGCGTCGTGCGAATGCCGCGAGGCCCATGACGACGGCTGCGGCGACGATCGCCAGGATGATCGGAACGATCGGATCGGGGCCCGAGATGAAGGGCTTGGCCCCCTCGATGTCGATGTTCAGATCGACACCCGGGCCCGCCAGATCGGTGCCGTGCGTCCCGTTGGGCCACGGCCAGAGAACTCGGAGCGAGCCGATCATCAGCCCGACGAGTGCAGCCATGATCACCGGTTCGTGCTTTTCGAGCGCCCACCCGAGTACTTGCGAGAAGAGCCCGAGCCCGACGACTGCACCGAAACCGAACACGAGGATCACGGCAAGGTCACGGCTGTCCACGGCGTCGAGAACGTAGTCGTACATTCCGAGCATCAGCAGCAGGAACGACCCGCTGATGCCGGGCAGGATCATGGCGCAGATGGCGATCGAACCGGCGGCGAGCACGAACACCAGCGAGGGGTCCGACACCGGCCCGGACCTCAACCCGAGCACGAAGAACGCCACCACGCCGGTGCCGACCAGAATCACCCAGCGCTGCGCGTCCATCTTGCCCAGCTCGCGTCCGGTGACGATGATCGACCCGACGACCAACCCGAAGAACACCGCTGCAGTACGCACCGGCTGCTCGTCGAGCATCGTCTGGATGAAGGATGCGAGCGAGACGACGGCGAGGCCGATGCCCGCGAACAAGGGAAGCAGGAAGACGAAGTCGAGTTCGCCGAACTTCTCCTTCGCCCCGGCGAAGTCGAGCTTGGCCAGGCGCCCGAGCATGCGGGCCCCGGTCCGCACCTGGTCGACGAGCTTGGTGTAGATCCCGAAGACCAGTGCGATGGTGCCGCCAGAGACGCCGGGTACGACGTCGGCGGCACCCATGCAGAAGCCGTGGAGGGCCTGAGAGCCGATCTTTCGAATCATCGGCTCAGAGGGTACGACTCGCCGTCACCGTGACGCGAACTGCGCATCATCCTGACTGGAGCACCGCGCCCGGCTGTCGCGAGTTGGCGAGGACTCGGCCATCCTCGCTCCAGGATTCCGTCCTCCTCGAGATAGCCCTGCGCCCGCGTGCGGCTCGTGAACCGTGCGAGCACCCACTCGTGGGAACGTGGGGGCGTGTCACCGAAGTGGACCGTCCGATCGTGATCTCGAAATCGACGAGCCGCCGCACGCGGCCCGCGTTGTCCGACAGGTTCCGGCCCATGAGGCCCGAGTGGGCGATCAGCTCTGGCCGGAGAGCTTGCGGTTCTTGAGCTGCGCCTTGACGTAGTCGCGGTTCATGTAAGCGATGTAGTCGATCGGGATCTCCTTCGGGCACGCCTCCTGGCATTCGCCGTGGTTGGTGCACGACCCGAAGTAGCTCTCCATGGTGTCGACCATCGACTGGACTCGCTGGTAACGCTCGGCCTGGCCTTGAGGGAGCAGGTTGAGGTGCTCGATCTTGGCGGCGGTGAAGAGCTGGGCCGCAGAGTTCGGGCAGGCCGCAACACAGGCGCCGCAGCCGATGCAGGCGGCCGCATCGAAGGCCGCATCAGCGGCTTCCTTCGGAACGGAGATCAGGTTGGCATCGGGGCCGGCGCCTGTCGGGGCGGTGATGTAGCCGCCTGCGGTGACGATCTCGTCGAAGGCCGAGCGATCGACCATCAGGTCGCGCATGACCGGGAACGCAGCGGCCCGCCACGGCTCGATCTCGATCGTGTCGCCGTCGGAGAACTTGCGCATGTGGAGCTGGCAGGTCGCCGTGCCCTTCTGCGGGCCGTGCGCCTGCCCGTTGATCATCAGTCCGCAGCTGCCACAGATGCCCTCGCGACAGTCATGCTCGAAGGCCACCGGCTCTTCACCGGCCTCGGTGAGCTTTTCGTTGAGGATGTCGATCATCTCGAGGAACGACATCTCCGGGGACACGTCGTCCATCGGATAGTCCTTCATCGCGCCGGGGCTGTCGGGGCCGTCCTGGCGCCAGATCTTCAGGTTCAGTTTCACGGGTCCGGTCCTCTACTTGTAGCTGCGCTGGGTCAGCGGCACGTGCTCGAACGTCAGGTCTTCCTGGTGGAGGGTGGGCTCGGCGCCGACCCCCTCGAACTCCCAGGCCGACGTGAACGAGAAGTTCTCGTCGTCGCGGAGGGCTTCGCCCTCTGCGGTCTGCGATTCCTCGCGGAAGTGGCCACCGCAGCTCTCCTCGCGGGCCAAGGCGTCCTTGACCATGAGCTCACCGAACTCGAGGAAGTCGGCCACGCGGCCTGCCTTCTCGAGCGACTGGTTGATGGTGGCGGCCGAGCCCGGCACCCGGACGTCTTTCCAGAACTCCTCGCGGAGCGCAGGGATCTCGGACAAGGCCTTCTCGAGGCCGGTCTTGTTACGGGCCATCCCGCAGTAGTCCCAGAGGATCTTGCCGAGTTCGCGGTGGAAGTGATCGACGGTGCGGGTTCCGTTGACCGACAGCAGCCGGTCGACCTGGTCGTTGACGTCGGTCTCGACTGCAGCGAATGCGGGGTCGTCGGTCGGAACAGCCGATTCGCCGAGGTGTCCGGCGAGGTAGTCGGCGATGGTGTAGCTGATGACGAAGTAGCCGTCGGCCAGACCCTGCATCAGCGCCGAAGCCCCGAGGCGGTTCGCGCCGTGGTCACTGAAGTTGGCCTCGCCGAGCACGAACAGCCCCGGCACGTTCGACATGAGGTGGTAGTCGACCCACAGCCCGCCCATCGTGTAGTGGAGTGCGGGGTAGATCCGCATGGGCTGCTGGTAGGGGTTCTCGTCGGTGATCCGCTCGTACATGTCGAACAGGTTCCCGTAGCGCTCGCGGATGGCGTCTTCGCCGAGGCGGCTGATGCTGTCGGCGAAGTCGAGGTAGACGCCGTTCTTGAGCGGACCGACGCCTTTGCCCTCGTCGACCACGGTCTTGGCGTTGCGGCTGGCTACGTCGCGCGGGACCAGGTTGCCGAAGCTCGGGTACTTGCGCTCGAGGTAGTAGTCGCGCTCGGCCTCGGGGATCTGTGAGGCCGGCCGAGTCTCGTCGGGGTTCGCCGGAACCCACACCCGTCCGTCGTTTCGCAACGACTCCGACATGAGCGTCAGCTTCGATTGGAACTCCTCGGACTGTGGGATGCAGGTCGGGTGGATCTGGGTGAAGCACGGGTTCGCGAACAACGCTCCCCGCTTGTGGCTCCGCCAGGTGGCCGAGGTGTTGCAGTACATCGCGTTGGTGCTGAGGTAGAACGCGTTGCTGTAGCCGCCCGTCGCCAGCACGACGGCGTGAGCAGAGTGGCTGGTGACCTCGCCGCTCACCATGTCACGGACGACGATGCCGACCGCGCGGCCGTCCTTGACCACCAGGTCGAGCATCTCGGTTCGGGTCCGGAGGTCGACGGTGCCTTCGTTCACCTGCCGCATGAGGGCTTGGTACGCGCCGAGCAGCAACTGCTGGCCGGTCTGACCCCGTGCGTAGAAGGTGCGTGACACCTGCGCGCCGCCGAAGCTGCGGTTGTCGAGTAGCCCGCCGTACTCGCGCGCGAAGGGCACGCCCTGGGCAACGGCCTGGTCGATGATGTCGCCCGACAACTCGGCGAGGCGGTAGACGTTGGCCTCTCTGCTCCGGTAGTCGCCACCCTTGACCGTGTCGTAGAAGAGGCGCCAGGTGGAGTCACCGTCGTTCTTGTAGTTCTTCGACGCGTTGATGCCGCCTTGGGCGGCGATGCTGTGCGCCCGACGGGGCGAGTCGTGGTAGGTGAAGAGCTTGACGTTGTAGCCCTGCTCGCCCATGGTCGCAGCCGCCGACGCTCCGGCCAGGCCGGACCCCACGATGATGACGTCGAACTTCCGTCGGTTGTTGGGGGCCACCAGCTTCATGTCGAACTTGTGGTTGGTCCACATGTCCTGGATCGGATGATCCGGGACCCGTGAGTCGAGGCTCCCGATGCGCGGGGAATTCATTCGCCTTCTCCTCTGTTCCGTTCCCCGGCCACGGAGGCCGCGACTGGCCGGCCTCCTCGTGCCTCGTCGGCCTTGCGTGGGGAATTCATTCGCCTTCTCCTTCGATCTGACAGGTGATGATCACGTCGCCATCCTTCACGCAGTCGTCGGTCCCCACCACACCGGTCTGGACGGCGAGCGGGAAGCTCAGGTTGCCGACGGTGACGACCAGGGCGAAGCCTGCAGCGAAGCGCCTGCGCCAGCTGTTGTACTTGGGGTTGTTGAGCCCGAGGCTCTGGAACATCGACCACGAACCGTGGAACAGATGCAGGCCGAGGGCCAGGTTGGCGAAGATGTAGATGATCGCGACGGGCAGGTTGCCGAGGCTCGCCTGCACGTTGCGGTAGACGTCACCGCGGACGAAGTCGGGGTTGATCCAACCCCAGGTGAGGTCGGCGAGGTGGAAGAACAAGTAGATCAAGATGATCGAGCCGGTGACACGCATGCTCCGGCTGGCCACGTTGGCCGCCTGGTAGTCGCGGGGCTGCGCGTAGGCGCCGGCCCGGCTCTTCTGGTTGATCCGGGTCAGCCCGACCGCTGCGTGGATGTGGAAGAAGAACGCGGCGATCAGCCCGAGGCGGGCGATCCAGAGGAAGGCAGTGCGAGGCAGGATCGGCACGAGGAGTTCGCGGAGGAACTCCCCGTACTCGTTCATCTCGGCCGCGCCCTCGTAGATGTGCAGGTTGCCGACCATGTGGTAGGCGACGAAGCCCATGAGCATGATGCCGCTGACGGCCATGACCCACTTCTTGCCGACGGCCGATCGGTAGAACGCGACCGGCCACACGGCGGACGCCTTCGCCTTGTGCACCGGGATCGGCCCCGGTCGCTCCATCGTCTGCATGCATGCCTCCGAGTGTCCGAAGAAGTGGGACTGAACGTAGCCCGGTGCGCGAGGGACGGCCGAACCATGCCGAGCGCATCATCGTCCAGCGACCCGACGTCGTCCACCGACTGGCCCCGGTCCGTCACATGGCGACACGCGATGACCGATCGGTCGCTCGGTTCGTGCCAGCCTGGCGCTGTGAAGGACGAAGCCCTCCGCCAACGCGGGGTCACCGAGGTCTTGGCCGAGGTGGGCGCGGACGCCGATGGCTTTCTCGGCTTCGGGGGTGAGGCCTGGGTGTGGGCAATCGACGCCGACCGCGTGGTTCGTGTCGTGCGAAGCCTCGAGCCCGATGCCGGCCGGACCGTTCTGCGCCGCTACGACCTGGTTGCCGAACTGGCCCGTGACGGCTGGCGGTTCCCGCTTCCCGAGGCGATCGAGTCGGGTGAGGTCGCGGGGCGCCCCTTCGTGATCGAACGCCGCTTGCCGGGCAGGCCGATGCGCGAGGTGCTCGGCACCCTCGGCCGGCGTGACCGCGACCGGCTCATCGCAGATCACCTCGACGCCACTGAGATCATCGGCGATCTCCATCTCGAGGCGCGGGGCTACTGGGGCGATCTGATCGCCGACCACCCACTCCGGACCGACACGTGGTCGGAGTACCTGGTCGGGGTGGCGATCCGGAACCTCTCGGTCGCTCCGCCCGAGTTCGCGGACGTCGACGGGACGGCGATCGCAGAGGAGCTGCCGTCGTGTGCCATGCCGTCCTACGTCCACCTCGACGCGTTCGCAGGGAACATGCTCGCGGAAGGGCCGTCGATCTCGGCGGTGATCGATTTCGGTCCGATGAGCATCGTCGGGGACCGTCGACTCGACGTGCTTGCGGCGGCCGCCTACCTCCGGTCCGACCAGATCACCCCCGAAGCCGATGAGGGGGACGGCTTGGTGGCGATGGCCTGGCTCGGAGATCGCGACCTCGTCGACTTCTACGAACCCGCTCGGCGCTGGCTCGCTGCGTACTGGAGTTGGGCCTCCGACGACACGAAGCTCAACGCGTGGTGTCGTGAGGTGCTGCTCGGATGATCAACCAACCACCCGGATCCTTGTTGTCCTTCCGGCAATAATTGGCCGGAGAGCAACGGAGATCGGGGTTGGGTCCGACGGTTTCGCCGATCAGGCGACCACGGTGAAGTCGTAGGTCGCCTCGACGACGTCGGGCGCGCCCTCGAGGCGGAGGCTGATCAGCACCGGGCCCGACACCTCGGGCGCCGTGAAGTCGAGGCCACCGACCTTGACCACCGAGTCGGCCTCGACGTCTCCACCGAAGGTCCAGTCGAGGCTTCCGCCGTCCCACGCGACCGTGACGTGGACCTTCGCCGCTTCGATCGGCGTTCGGATGTCGCTGACCACGTGCACGTCGAGCGCGAGCCGCTCGCCGGGTCTGACCTGCGCGGGGGGACGGTCGACGACGATGATCACCGGGGCACAGGCCGCTTTCAGCGCCTGGTAGGCCAGCTTCGGCGACCGGTCGTGTCCGAGTACCGCCCAGGTGATCGACGGCATCGAGTCGGCGAAGCTGAAGTGGGCGAACCCCCCGGCCGGCCGGTACTTGAGCCGCCGGATCGTCTCGATGTGGAAGCGGGCGACGTCGGCCTGGTAGCGCTGCGAGGCCAATCTCCACCCGTCGAAGTCGAGCCCCTCGCGGGGCACGTAGCGGTCGTGGAACGTCGGCTGGTAGGCGTGACGGGCCTCGAGATGTTCCCAGTCGAGCTCGGGCCAGCGGTCGGGGTCCACGAATTCGGCGGAGTTCGGTACGGCCTGTGCACCGAACTCGGTCAGGAATCGGGCCATCTTCGGCAATCCTGCGACGAACCCGGGGAAGTCGCGCTCGTCGCCCCAGTACCAGCCGAAGTAGAGGTGGCCGTCGGTGCCGTCGAGCTGGGGGAGATGGGGGAGGACCCCCGAGTGGGCGACCACCGGGCGGCTCGGATCGGCCTTCTCGAACGCCTTCTTGATCGAGCGGTCGAGCACGGTCTTGTTCCACGTCGGAAGCTGCTGACTGGCGAAGGCCTGGGCACCGACCTTGACCTTGGTGAGTCCTCCGAGCTTGCCCGGGTCGAGGTCGATGGCCATGGGTTCGTTGTGGCCGCACCACAGGAAGATCGACGGATGGTGACCCAGCAGGTCGACTGCTTCGGTGGTCTGGCGGACGGCCTGCTTGCGGATGCTGCGGGCGTAGCCCCATTGCAGCGGCATGTCCTGCCAGATCAGCAGACCGGCCGCGTCGGCGGCCTCGTAGAACTCAGGGCGCGTGACGTGGGCGTGGACGCGAAGGAAGTCGAGGTTGGCCTCGACGGCGAGCTCGACGTCACGCGCGAGTTCGGCAGGAGTGGCCTCGGCCAGTTGCATCCGGGTCGGGCCGAGGTTCGACCCCTTCAGGAACATCTGCTCGCCGTTCACCGTGAGCGTCCACTTCCGCCATTGGATCGTGCGGAGCCCGGTCGACAGCTTGCGTCGGTCGCTGACCAAGCTGCCGGCGGCGTCGGCGAGGCGGACCTCGACCACCACCTCGTGCATCGTGGGTTCGCCCAGCGAATGGGGCCACCACAGCTCGGGCCGGGGGATGGTGACGGTCCACTCGACGGTGTTGTCGCCGGCCGCGAGTGGCTGCTCGATGCTCAGGTCGACACCGGCGATGGTGGTGCGGAGGTGGACCGTCCGCGCGTCCACGGTGTCGAGATGGGCGGTCAAGGCCAACACGGCCTGCTCGGCCGTCGCCTCGGTGCAGATGACGCGGAGTCGGGCGATCCTCACGGGTCCGGTCTCGACCACGTGGATCGGCCGCCACAGACCTCCCGGGTTCCATTCGGGATCGATGCAGTCCCAGTGTTGGAAGACCCCCGTGATGTTGCGCTTCGCCGTGCGATCGCGTTGGGGAGCACACGTCGCCTCGACCGCGAGGACGTGATCGGCACCGGAGGTCATCGCATCGGTGACCTCGAAGGTGTGCGGGAAGAAGTAGCCCTCGGTGTCGCCGACGTAGCCGCCGTCGAGCCACACGTCGCCCTGGTAGAAGAGGCCGTCGAGGGTCAGCCACGATCGGCGGCCGGCCGCTGGCCGCTTGGCTGAGAACCGTGTGCGGTACAGCAGCGGCCCGGTCGTGTCGGAGAATTCGGGACTCGACTGCCAGTGCCCCGGCACCGTGATCGGCGACCACGTCGAGTCGTCGAAGTCGACGTCGGGGTACTCACGCCGGAGGTCTTCGTCGGCAACGGTTGCGAGCCACGGACCGGTCAGCTCCATCGGAACGAACCTACCCGTCCGCGGGCCGAGGCTCCCTGGGCAGGCCGAGGATGCGTTCGCCGATGATGTTGCGCTGCACCTGCGAGGTCCCACCCGCAATGCGAGCGCCCGGGGCACCGAGGAGGGCTGCGACCTCGTCGCCGTCGAGCATCGCTCGGGCCCCGCCCACATCCGCACGGAGTTCAGCGATGTCGAACATCAGCTCGGTGATGCCCAGCTTGTTGAGCGACGAGGCGACCGACGCGACGGGCCCCTGTCGCTGGCCCATCAGGTGCAGCGTGCGGCCGCGGCTCCACAGGCTGACGAGTCGCTGGATCGACAGGTCGTCCAAGTCGCGGTCGCCCAGCCGGGCCATCGCGTCGAGGCGTCGCTGCATGCTGATCGCTCCGGCGCCGATCGAGCCGCGCTCGTTGGTCAGCGTCGTCATGCCGACCCCCCACCCGCCGTGCTCGGGCCCCAGCAGCGCGGTGGCGGGGAGGTGCAGGTCGGTGAAGAACACCACGTCGAACTCTGCGTCGCCGGTCATCTGGCGCAACGGTCGCGCCTCGACGCCGTCGGCGCGCATGTCGATGAGGAAGAAGCTGATGCCCTTGTGCTTCGGGAGTTCGGGGTCGGTGCGAGCCATCAGGATCCCACAGTCGCTGAAGCGGCCTCCGCTGCACCAGACCTTCTGACCGTTCACCACCCAGCCATCACCGTCCCGCTGTGCCGTGGTCCGGAGCGACGCGAGATCCGAGCCGGCCTCGGGCTCCGAGAAGAGCTGGCACCACAGACGGTCGGCGCTCAGAATCGGCCCGAGGTGCTCGGCCTTCTGGTCGTCCGTGCCATACCTCTGGATGCCCTGGCCGGCCAGCACGAACCCCACCATGTTGATGAAGGGCGGGACGTTGGCACGTGCGCACTCTTCGAGCCACACCCCCTGGTGTTCGGCCGTGAGTCCGCGACCGCCGTGTGTCGCCGGCCAGTGGATGCCCGCGAACCCGGCGTCGAGCAAGCGCTTCTGCCACTCGACACCCTCGGCCACCAGATCGGGAGGGAGGATCGCCCCGTAGTTCGGCGGGGCGTCGGCCCGGTTGACTTCGAGCCACGCTGCCGCCTCGAGCCGGAAGTCGTCGAGCGAGCTTGACATCGGCTCATCATGACGCTTCAAGCAGTTGCGTGTGGTCAAGACGGTCCTGCGGACCAGCCGTTGACAGCGACAGCT
>Ga0307379_10009518_pt1 | contig 12960 bp, 15 predicted proteins | sample UN2MG_FD_202237 | JGI IMG/M metagenome (GOLD analysis project Ga0307379, IMG submission 202237) | Soil microbial communities from Risofladan, Vaasa, Finland - UN-2 | ecosystem: Environmental > Terrestrial > Soil > Coastal area > Acid sulfate soil | place: Finland: Risofladan, Vaasa | collected... | reverse complement strand
TGCTCGTAATCTTGGTCTGTTTGACTTTGGAGAGATGCTATACAGCGTTCGAGCTGTTTCGGTCGCTTGAAACATCGTGTCATTATGCTTAAAAATGGTTTCATTTTCACCAAACCAATCTTTTAAGCCTTTCCGAAGTCTGTCGGCAACGTCTACTTGAATTTCTGGCAATAATTTATATAGATTTTTTAATTCAATTGAGCTGTGCTGTAAATATGTTGTTGCAAGATGGAAGGTGGCTTCTGCTAAAGATTCTTTGTTGTAATTAAAGACAAATCTTCCACCTCGTTCCGATATATTTTTTTTGAAATTATGATAAGACGTAACAAAAGCTCTTGCGCCAGCTCCTACGAAATTTTGATTTTTTGTTAATATTCCATATCTCATTAATGCCATATTGATGTCTACGTCATCTTGGACTTCTTTTAATGCAATTTCCAGCCATTCCCAACATTTTTTTAAATTATTTGTTTTCATATACAGGGTGATAAGCAGATAAAAAGCAGATACATTAAAACCCTTTATCTTTTTACGCTTTGCAAGATACTTTTCAGCCCATTGTATGGATTCTGGTATCTTGTGTGCATATGTGGCGTAAGCTTGTGCAAGATAAAACATTGAATCGTAATCTGATGGATTTTCTACTATAGATTGTATAAGCAGTCCGATTGTTCTTTTTGCTTTTTTTTCACGTCCAACGTCATCGAGATCATATCCATAATGATTGAGTTTTCCATGTGGAAATAACCCGATTAGACCTTTAAACATTGGTTCATTATGAATTCTTCTTTTAAATTTTACTTGACCGTTTCGAAATATTCGAGCAAGTTGTGTATGCGCTGCGATTTTTCCTTTTTTGATATCATCGCATTGCAATGCTATCGCATTCATGTCCGGACGAACACGATCTAAAAATTCAAGAAGAATTCTTGATGCTCTATTCCCGTGAAAGATTAATTCTTCATCTGCATCAATTTGAAAAATCCATTTTCCCGATGCATATCCAAAAGACTGATTCCTATGTTTTGCAAAGTTATCTTCCCATGGATGCTGATAAACTTTAGCTCCATAATCCTTTGCAATTTTTATGGTTTGATCGATAGATCCAGTGTCAACAATAATAAGTTCTGCATATAAATCTTTGATAGATTCAAGGCATCTTGGAAGATTCTCCTGCTCATTTTTTACAATCATCGCTATGGAGAGAAACATTATTCCTCCTCTTTAAGCAATGCAGAATCAACATAACTCCTTATTTTGTCAACCATATCAGGGATTTTCCCTTTTAATTTTGCTTCGTCAGGGAATCTTTCTGCAGCAAATTTTATGATTGCTGGTGCTTTAAGCTCAGAAACTTTTTCAATGAGTGTATTCAAATCTCCGGCACCATAATAATTGCCAATATCCATTGTAAAACCTGGAGGCGGCTCTTTTAATATTTTTGTCTCTTTTACTATGGTGATTTTTTCAGGTTCAGTACCTGGAAGCGGAGAAACTTTTTGAATGCGACCAGCTTTTAATTCAGTTGCTACAAAATCTTCATGCATGTCTATACACAAAGACCCGTCTTTCTGAATAGTAAAATCATGTCCCCAGACTCTAATTATTTGTCCAGGAATTTTCAAATACAGTTTTGGATCTACGTTTGCTTTAACCCACATATTTTCCTCCCCGTTTGTTGGATGGGGACTCGAAAACGAGTCCCCATGGCAATGGAAACCGCATCCCGGAAGGCTAGTTGCTTATTGAAGTAAGTCGTGCCAGTCCTTTCCGGTTGAATAGCGCAAAATTGGCATACTGTTTAATACGCCAAATTGTTACATCTTTTACTTCCTGCGCCCCAACATTTTCAACCATAATTCCGGCAGGTACAGAAGCTGGATGAACACCAGCTACACCAATTTTACTGGAACCGTCATCAAAACATCCTGCCCAGACAGAAGTTAATGCAGCACCTGTCAGCGCAGCACCATTGGCAGTTTCAGCAACGGAAAGATAATCATTTCTGAAAATTGGGATCTGTTCATAGGAAATTGTCGTTCTGCCACCAGGCAAGGTTACGACCCAGTCTGCTGGAGTTCCGCCAAGTGACCTCAGCAATACTTTGTAAGACCGGATTGTTCTTGCAGCCATCATGATAAAATCGACTTCGCCATCTTTTGCAAGGACGAGATCAAGCAATTCATCAAGCAGTTCGAAAGAAAGAACCTGTGTGGTTGCAGCAGTTGTATATTGGGTTGCGTCACAAAGACTGTGAAAGCTGTTCATCTGTGGGGCGTTGCCTGTACCTTGTGCCATCCCTGTTTGAAACAGCCGACCAAGAGATTTGGCTTTAAGTGAAATTTCAAGTGCGGTTTGATCAACTCCAGCACTGGCTGATTGTGCTTGAACCAATCCGTCCATTTCAGCATCACCAATCAGCTTTGTTGCTTTGAAAACTTTTTGGGTGAAGGTAGAGGCTGTTTTAGCCGTTGATGTAATTGTTGCTCCAACTGCAGCTATTTCAGTTGGACCGAGAGTCAATTCCCGGTTAACGATAAGACCCTGTCCATCATAGCCTGTAAATGGCAGGATGTCATAAATTGGGTTTACTGATATGAAATCTTCAGCCACACCTCTGACAATTTCGTTATTGATCAGAAGTTTGGCCTGCGCTAATGTTTGTGTAGCCATGATTCACCTCACAATGTTTGTGCGGCGTTATTGGTCGAATTTTCCAGTCGCTTTCAATCCCGCCGCTATTCTGTCTTTAGGACTTGCGAATTCACCTGGTTTTCCGGAACCAAGGTTTCCGCCAGCGAGCGGACCACCTGGTTGAGTATTGAGAATGCGCACCTTTTCTGGATGTTCATCGATAAATCTAGTCATGGCTTCGTTGAAATCGGCTGGATCTCCGTGATTCTTTTGCGACATTACCACTTTTCCTTCTTTATCTTTTGCAATAATTTTTATTTCAGATCCTTCGCCAACAACGTCAAACATATGCCCAAAGATTTTAACTGCATCTTTTGCTGGATATATTGTTTTTGGGTTTTTGCCGGAAAAGAATTCACTATTTGCAAATTCTTGAGTAAGTGCTTGGTCAAGGATTGTACGTGCTTTTATTTTAATAAGCCCTTCTTTTTCATCCAAAGCTGTTTTCCATGCAGTTTCTTTTTGTTTTAATTCAACTTCAAAACTTTCACGCATGTCAGATTTTAACGCTTTTATTCCGTTTGCATCTAAAATCTGTTGTCCTTTAAGATTTTTAACGGTTTCAAGCGCATCAGCAACTTGCTTTGGATCCATTCCTTGGTATCCTTCAAGTAACTTTTCAGTTGTCTTGAGTTTTGTAAAATGTCGATTTTTTTCTTCTTCAAGACCTGTGTTTTTTTTGTTAAGATTGTCCAAGGTTTTTTTTGCATTAAAGGGGCTTTCAGATCCATCCTCATACTTATAGACCGGCAAACCGTCTTTCAACACCACATGACCATTTTCATCTAATACAAGTTCCATAGCTCTCGCTCCTTCCGTTTAGCATCTCGCCCCTTCAGTTGTTAACAAAAAAAAGGTTAATACCGAATGACATTAACCCATCCAAAAACCACTATATATAGAAAAATTTCTTGACATAGATACAAGTTATCCCCTATTAAAATACAATGTCAAGGAAAAAATTATGGGTATAAAAGAAAATAAATCGTTAGCTATGCATGCAAGACGTAAAGAAGTCCTTAGAATCTTTAGAGAAAAGCCACATATTAGAGCTTCAGAAATTGCAAAAACTTTAAATGTAACTTCAGCAACAATTTCTAGAGATTTACAGGAATTAACCGAAGAACTCCGTATTGAGAACCCTAAGATTTGGCATGTACACCGTGAAAGAATGCTTTTAAGCTTAAACAGAATGATGAAAGCATGCATAGATAAGTTTGAACTTTGTCGTGGAGCCACTTCAGGATCACGATGGATTGAAGAATGGACAAAACTTTTTGAAAAAGAAGCAAAAATACTTGGCGTGTATTCAGCCGAAAAAAGTATTCATGCACATGTAAATTTAGATGACATCGTTGGAAAAGAACAGAGAGATGCGGCCATCAATGCTCTTATTAGGAAACAAGAAAATATAATAGATATTACTCCAGATGAAACTTCTTAAACGAAGTGACCTTGAAAAACACACAACCGAACAGCTTTGTCATCGATTCTTTGAAAGCTATATAGGCGTTCAATTCCCTTCTTATAGATTTTCCCCACACAATTATCTTATTTCAGATAAACTCCAAGCCCTTGAATCCGGAGAAATCCGGAGGCTTATGATTTTTATGCCTCCGAGGCATGGTAAAAGTTGTAGTGATTTTACTGACTTACAAACACCTGATGGTTTAAGAAAACATGGAGATTTAAAAGTTGGTGACTACGTTTTTGGCATAGATGGCAAACCAACAAGGATTACTTGGATTGCTCCAAAATCAATTCAAAACTTAGAAGTCGAATTCACAAATGGCGAAAAAATAAAATGTCATGAGAACCATGAATGGACTGTTTGGGATCGATCTTACGGTGAATGGAAGACAGTTGAAACAAAATATTTTATCCGAACAACCAAGTTTGGAAAACAACGAAAGCTTTTTAGCGGTAACAGATTTACGTATCAGCTTCCATTGATTCAACCTTTGCAATTCCCGAAACAAAATCTTTCAATGCATCCATATGCACTTGGTGCATGGCTTGGTGATGGAAATTCAGAAGCCCCTAAAATTTGCGCATCTCATGAAGATGAGGTTGTATTGCGAGCCGTCGTTGCGTGTGGATATACAAACGGCAATAGACAGATTCACAATACAACCGGTGTCATATATCAGTATTATAAAGATGGAATGCTCGATTTACTTCGCGATATCAATGTTTTAAACAATAAACATATTCCAGACATTTATAAATATTCTTCAATTGAACAAAGACTTCAATTGTTAGCCGGGTTGATCGATACTGATGGATCTTTAGAAAGTGAAACAGGACGTGTTAGAATTGTAACAGCAGATCCAATTTTAGCGTGTGATATAAAAGAACTTGTTCGATCTTTTGGATGGCATGTATGTCACTATAAACAAAAACCATGTACATCATCTTCAGGAATAATTGGCAAAAAAGAAGTTAGTTACCTTGGATTTCAACCTACTTTAAAAATTCCAACTAGAGTGCCAAGAAAAGAAATAACACGATTAGCACCACAAAGACGAATTTCTATAAAATCTGTGACAGAATGTGATCCGGAACCCGGAAATTCTATTAGTGTTGATAGATCTGATGGCCTTTATCTTGTAGGTAAAACTTTAATTCCAACACATAATACCATGCAAGTATCTGAATTTTTTCCCGCATGGTATCTTGGACGCAATCCATCACATCAGATTATTGCTGCAACCTATTCATATGACCGTGCCGGAGATGTAGGCCGTAAAGTTAGAAATCAAATGATTGATTCTGTTCATAAAGCTGTTTTTCCAGATTGTGTTATATCCATAGACAGCAAAGGTGCAAATAAACTAGCAACTGATCAGGGAGGACAATATTACAGTGTAGGCGTTGGAGGTGCAATCGTTGGTAGGGGTGCAAATTTATTTATTATCGACGACCCAATAAAAAGTCGTGAAGACGCTGAAAGTCTGACGAGCCGTAAGAAAATAATAGAATGGTTTAAGGCTGTTGCATTCACAAGACTTATGCCTGACAACCGTATTGTGATTGTAATGTGTTTAACGGGCGATACTCCAATATTAATGTCAGACGGATCTTGGAAACTTTTAAAATTTATTCGTGAAAATGACAAGATACTTTCATATCAAAACGGGAAACATGTTTCAAGAAAAGTTACAAATTGGATATCTCAAGGTATTGATGAAGTGTTTACTGTGTTTACAGATAACCATTCTGTATGTGGAAATTCTCGTCATCCATTTCTTGTTAAGAAAGAAGATTCTTTTCAATGGATACCATTATCAGACCTGAAAAAAAATGATGAGATTGTTATATCAAGAAAAATTTTATTTAGAAACAAGGCAAGATTGTCCAAAGATGAAGCATGGCTTTTAGGATTTATGTTTGGTGATGGATGGGTTACGATAAACAACAAAACAAATTATAATAATAATATTCCTTATAAAACCAAAAGTTGGATTACATGTGTAGCAAAAGGAGATAAACCAGATATTATAGATAAAATTTTAGCTTTATTTAAAAAAATATTTAATGCTAATTTAAAAGATACAGATTATGGATATTATAGAACTGAAATTGCTGATGTTGGAAGATATTTTTATAATTTAGGTGTTTATGGAGGAGCTAAAAACAAAAGAATTCCTAAATTTTTATTTTCACAACCATTATATGTTCGACAATTATTTTTGAATGGATTTAACAAAGCAGATGGATGTGCTCTTGAAAACAGATTTTATTTTTGTAATGCAAATCCAGAATTAATTCAAGATATAAGATTTTTGGCACGGTCCTGTGGATATGCACCATCAAGAATAAATATTTATAATTATAGGAAGAAAGCACCTAATAGCCCCAAAGAAATTAAATCTATTAATGCAAGATTTAGCATGAAAGATACTTTTATTAATGATGAATTTATCACAACTGCTGTTAGGAAGATTATTCCTGCTGGAGAACAGGAAGTTTTTGATTTAGAGGTTGAAGATTCAGAAAATTTTATAGCAGATGGAATGGTTGTTCATAATACACGGTGGCATTTTGATGATCTTGCCGGTAGGATTCTTGATGAAGGAAAAGAACAATGGGATGTATTGTCATTACCTGCAATTGCAGAAGACCACGATCAAATAAAAAGAAAAATAGGTGAAGCATTATGGCCGAGTGATTATCCCGTTAAAACACTTGAAAATATTAAACAATCAATAGGTTCAAGAGAGTGGAATTCTCAATATCAACAACGACCGCTTGATGAAGAAGGCGGGATGGTTAAATTGACTTGGTTTAAAAGATATGACGAAAGAGAACTTAAAAAATATGAGGTTGCTTGTTTTTCAAAACGTGAACCTCCTACTGAAAAACCATTTGGAATCTACAAAATTGTTTTAAGTTGGGATACTGCATTTAAAGAATCCGAATTAAATGATCCTTCTTCATGTACAGTATGGGGAATAGCTGCAGACGGATACTATCTTTTGCATGCTTTTAATAAACGCATGGGATTCCCAGCATTAAAAAGACGCGCAATTGGACTTTATGATAGATACATGAAATATAATATAGGTTCTATTGCTGTTTTGATTGAAGATAGAGCGTCCGGACAAAGTTTAATTCAAGTTCTTGATGTTGAAACAAGAATACCAGTTATTGCAATTCGTCCAGATGCAAATAAAGTCATTCGTACGAGTGAAATATCTCCAATTATAGAAGCTGGGCATGTTCACCTGCCGGAAAATGCGCCCTGGTTAATTCGATATGAAACTCAGATAGCTCAATTTCCTTTAGGCAGAGAAGATGACGATGTGGATTCTACAACACAGTTTCTTCGATGGGTTTCAAAGCCGCGATATAAACGAAGTACACTTAGGAGGTTTTGGAAATGAATAAAGAAGATTTAGAGAAAAAACATGCTTTATATAAAGAAAATATCGAGGAATGGAATTTTTATACATTAACTTATGACGGAGGAATGCCGTTTATTGAATATGCGCTTTATCGATACAGTACCCGGGAATCTACTGCAAATTGGGAAGACAGGAAAAGAAACGGCTACAGTTTTAATTATGCTCAATCGATTGTTGACCTTTTCAACTTTTACTTGACAGAAACTCCTGCTGTTCGAGATGTTGGGGAATTATCTGAAGATCCGCAATGGAAAATGTTTACAAAAGATTGTGATTTAAAGAATACAAATTTTAATATTTTTACCAATGAAGTTCAGAAATTAAGTTCTGTAACCGGATCAATCGGAATTTTGGTGAATAAACCAACTTTTCAAGGCAGAACAATCAAAGACGAATTAGACCAGGGAGTTTATCCATATGTTTCTCCATACTCGTTAGCCAATATCTATGATTGGACTTTTCAAAGAAACGAAATGACGCATAGAATGGAACTCCAATATCTTAAGTTATATGAAGAAGATGGGACTTATTTGATGTGGTGGCCCAAGAAGTGGGAACGTTGGGGATTTAAAGAAAGAACAAAAACACCAGAGCTTCTTAGCACAGGTATAAACCCATTGAATGAAATTCCATTTGTATGGATGCCGAATATGAAAAAAATGCAGAATGTATATCTTGGCGTAAGTGATATCGTAGATGTCAGCAGGATTGTTTGTAGCATTGTGAGGAATTTATCGTGTGGAGAGGAAATCCTGAAACTTGCTGGATTTCCAATGATGAGGGTTCCGATGGAAAAAGGAGGAGGCCCTGATAGCGGAGATGATGATGCAAGTGAGTTCACGGGACCCAGAGTTGTTCATGAATTTGACCCAAGTGTTGGTGAAGCTGGAAAACCAGATTGGATGCCGACCGAAATTTATGAACCTATCCAGGCAATTCTTGAATGGGTGGACAGAAAAAGCAGTGAATGTTACAGAGTGTCTCATCTTGACGGAATTCATGGCCAACGTGTATCAAATGAATCCCAAAGTGGATTGGCACTTCGATACAGCTTTCAGCAATTATTTTCGAAATTAAGCAAAAAATCCGAAAACATGACTGAATCTGAGTTACAGATAATTCGGTTGTGGTTAAAATGGCAAAATAAGGATGAATTGTTTAAAAATGTTGAAGTTATAAGAAATAAAGAATTTGCAATTGATGACCTTGCTGTTGCATTGGATAATGCTTTTACATCTATGAGAAACATGGTAAGCAAGACATATCGTATTCGAATGCAGGAAAAAGTTCAGAAACACACTCTCCCGGATCTTAACAAAGAAGATCGAGATAAAATTGCAGAAGAAACAGAAAAATATACTCCGGATACAATTCCATTGCATGATGATTCAGCACGATACGAAACAGGAGGCGGCACGAAGATTCGGCCGGCTGATCAGACTTAATGTTTAATAATGTTCGAAATAGAAAAGAATTATACAGAAGGTTTGCTCAAGTTGGATTTAAGATTGGGTGTGAAATTGGGGTCCATAAAGGTGAAAACGCTTTGTCGATGTTTAAAAATATTCCTGAACTTAAACTTTATTTAGTAGAACCCTATGCAGATCACAAATACAGTCTTGCAAAGTGGGGCGAATATAATAAAAACAATGTATTTTCCCACGAAAATGCTCGGATAAAAGCTCATGATATTCTTAGAGGATATAATGCCGAATGGTTGCAAACATTTAGTGAGGATGCTGCCAAAAGTTTTCCTGAAAACATTTTTGATTTTGTATACATTGATGGTGAACATGCATATGATTTTGTAATGCTCGATATAATTTTATGGACACGAAAAGTAAAATTAGGAGGGATTGTCAGTGGCCATGATTATGACAAGTTTGATGTTGAATCAGCTGTTCAAAATTATGTGAAAATACATGAACTTGAATTTAATTATACCCAGGAAAAAAGTCCATCATGGTATTTTGTAAGGAGGTGATGCTCCCCATACCAGAATTCCACTATCACAAGTTGGACAGGAAGCTATGTCGAGGTCTTCACAGTGCTCAAGACACATTTTGTTCCAATAGTCGTTGTTTAGTTTATTCAGGTAGGCATCGTCTTTTGGATTGATAACCTTATCCGCATCAACAATTCCAAGCAGTTTTGGCCTTCCATCTACATTTTTAACTCGATACGTGACACCTTCGAGCCACCTGTCTCCGAAATCATATCCATCTACATTGACTTCATTGACATCTTTTTTACATTGTAAACAGTAAAAGAGTTTATCCTTCATGTTATTTCTCCTTTAGTTAAATATAATAATCATACGGCAACGGCCACACGTCCTCGTCCTTAAGTATCCTCAAAATGTAAGTTCTGTCCGTATCGAGATAATCCGAGACCTCGATCAAGCGATCAGGGTATCGGTTCGTAAAAAACGTGTCCGAGTTCCAGTAGTGTTTTACAAATGTCTTCTTTCTGCGTTTTTTGCCAATGTCCATGACCGCCTGTGACAGCACCGCGAACCATAGCATCTTTTCGGGGGTGTCCGGTGCGATTCGAATTCTTAATCTTATAATCGCTTTTCGTTTTCTTTGTTTCTCCGGGCCGTCACGTTTCATGTCTATCCGTGGCATCCTTCGTATTGTGTGCATTTGCAATTCCTTTAAATGGTATTTTTATTAATATAGACATGATACTTGTAATTTAATAATTCCCCCCATCCCGCTGTCCCCCTTTTAACCATTTATTCTTTAATTTTCTTGGTTTTGGTTTTCGTTTTGTAACTTCGATCTGCATAAAATCAAAAAATTCTTGTGTAACATATGTATTTTTTGCAGATACTGGTTTTTTTTCTTTCCATATTTTCTTAAATTCTTGAAATTTATCAATTTGTCTATAACTGAATTTTCCAAACATTTGATTCATTAAATTGCAGAGTTCAATAAATTTTATGCAAGCAGCTTTTTTCTTTAACTCTTTTTTTGCTTCCCTATCCCACTTTGGGACATCGATTGATATTTTCAAATATTTTTCTGTTACAAGCTTGTTTATTTCATGTTTTATTCCATAAACAACACATTCAATGTGATAAAGAGTTATGTAGTCTTTTCTTTCAACTAGTTTATGCTGTCTTTTAATAGACAAATATTGAGATTTTGCTTTTGAAGGATAATATACAAGAAAATTGCCATTTCTAATTATTCCAAATTCTTGAAGATATTTTCCGCTTTCTGTTTGCCATGCCCGTTCAATTTTCAACGCATTATTAACAAGAACTTCTTTATGCTCTTTTACTAATTCAACTCCCCTGTTCACACCTATATGCATATTCAAATGTGGAGGACTAAAGACTATTAAAGAACCAGATGTATTTTTTCCTACAATGTCAAAATCAGGATGCAGCTTATTCATATATTTGTTGATATGATCAACTGCATCCTGTTCTGTTTCGGCAAAAACATAGTTTCCTTCTTCAGCATCAAGAATCTGTTGTTTATTTTCTGTTACATCCCAACGATGACCCTGTTTTATGAATACCTTCATTTTACATCTCAAGTAATTTTAAACTGTTTTCATATTGAGCCATGATGACATTGAGTAATGCTTGTCCAGTCTTGGACTTCTTTAATTCTGCTTCTACGACAACCCCGCGCATTTGACGTTCTGCAGCCGGTAGATCATTCAGTTTTGACTTCCAACGAATACCTTCATCCATTGCAGCAATTTTTTGCTCTTTAAATTTTGCAATTTCTTTTTCTACTGCTATTTGATCTTTTGAAAATGAGATCGTTTCAGAAGAAATAGTTATTCCTTCTTTTGTGTTTCCATTTGCGTCAAACTTGAAAATTTTAAGATTATAAATATTGTTTTCACAATGGATATCACATATGATTTTTACTACTACATTTTTACCGAGTTTTGATGCGGCAATCACCTTTTTGAAATTATCTTCTTTTGTTAACAATCCTTTAGGGATATTCTTTTTGCCAATATTTTCAATTTCTTTTTCTGCTTTTGGAATTGCTTCTTCAAGATCTTTTATCAGACTTTTTGAATTTCGAACATTTTCTCTGATTTTAGCTTCAATTTTTGCCATAGCCACCGTGATCACATCATGTTTATCGTAGTCAATTTCTGTTATAATTGCTGGTTCTTGTGTCATAATCAATCTCCTTTTAATACTTGGTTTGCTAATTCATCCGCCTGTTTGAAATCACATTTCATGCCCATGAAATATCCAACTGCAAATGAATAAGCATCAATTTTTGGATCTAATGTTTCGTTATCTATAAGCTTTTTGAAAAATTTTTTGAATGTTTCTTTATACACTTATCCTCCTAAATTCAGACATCCTTCAGTTGCAAGAAGTTTATCTTTTGTTTTGTCTGAGAAATACGGCAGAAATGTTTTTTCAAATATTACAATTTTTCGAAGTGCTTTGTTTTGATTAATAATGATTTGATTTTTTTCTTTACAGAGACTAAGTTTTTTATTCATACTGGTACTGTAAAGAAAGCTCATTGTACCAAAAATAAGGACTGACAGTAACAGATATGCCCAGGATAATTTTGTCATTTTACCTCCACAATGCTTACTTCTGTTTCCAAATCCACAATATCCCCATCTTCAATTCCCGCTGCCATGGTAGACGAATATGTAGTTCCATCCGGACAATAGAAATTAATTCTATCAGGATTGTAATAATCTTTTTGTGCATAGCAATCTTGTTTTACTTCTGATCCTCCAATATTGCAAGATACTAACAATAATGTAAATATTATCAAAATTTTCATTTCCACCTATTCCTTGATTTGATAGCTGAAACAGTTGGTTGTGCAATGTTAAACATTTTTCCAATAAATTTTTGTTTTATTTTTGCTTTTAATAAACGTTTAATTAACCAAACTTCATTATTTTTAAGTTTTGCCATTCCATTATTTTGACCTTTATTACATGATTTATGTTTCAGTGGAAATAATCCTAATTTTCTTGCATGTTTTATATTCTCTTTTCTTGTAATCCATTCAAGATTAGACAATTTATTATTTTGTTTATTCCCATCTTTATGATTACATTCCATTCCTTTTGGACAGGGCCCTTTAAATGTTTCAAGAACAAGACGATGAATATATTTATATTTCCTACGTAAATTCACAGTTAAATATCCGGCACTGTGTAAACGTGGTGTCAACTGTTGTCCACTTATTCCAAATATATTACCATTTTTTGTTATTTTATAGTCTTTAAAATTTGGTATTGATTTCATATACTAAACGTATGGATCCAAATCAATGACTGTCCCCCATGGTGGCCGTGAATGTCGTAACGACCCATCCGATTTTCGTGGTGATGTATTCATCCAGAA
>Ga0307379_10009515_pt1 | contig 12962 bp, 23 predicted proteins | sample UN2MG_FD_202237 | JGI IMG/M metagenome (GOLD analysis project Ga0307379, IMG submission 202237) | Soil microbial communities from Risofladan, Vaasa, Finland - UN-2 | ecosystem: Environmental > Terrestrial > Soil > Coastal area > Acid sulfate soil | place: Finland: Risofladan, Vaasa | collected... | reverse complement strand
CGAAGGGGGAAGAAATGAACAAACACACACCGGGACCGTGGCGCTACCTGCGCTCAGGGTATGGCAGCAAGTCGGCAGATTTTGACATCGTGACCGATTCCGGGGGGCGTGTTGCCTCAACTCCATACGAGGACAAGGCCCGCCTCATCGCCGCCGCGCCCGAACTGCTGAATTTGGTCGCGGCTCTGCGGGACTATATAAGCGACATTCCAGAGTCGTCCGTTGGCGGAGACGATTACGCCGTTAGTCTGTGCCGCAAAGCAAGCGCCGCCATCGCCAAAGCAGAGGGGAAGTCATGAACGGATACCCCGACGGATGCACCCAGCACGACCACGACCGCGCCTTTGATCGCGTCATCGACGAGAACGCAACGATGGCCCGCCTCGAAGAGCGCGCGGAAGCCGAAATGCGCGGCAACCACGCGCGCTGGATCGACTGGTGCGGGGAGTATGCCAACCCTGCCGACCTCGCCAGGCTGGCGGCACACTCATTCGACATCGACACCTACGAATTCAACAAGCTGCGGGACCAGCTCCGACACGATTACACTCAACATCGGGCAGACCGGGCGCAGTCCTATTGGGGCGGCGCGGAGTGGGCCGAGCTGGCGGACCTGGCCGACGAGGACGGGGGCAACGATGAAGATGAATGACGACGACTGGCCCGTAATCGGCGACCGATGCGTAGTGCTGGTCTGCGTGGTGGTGATCTTCCTCTATGCGATCGGGGTTGTCAGGTGAAGCGGAAACGCCGTCCGCTCTACGCCGACATGATCCCCACGCCGGACGAGATACGGGCCTACCGTGGCGGCCTGACCCAAGCCGAAGCCGCCACGATCGTCTATGTGTCGTGGCGGACGTGGCAGGTTTGGGAGTCCGGGCGATCGGCCATGCCGCCCGGACTGTGGGAGCTGTGCCAGATCAAGGGCGTGGACCCCGAATCAGGCGAATAGGAACCAGCCGAGTAGCACGCCAGCGCAGATCAGGCCAATCGCCTTGATGATTTCCGGGTGAGCATTCGCCCACGCTGCCGCAGCCCTGCCGGTTTCAGCGGCATCCTTGCCGAGTTCGTCGCGGTTCATGGCTTCCCTCCGATGCAGCCGCGCAGCAGCGCGTCGGCGCGTAGCGCGTAGTTTTCCAGGTCGTTCAAGTCGAGCGCAACGGCAATCGCCAGTTGTTCCGGGGTCTGAAGTGGCGTCATGTTCGTCGCCGGGATCGCCGGAACCTCATGGCGAGATACGCACGGAACCAGAACCGGGATCTTGATTGGCGGCGGGGCTTCCGCCCGCGCCACTACCTCCGGCGGCGGGGGGGTGGTCGCGCAGCCGGCGAACAGCAAGCTCGCGCAGAGTGCCGTCAATGCTCGTAAGGGTCTGTTCACAGGATGCTCCCTTGGTGGGCGGCTTGGCGAGGCGCGCGCGTAGCGCGTCCGCGTCGGCCTTCAATACGTTGGCCTGCCCGCGCGAGAACGCGATAGCCTTCTCCCGTTCGAGCAATGCCGCCTTGGTCCGCTCGCCAAGCTCGGCAACCGCCTCGCTCTGCGCGTCCCGTTCTGCGGTGAGCTTCGCCAGGTCAACCCGCAGGCTGTCGTTGGCGCCTTCCGCAACCTTCTTCGCGGCCTGGCAGGCTTCGATGATGGGCTTGTCGATCGCCAGTTGCTTCGCGGCGCCCTTGTCCTCAATGGACGAACGGACGGCGTAGGCGCCGCCCATCAGGACTGCGGCGATCACTCCGTAAATGACGAGCTGAATCATGGCGCCCCCTTCAATGCGTTGATCGCCCGCTTGACCTCGGCCATTGCGGCGGCGGCGGCGTCAAGGTCAGCACGATCGGCCTGCAAGGTAAGTTGCTCTGCCGGCGTGAGTGTACCGGATAACTGTTGCTTGTACGCAGAATCCCGAACCGCCTTTTCCAGCCGGCGCCGGTCCTGCGCGTGGCGCCCGTACTCGCTCCACAACCGGGAGACTTCGAGGCGCTTGGCGACCGCATCCATGTCGGCCTGCACCTTGGCTTGGTGCGCCTCGCCTTCTCGCCGCAACCAGAAGTGTTCTTCTACAGCCCACCAAGCTGGCAGGACGCCAAGCACGGTCGTCATCCCGACGATCGCCGCCAGCGCGACCTTGACCGGGTGCAGGCGGAACAGGTCGCCGGCCCTAGTCGTCAATCGGGCGGTCGGGGCGCGTCTGCCCGCCATGGCTCTCGCCTCGATAGTGCCGCATCGGATCGCGGTAGACGGTGACGGTCGGCGGTGGTCGCCCCTTGTCGCCCATTCGGAACGCGCCAACGGCGCCAATCACCACGCCTGCCCCGGTACACAGACTGCCGATACCAATACCAAGCCCTTGCAGGTCCGCCTTATGCGCCGGGTCAAGGAACATGGCGATCGCCGCGATGAGACACATGAACGGGATCACCCCCAGGACGGCGAACATGACCCCGTAGATTGCCAGGTAGCCCGGATCAACGGTCCCGTCATCCCCGGTGATGGCCGAACGGAAGATGGATTCAGTCATGGGCGATGCGAATAGTCCGCGTTGAGATATATGGCGCGCTCGCCCCGGCGCCGCTTGGTCAACCCATTGACGACCCGCCCCCCCGATCTGTTCCACAACAAGAACCGATCGGCGCACTCCTGGTCAAGCTCGGCGTTAAACCTGGACATGAGGCCGGAGTCACCGATACTCGACACCCCGGCGTTGTAGCCAAGATCCAACAGCGCATCAAACTGTTGTTGTGTTGGCTCGCGGAACAGATAGCCCTCAAGCTCTTCCGCGTACTCTTCGAGCGTTTCTCGCAGCCAGTCGTCGGCCTGCTCGGCGGTGCAAACGTCGCCCGGACGAACGCCCATAGTCCGCCCCCATCCGATCGTCCAGACTCGCACGCCATCCTGATAGGCAGTCAACGCGCATGACTCCCACCCCTGCAAAAATGCAACGCCCGCCGGACTCATTCTCACGATCGCCCCTCCAGCTCGGCAATCCTGCCCTCGGCAACATCCAACCGCCTGCGAAGCCTTACGTTTTCTTCCTCGACCTCACGACGTAGGCGCATTTCATCGTCCAGGCGATGCCCGATGTTATCCACCAACAGATATAGTCGCTCGACTTCCTCCCGCAGATTGTCAACCAGCGCGTCGCGCGCTGAATGCGCGGATACCGCGCTCCGATCGTCGCGCCGGTCCTGACGCATCCATAGCCGGATCTTCCATGCCGCCGCCGCCAGCACCCCGACGCCAGCGGCAATCGCCGCCGGGTCCGCGCCGTCAAGAATCGCCATGTCCATTCCCCTTTTTTGGGTTGGACACAAAAGCGAACACGGAAACAGCGGCGACTGTGGTGATGCACGCCGCGCCTGCCGGGGGAATTGTCTCCTGTAAAAATAGGATGCCAGTAGCGATGTAGGTCCACCACAGCATGAGGGTGCCATACAGCAAGGCTCCGGCGGGATGTGGGGTCGAATGCCACCATAGGCGCAGGAACCCGAAGATACAAAAAATCAGCCAGCCTATCGCCCAAAATTCCGCTGGCGCAATGTCCAGCACGGCGTCGTACATGGGGTACAGGCGCCCGTTGATCGATTCCGGACGCACCAAAACAAACCCCCCCCATAGGGTCATAGCGAACAACACAACTACCCTCGCAAGGATCGTCGCACTGTATAGGTGGGGGTTTGCCAGCAGTCTCCCTAGCACGCCAGAGCCGCAAACTTTCATGCGCCATCCGTCGCCAGCCAGCACCGGCAAATGTTGATGCGCCCGCCGCTATGCCTGCGGCGTGGCGCCTCCACGGAGAGTACCGCGACAGAGGCCGGGCGGGCAAGCCCGATGGTCAGCGGGGTTCGTAGCCGATCAACCTGGCAATCTCGCGCAGCAGGGCGGGATCGTGCAGCCCGCCCACTTTGTTGCCGATGCGATAGGCGTTGTCGTTCACCCAAGACCGATCATCAACCTCGGCCTCGGTGAATGCCCATCGAATATCGCCGCCGCGCTTCGGCGCCTTGCCGTAGGCTGTGACCCAAGACACGGACGTGTCCCCGGTGATTTCGACAAGGCGCCAATGCTCGCGCCAGATCGGCCCGCCGCCCGCCCACAAGCTGCCGGGCGGGGTCGGCGGATAACGCCTACGGTTGCTGTCGAAGTACCAAATCTTGTCGCCAACCTTCATCGCGCCACCTTGATCCTTCCCGATCGCCAGCCTTCAAGCCATTGGTCCTCGTCCGCCACGTCAGCCGGCAGCGCGCCGGCCACGAACCGCCCCGTCACCAGATACGAGCGCGTCCGCATCATGGCGGCATCCTCCGCCGCCTCGCGCGATGAGCGCGGGCGCGGGTCCGGCCCATTGCAGGCCGAGCAACCGAAAAATCCATAAGCATCATGGCTCTTGAGCATTCCGCCCTTGCCGTGCCTGGACTGGTTGCTGTGGCACCAGACCACGGTTTCAGCGTTGCCATTGCACCACGGAAACCACGCCAGACACGGCGCACCACGCGCCAGCGCGCGCAGCTTCTTGTCCCGATGGTATCCGCGCTTGAGCATCAAAACCGCTCCTGCAACACAAGGTCGCTCAATCGCTGCGCCGCCTCCTTCGTCATTCCCTTGAGAATGCCGGTGGTCAGGACCGCGACTACTCCCTCGTAGACCTCCCTGAATTCTTCCTCGTTCATCCGATCGAATTTCAAACTCTTGGCGCGTAGGCGCGGCGTCCCGTCAAGCGACAGGTCGATATGATAGTGGCCGGCGGCGATCGTCAATTCCTCCCGGAATGTCTCGAATGATTTGCGCGCGATCGCCACCCCCATGAACGTCGGCGGCGGCTCCCAATTATCGAAGGCGAGCGTGAAGAGCTTGAACATTTTTCGGTGGAACGCCAGATTGCGCGGCTTGCGAATCTCGGCCAGGACAATCTCGCCAGCCGCAAGCCTGTTGACCCGCGTCGCGGCGCCCTCGTCGCCAGGCGCCAGCGTGCCGGCGTCGGTCTTGACCAGCTCGACTACCATGTTGCAGGAGGACCGCGGCGACCGTTCTTGCGCGGCTTGAGCTTGGCTGTCCGCGCCTGGGCGGCAAGCTCCGGATGCAGGTCGATCGCATGGCGAGCGGCAAGCTCCGGCAGATACCGCCTCCATAGGCCGACCGCTTGCCGGGTGCGACCGAGCGCGCGGGCCATGTCGGATTGGTTGTTGTTGTAGCAGGCCATGACAGCTTTTTTGGTCAGGAGGATTCGAGGCATTGCGGTTCTCCGGTGATGGTGCCTGCGAATACTATGTCAATACAACAAGCGGCGTCAACAGAATGCAAAAAGTACTTGACGCCAAGGGCAAGAACAAATAATCTCGTACTCGAAAGGGGCCAACCATGACGAAACGACGCAAACAACCGGACCCGGTTGTATTGAAAAACACTAGGGCCGATGCCCGCAGACTCTACCCGGACGCACCGCGATCCTTCCAGGCGCGATGGGTTATCGCAAAGCTGTACCTGCGCGGGCGCAAGCCGATCGTGCCAGTCGGTGCTGCCGTGATGGCGGATCCGAACGCACCTGACTTCCTTCGCGTTCTCCCGCACTCAACTGCGCCGCTGGTGATCCATGAGCCATTGTCGGATCGGCTTCGGAAGGGTATGCGCTACGTCAAAGGATTCGTGAAATGAACAAAAATGCTGTCTCTGCCGCAGTAGCCGGCGCGTTCGATCAAGTGCTGACCGAGCATCGCAGCGGGACCGGCCAGAAGATCCTCGTCACCGTGCGCGCCTCGTCGTGGGGTGACTTCGCGGACTGCCAACTGCGCTGGTACTACAAGAACATCGAAGGGTTGCGGTTCCCGTCGAACGGCAGGACGGTGATAGGTTCCGCTACGCATCGCGGAACCGGGCTGTTCGATCAATCCGCGCTCGAAGGCACGCCGGCCCCGGTCGAGGCGGCGGTGCAGGCGGCGGTTGACTACATTGTCAACCCGGTAGACCCGGACGGCCAGCCGCAGGAAGTGGCCTACGATGATGACATGACGAAGGGTGACGCGCTCGACATGAGCGTGAAGCTGACCGCGAAATACTGCCGCGAGTTTGCCCCGACCGTGAAGTATGCCGGCGTCGAAATGCGCTGCAACGCGCTCGACGTGAACACGGCAGAGGGCATCGTCCGGATGACGGGGACGACCGATCGCCTGATGGAAACGCAACTCCGCGATTGGGGTATTGCCGACATGAAAACCGGCAAGATGGCGGTCGGTGCCGATGGCATCGCGGTGACGAAGGGCCACGGCTTGCAGCTCGGCGCGTACACGCTGATGACGCAACAGGAAACCGGCAAGAAGTTGGGGGCCGCGACCATCATCGGGATGCAGACCAACAGCAAGCTCCGCATCGGGGTCGGCGTGGTCAAAGATCCGACGCTGGCATTGGTCGGCACCAATATGCGGCCAGGCGTCATCGAAATCTTCGCGGATACCGTCAAGCGCGGCGTGTTCGCGCCGAACCCGAAGTCGAACCTGTGCAGCGAGAAATGGTGTCCGGCCTACAGCCGTTGCCTGTACCACGACTAAAATCATCCACCAGTAAAAGGACCAGCATGGAACCGAACCAAGCGAACGTAAACGACCTCAAGGCCGACGAACCCAAGAAGGGCGAAGTCATCCTGTCCGGAGAATCCACGGTCGGCATGATCGCCGCCGCCGAGATTGATATGCAGGTTGCGACGGCGCACAAGTTTCCGCGCAGCCTCAAGCAATTCAGGTCCGAAGCGATGGACATGGCGACGCTCAACGAAACGGTCGCGCAAGAATGCTTGTTCGCCCTGACGCGCGGCGACAAGGTTATTGAAGGGCCGTCGATCAGGCTGGCGGAAATCATCGCCTGCTCCTGGCGCAACTGCCGCGTCGGTTCGCGGATCGTCCACGAAGGGGCGGATACCGTCGTGGTGCAAGGGATGTTCCAGGATGTCGAGCGCAACGTCGTCGTGCAATCGGAAGTCTCGCGGCGCATCGTCGGCAAGAATGGCCGGCGCTACGGGCTGGACATGATCGTGACGACGACCAACGCGGCGCAGGCGGTCGCCAAGCGCAACGCGATCACGTCCGGGGTGCCTCGCGCCCTGTGGTGGGACATTTACGAAGCGGCCCGCCGGGTTGCTGCTGGCGACGCCAAGAGCCTCGCCACGAAGCGCGCATCGGCCATCCAGCAATTCGCTGTCTACGGGATCAAGCCCGACCAGATCCTTGCCAAGCTCAACCGGGCCGGGCTGGAAGAGATTACCCGCGACGATCTGGTGCTGCTGTTTGGTATCTTCACCAGCCTGCGTGACGAGGAAGTGACCCCGGAAGAGGCGTTCCCCGCCAACGCCCCGACGCCTACGGGCGCCTCGAAGGAGGTCAAGGCGAAGGCCATCATGGATGCCGCAGGCGCCCCGACCGGGCCGGCGGAAGCCAAGCCCGCCGAGGAATCGGCCAAGGAGCCTGACGCCGAGCCGGCCAAGCCGAAGCGCAACATCGCGGCGATGGAATAGCCATGACGACGATCGCCAAGCTGGAAGTCCACAACTTCATCGGGATCAGCGCCGCCACGATCACGCCGGCCAAGCCGATCGTTCTGGTCGGCGGACCCAACGGGGCCGGCAAGTCGTCGCTCTATCAGGCGATTCACCTTGCCCTGTTCGACAACCTGCCCCGCGTGGACCTGAAACGGGACGCCGCTGCGCTGGTTCGAGGCGCGGCCAGCAAGGGCGGCATCAGCGTGGATCTGGTCGGCGCGCCATGGGGGCGGCATTCGTGGACGGTTGCCATGCCGTCCCGGACGTGGGCCGAGGGGGAGCCGGTGGATGCAGATAGCTCCCTGTCCATGTGCCTTGACCCAAACGCCTTTCTCGCCCTGTCGCCAGAGGACCGGACCACGATAGTACGGGAGCTTTCTGGCGTTGAAATCTCCCCCTCGACCATCGCCGCCCGATTGGCCGAGCATGGCACCCCGCCGGCAGTCGTGGCCGAACTATCGCCCCTGCTGGTGCTTGGATTCGACAAGTGCGTTGCCCACTCGAAGGAGCAAGCCGCGCAGGCGCGCGGCGCGTGGAAAGCCACAACCGGGGAAGCCTACGGGTCAGTCAAGGCCGAACGCTGGACCCCGAACGCGCTCGGCGGGCTTCCCGATGCCCCGCTTGGATTGGCCGAGGCGGTCGATCGCCATGCCAAAGCGGTAGCTCACCAGGCGAGCCTAGTCGCGGCGCGCAAGGCGATTGCCGACCATGAGGCGCAGGTCGCCAAAGACAAGGAAATCGCCAAGACCGTTGCCACATGGCGCGAAATGGTGGCCTCCCTCGAACCGGCGGCGGGCGCTGTCGTGGAAGTGCCGGCCCTCGAATGCCCGCATTGCTCCGGCCTGCTCACGCTCGACAAGGGCGCGCTGGTGATCTACGAGAAACCGGCCATCAAGACGGTCAAGCCTGCCGCCAAGGCCCGCGCCCAAGCCGAATTGGTCCTCGCCAAGCGTGACCTTGCGGCGGCGGAAGCGGCTGCATCCCGGCTTGCCAACCCGCCGGTACTGCCGGCGCCGCCGTTCGAGTTGGACATGAACAAGGCGGCGGAAGCGGTTGACCAGGCGGCGGATCTGCTGCGGACCATCAATGCCCAACAGATTGCCTACTCGCAGGCTGTCGAGGCGGCGGCGCGCGTCGGCGGGCAAGTGAAGGCGGCAGGCGAGGCGCACCAGTTGGTTCAGGCGTGGGAAGCGGCGGCACAAGCCCTGTCTCCTACGGGCATCCCGTCCGAGTTGATGGCGCAGGCCATGGCGCCCATGCGCGCCGCGCTCAAGGTCGCCTGCGCGTCGGAGAGCGTGGCCGGATGGCCGCTCCCGGAGATTGCCGACGAAGGGGGTATCTCGGCATGGGGCCGTCCGCTGGCCCTGCTGTCGGAGTCCGAGCAATTCCGGGTTGGGCTGATCTTCGCGGCGGCAATCGCTGACCTGTCCGGTCACAAGATCATCGCCGCCGACCGGGCGGACGTGCTGGAACCGAAGGGCCGCGCCGAACTGATTGGCTGGCTGGCCGATCTGGCGGACGCCGGCACACTCGAACAGGCGTGGATCTTCATGACGCTCAAGGCTTGCTTCCAGCCGAAGGACGATCTGCCGCTTGCAGCGTATTGGGTGGAAGATGGGGTTGTGGCATGACGACCGAAGAGGAACCCCGGACGCTCGCCCTGTCGGAGCCGTTCGTTGCCGGCCTCGCCGCCGCCGTGGAAATGTACGGGGAGCCAGTCGTCGCGTGGGCATGGGACGCCTTCATGCCGCGCTTCCTGGTGTTCGCCCAGGCGATCATGCGGGAGCAAGAGTTGTCCGGGCAGGCGACGGCGCACAAACTCGACGCCGAACAGGCAAAGGATGGGCTGGCCCTGCTCGGCGCCCTGCGCGGGGCGGACAACCCGCACAATGCTTGGCTGGCGGCGGAAATCCTGCTGCGCCATCTGCCGGCGGGGGCATCGGCAAACCTGCTGGCGGCGCTCGGCCCGCCGGCCAATGAGAAGGTGACATGATGGACCGACCAGACTTGGCCGCGCTGGCAGAGGAAGCCCTGAACGAGAACGGCGCAGGGATGGCTTTCGTCGGCGGGGTCAAGAACGATCTGACCGATGGATCGACGCTCATCATCCTCGAAGGCGTGTTCTCCCCGGCGGATCTGCGCCGCGTGGCGGATGCGATCGAACCGCGTAGCTGGTGGCGGAGAATCTCCGGGTGAGCGCCGCGCTGCTGCGGTCAACCGCGACGACGATGCGCCTGCACATTCCTGTTTCGTGGAGCAACCGGCTGGTCGAACAATTCGCCAACGCGCTCGACCAGCCACGCGAAAGTGGATCGGCATGGAAAGTGGTCGATGGGTCGCGTCAACCCGCAGACTACGGGTACTGCGAGATAGAGCTGACGCTATGATCCGCGCCGCCGGCATCTGCCTGTTGGCGTATGTCCTGATCGCCGTTGCGATCGTCATTGTGGGGTAGGGGCCATGACGCAAAGGGATTTTTTCGATGGGCATTGTGTCTGCTGCGGGCAGCGCATCCGAAAGCTCAACCCGCATCGGATGTGCAAGCAGAAGGTCGCGGTGCTTGAGCTGCTTGGCAAAGCATCCGTTGCTGGCATGGATTGGGTAAAGGTCTTGGAGGGGTCAAGCATCATGATCGGCGGCGACCGAATCCATGCCCCGTACCGCGCCCGCGCCCATGCCAGCCGGCTAGAGTGGTTCGGCCTGGCCGAGCATGGCGAAACCCGCTCCGGGTTGTACCGGATCACAAAGGCCGGCTTCGCCTTCCTGCTGGGCGAGCATACGGTTCCAGCAACGATCTACTGCAAGGACGGGCTGGTAGTCGAGCGCGACACGAAGATGGTCGGGCTGAACGATGTCCGCAACGTGGTGCTGGACAAAGCGTATTGGGACAACTACCGGAACATCCAGAAATGACGAAGGTTATCGTCCGGAAGCGTTGGCGCCAACGAGTCATCAACGGCGTGCTGTCGAGGCGTTGCTGCCGCTGCGCGTCGTGGCGCCCGGCAAACGCCGATCACTTCCACAAGAAGGGGGCCGGCCTGCATTCAGAGTGCAAGCCGTGCGGCAGGGCGATCGCCAGCGCGTACCAGCGGGCGCGGTATCTCCCAAGCGTTCGCAAGGCGCCGGTTCAGCGGGAGAGGAAGCGGACATTTGACGCGAGGGCGTTACTTGAGACATGGAAATGAAGGGGTGAGGCAGAGTCGAGTTTTGCGTGGCTTGGCGTGACGCGGCTTGGCAGGGCTAGGCAGGGCGGGGCTTGGGCCGTAATGCGGCGTCGTGCGCCTTCACAGAGGGCGCAGGGCGAGGCAGGGCGGGGCTGGGCTGGGCATGGCATGAGCGGGGCGTGGCTAGGCAAGGGCTGCAATGTAGCGGGTTGGGCGTTCCAGTTGAGCGCCCCTCCCGGTGCAAGGCGCACCACTATCAAAATCACAGGAGAGTAAAAATGCGGAAGTACAAGGTGACGTTGACCGGCAACACCCCGCTCTTGATGCACCAGGACAACATCGAATGGGCTGACTTCCTTGACGAGTGGAAGGACGACCCGGCAAACAAGAAGGGGAGCAAGAAGGGCGACGATCGCTCGCCGGCATGGCGCTGGCTTGGCTGTGTCTACCACGACGGCCAGCGCGTCGGCATTCCTGCCGCGAACATCATGCGCTCGCTGATGGAGGGCGGTGCGATGGTCCCGGTTCCCGGCGGGAAGATGGGCAAGACCTTCAAGGCGCAGACCCAAAGCGGAATGATGAGTGTCGAACCGTTGTGGGTGCTGTCGCCGGAAGTCTCTTGGGCCGATCTGGACGCGCTGAAAGCAAAGGAAAAATTTGCCGAACACAAAGCGGCGGCAAAGGCGCTTGGCTTCGAGCTTCTAGTCAAGCGCGCCAAGATCGGGACCAACAAGCACGTCCGCGTCCGCCCGCTGTTTTCGCAATGGGCGTTGCGCGGGACGCTCGCGGTGTGGGACGACCAGATCGACAGCAAGGCGCTCGGTCAGATTTTGGAATACGCGGGGCAGTACAAGGGGCTTGGCGACTGGCGCCCCGGCGGGAAAACCCCCGGCCCCTACGGAACATTCGACGCAACGATCACAGAGGCTTAGAGTTGGTAGTCGCGGCTTGGTAAGGCGAGGATGGCCTGGCCTGGCTTGGCGTGGCAAGGCGGGGCCTGGCTTGGGCTGCGATGCAGCGGATTGGCGGTTCGTAAGAGCCGCCCTTCCGATGCAAGGTTGTCGCGTGGTAGGGCAGGGCGCGGCTAGGCTAGGCAGGGCAAGGCGGGGCAAGGGCGCTTCGGCGCAATCTGACAAACGACATGGGGCAGACAATGGCGAATGATGATGACGGCGAACGGCCAGCAATGGACGGCAAGCATTTCAATTTCAACGAAGGGTTGGCGACACGCCCCGATGTTGACCTGTTGGTAAAGTCTTGGCCCAATCTCCAAGTTGGCGACAGGATCGACTACGAGGAAATCGAAAACCTCATCGGCGTACCGTGCCGGTCGTCAAGGTTCAAGACGGTAACGTATGCGTGGCGGCATCGGATGCTCGAAGATCACAGTATTGTTATTGAGGCGCAACGGGGGGAGCTGTTCTATGTTTCTAGCGCAGACCAGATTACTGCCGGCGGTCACGGCACCCTGTCGTCAATCGTGCGGAAGGCAAAGAAGCAACGCAAGAAACTGTCCGTGGCGAAGGTTGAAAACGACACGCAACGGCAAACGATAGAACATCAGGCAAGGCTCATGCTGGCCGTGGAAAAGGACGCCAGGAAATACCGAATGAACCTTCTCCCGAATACCGCAACGAATCAACTGCCAGGCCCGCGCCCGGAGGAATCGTGATTGAGCCAACAGACGAGCAGGTAGAAATGATTCTGCAACGTGTGATGACCAGCGCACAGATTTCCAAGCGCGACCGCCATGAGGCGATGATTCGCGCAGGCTGGCGAGCCGCGCTGGCCGCAGCGCCGCCGAGTGCGCCCGCGCCTGCGGGTGATCTGGCCGACGCTATCGCGGCGAATGCGGGCGTATTGCACGCGACCATCGCCACGCTGACCGACGAACTGGCATGGGCTGTCAACAATGAAGGCAACCAGTCAATACGGATAGAGATATTGCGGGCCGAGAACGCGAAGCAGGCCGCGACCATCGCCACGCTGACTGCCGAGAGGAACGAGGCGATTAGCGTGGCAATGATCCGGCATACCGATGTGGTGCGCGAAGGGAAAACGATTCTCGATTTCCATGAAGTATGGATGAGTCAATACAGGGACCGCGCCGAACGCGCCGAGGCCGAGAACGAGACTCTGCGGGCGACCATCGCCGCGCTGACCGAGGAGCGGGACAAGGCGCACAAGGATATGAGAGAGTCACTTGACAGGTGGAACAAGGCAAATGGTGAATCAAATGACGACTTCATGCTGCTGTCCGACAAACACACGCTGATGACTGA
>Ga0307379_10009512_pt1 | contig 12964 bp, 9 predicted proteins | sample UN2MG_FD_202237 | JGI IMG/M metagenome (GOLD analysis project Ga0307379, IMG submission 202237) | Soil microbial communities from Risofladan, Vaasa, Finland - UN-2 | ecosystem: Environmental > Terrestrial > Soil > Coastal area > Acid sulfate soil | place: Finland: Risofladan, Vaasa | collected... | reverse complement strand
TCATGCCAGCATCGCCGCCGGGCGCCGCCGGGCCATTTGCCCTTTCTGACAAAGACGCCCTGCGCAAACTGGCAGAAGATGCAGGCCTCTCGCCCGCAGACATTTTTGATGTAGAGTGCCCGTTTGAGTACCCAGATGAAGAAACGGCTGTTCGCGGCTTGTGTTCAACTGGTGTCGCAGTAAAAGCTGCGGAAAACTCCAGCGATGCTGATGTAGAAGAGGCCTACACAATGGTCGCGAGAAAATATCTTCAGCCCGACGGTAGCGTGCGCATTCTGGCCAAATTCCGCTGCCTTTTGGCGCACCCAAAAACCTGATCGAAGAGAAGCAGCGCTCATTGCGGTGTTTCTCATCCAACGGCAGCTTTGTCCGCACAGCGGACCTCGGGTCAAATATAGTCAAGATCGGCACAGAGCCCTTCGCGGACCTGCGCCTCCCCGCACCTGGTCCGGAATCAAGGGCGAAGCCCGCCGGGCCGCGCCCTCCCTTTCGAGAGGACGCATTTGCAGCCCTGCGCGAAGCTCAAAGGGTTGAATGGGGTTGCTGCCATAAAGGGACGCGCTCAAAGGTTGTGTGCGCCCACCCGAGGAAGGGCGCGACCCTCGGTTGTGCCTGGATGGTTGGGGCCACCATCGAGCTTGATCAACTGTGCGTAATCAACTTCACTACCGAAAACGCCTTATGGCAACGGGCTAGATTTCAAACTGAACCAATACCTGATTTTCCGCCGCGTTGAGCCGTCAGCGCTGATCGGCCAGGCGGTCGGTGGCGCGGATCAGTTCGGCGGCGATGCCAGGCTCGGACAGGGCGTGGCCGGCGTCGGGGACCATCTTCAGAATGCCGGCGGGCCAGGCTTTGGCGATGTGGAACGCAGTTTCGGGTGGGCAGATCATGTCGTAGCGGCCCTGGACGATGACGCCGGGGATGGCGGCGATGCGCGGCATGTCGCGCAGGATCTGGTCGTCCTGCTCGAGCCAGCCGTTGTGGACGAAATAATGGCTTTCGATGCGGGCGAAGGCGCGGGCGTAGGTGCCCTCGATATAGCCGGCGCGGTTCGAGCGCAGCGCCGCGGTGGCGGTCTCCCAGCGTACCCAGGGGTGGGCGACGCGGATCTGCTCAGCCTCGTCGTCGCCGGTCAGGCGACGGTAATAGGCGCCGATCAGATCGTCGTGCTCGGCGCTGGGAATGGCGGAGGTGAAGTCGGCCCATTCCTCGGCATAAAATCGTGCGGCACCACCGCCGTAGAACCAGGTGAGCTCGGCCCGGGTCATGGTAAAAATTCCGCGCAGGATCAGTGCCGCGACCCGCTCGGGATGTCGCTGCGCATAAAGCAGCGCCAGGGTCGAGCCCCACGAGCCGCCAAAAACCTGCCAGCGGTCGAGCCCGAGATGTTCGCGAATCCGCTCGATATCCTCAACCAGATACCAGGTGGTGTTGGCCTCCAGCTTGCCGCGCGGGTTCGAGCGCCCGGTGCCGCGCTGGTCGAAGAGTACGATCATGTAGCGGGCCGGGTCGAAGAACCGACGCATGAATGGGCTGATACCGGCCCCCGGCCCGCCATGCAGCACCACGACAGGGGTGGCACCAGGTGTGCCGCAAACCTCGACATAAAGTTCGTGGCCGTCGCCGACGGCGAGGGTGAACCGCTTGAACGGCTCGATCGAGGGATAGAGCCGGGGCGCGGTTGCGGTGTCGGGTCCTTGCAGCACGAGGGCGGGCCTCCGGGTGTCGTTTTCAGTGCCGGGCGGAATGGCGCCCAGTGCAGGAATGAACTATGTCATGCTGGCGTGCGCTTGCAAGCGCGACGCGGCCGAATGAGTGCCTACTGGGGGCCAGGAGTGACACGGATGCCGCAAACCGCAGGGGTCGACCCCGCCGAAATCGCCAAGTTCGAGGCGATGGCCGACGAATGGTGGGACCCAAACGGCAAGTTCAAGCCGTTGCACATGATGAACCCGTGCCGGTTGGGCTATGCGGTGGCGCAGATCGGGGCGCAACATGGGCGCGACCCGAAAGATTTGCGGTCGCTTGCGGGGCTGCGAATTCTGGATATCGGTTGCGGCGGCGGGCTTTTGAGCGAGCCGATGGCGCGGTTGGGGGCCACGGTTGTGGGGGCCGACGCGGCGGCGCGGAATATTCCGGTGGCGCGGGTCCATGCCGAGAAGATGGGGTTGGAGATCGACTACCGGGTGACCACGGCGGAGGCGCTGGCTGAGGCGGGCGAGCAGTTCGACGCGGTGCTGAACATGGAGGTGATCGAGCATGTGCCTGACCCGCAGGCCTTCCTCGACGCTTGTGCAGCACTGGTGCGGCCCGGTGGGCTGATGATCACCTCGACCATCAACCGCAACCCGAAAAGCTATGTGGTGGCGATTGTCGGGGCCGAGCAGGTGATGCGCTGGCTGCCGACGGGCACCCACGACTGGGCCAAGTTCATCACGCCGACCGAGTTGCAGACGATGCTGGGCCGGGCCGGGCTGGAGTTTGTCGATGCCAAGGGGTTCGTTTTCAACCCCTTGCGCTGGGCGTGGCGGATTTCGGCTGGAGATCTATCGGTGAATTATGTGACGACTGCGGTGAAGGGGGCGTAGGCGGGCGATGGAGCAGATCGCGAGTCTCGGCATTCGGGGAGGATGCCGACGATTCGTTCGACTGAAATTGGCGCGTCGAGTTTCCGATTCTGATCCCTTGCGAAGGTGAGATCATTCAGGCAGTCCCGACTTGGCGAGCCCGTCCCGATACGGGTCGCGGTCACGGGGTTCCTTGAAGGGCAGGCCTTGCACATGATTGGCGATGGAGAAGTCCGGCTTAAGGCGCAGCACCTCGCCGGCGTGCTGTCTTGCTTTCTCGTCCGATCCGAGTTGCGCATGGCAGGCAGCGATCTCGGCGTGGTGGCTGAAGCTGGGCGCGCGAACCTGCTTGAACGCCTCGATCGCTTCCGCATAGCTGCCCGCGAGGTATAAGGCGCGGCCCAGCAGGTGCGCCCGGCCGGCGGCGCTGTAGGGGTCCAGGCGCATCGCCAGACGTGCCCACTCCACACCTTCGTGCGGACGACCAAGCCAAGTCAGCACCTCACTCCGCTGGGCAACGACGCGAGGATCGTTTGAGTTCAGGTCGAACGCCTTTTGATGGTGGAGTTCGGCATCTTCCAGGCGGGTGGCCATCATCCGCACTTCGCACATGATCCAATGACACTCGAAATTATTCTCGTCGAGCGAAAGGGCCTTCTCACACGCCTCCACGTCCCGAGCGAACAAGTCCTCTTTGTCGTCACCAAAGCCCCGGGCGAGCGCTTGGCCAAGGGTACAGGCCTTCCACGCGTAGGCCTCGGAAAACTCCGGATCCATTTCAATCGCCTTGTCAAGCAACCGCAGCGCTTCCGCATTATCGCCCATTGTGCTGCGATGATGATGCATCTTGCCACGGAGCACGTAATCGTAGACCGCCATGTCTTCCGGGCGCTTGCGCTTGATCCGGTTGAGATCCGCGCTTTCAAGTCGGCCCGGAACGGCGGCGACGATGGACCGTGTGACCTCGTCCTGCAGGTCGAATATGTCGGTCAGGTCATGGTCATAGCGTTCGGCCCATATGTGGTTGCCGCTGTTCGCCTCGATCAACTGCACGGCCACGCGCATGCGGTCGCCCGCCTTGCGAACGCTGCCTTCGACGACATAGTGCACGCTCAATTCGCGGCCAACTTCCTGCACGGTCGCCGGTTTGCCCTTGTAGACAAAAGCCGAGTGCCGCGCGATGACGAAAAAGCTCTGAAACCGTGAGAGTTCGGTGATGATGTCCTCGGTCAGGCCGTCGGCGAAGTACTCCTGCTCGGGATCATGCGACATGTTGTCGAAGGGCAGGTCCGCGATCGACGGCTTGTCGGAAAGTGGCAACGCTCCCTTTGCTCTCTCCGTCCAGGGCGTTGGATCAGCGGCGGCTGTGGACCAGCGATACACCTGGATCGGCTTCGGGATGTTCTTGACCTTCGTTGGGCCGAGGTCCTCGAATGCAGTGTGGAGTTTGTTTCCAACCTCCTCATAAACCTTGCCGGAGACACAGATCCCGCCAGGTTCGGCAAGGCCTTCCAGACGGGCCGCCACGTTCACTCCGTCGCCGTATATGTCCTCACGCTCAATGATGATGTCGCCCAGGTTGATGCCGATGCGGAACACAATGCGGTGATCCTCGGGCACCTCGGCGTTACGCGCAGCCATGCCGTTCTGAATGGCGATGGCGCACTCCACTGCATCGACCACACTCGGGAACTCGACAAGGACCCCGTCGCCCATCAGCTTGACGATCCGTCCGCCAAATCTCGCGACGGTGGGATCGATTAGTTCGGCGCGGTGGGCCATGAGCGTAGCGAGCGTGCCGGCCTCATCCCCACTCATCAATCGACTGTAACCGGCAACATCCGCGCTCAGGATTGCAGCGAGCCTGCGTTTGATTCCCTCCCGCGCCATGGAAGCCTCTCCCGGATCGTCTTGGTTGTGGGTGGCAGTTTAGGGAATGTCGTTGACCGAGTCTAACGGCGCGACTTGATTGCCCATTGTTGACACAGTACGGACCGCCAGCCCTTGGTCGACATTCTCGCACAATCGCGACCTTCCCGATTGCAACGTTCACTTACCGCCTCGGCTTGACCAGTGCCAGCCCGGCGAACATCAGCGCCAGTGCGGCCCAGACCCAGGGTGAGTGGCGCTCGCCATAGACGGCCATGCCGAGGACCACACCCGAAGCGGTAACCACATAGCCGACCTGGGAGGCGAAAATCGGTCCGGCCTGGCCGATCAGCCAGATGAAGCCGAAATAGGCCCCCATATGGACAAACGAGATGGCGATGATGGCCTGCTCGGGCGGGCCGAAGCGGGTGATGTCGACCCAGGCGTCGGCGACGACGACCGCTGGCGTAAGCAGGATCAGCGCCCCCCAGCTGAGCCCGCATATCACCGTCAGCGCACCGCAATCGGGCGGTTTTCTGGTCGAAATGTAGATATTCTCGCCCGCGTAAGCCAACGACACGATGACCGGCAGGGCGACCCAGATGGCCTGACCGGGTTCCGGCAGGCTGGTTTCGGGCAGGGCAATCAAAAGCACCGCCAGGGTGCCAAGCCCGAGCCCGACCACGCGCAGCGGGTCGAGACGCTCGATTCCCAACGGCAGTGCAATCAGCATGGTCGCCATCGGCACCAGGGCGATGACCATCACGTTCACCCCGATCGGCAGGTGCTGATACGCCGTGTAGGACAGGCTGTTGGGCAGCGCCGTGCCGAGGAAGCCACACACAATGAAAAAGATCAGATGCCGCCGGTCGTATGGCAGCCGCCGGCCGGTGGCGCGCAGGATTGCCGTTAGCCCGACGGCGCCGATCGCCGTGTTCCAGAAGGTTACCCCGATTGGGTGATTGCCGGTCGATACCGCGAGCTTCGAGAACGGCCCGGTGGCGCCCCAGCCGAGGCCAATAGCCAGCAGGACCAGCCACAAAAGTGCGGGGCGGGGCGCCGTTTGATCGGTGGTGAGGTCGGCGGGGTGGGTCATTGGGGTCCGATGCTGTCACATGGGCCCTGAACTCCCTGTGCCAGAGGGTGGATTGGGGATGGCACTGGCACTGCGGGGAGTCAAGCGTTCGCCGCGGTTAGGCAAGGCGTGCGGCACCTGCCTAACCCAGTCGAGATCGACCACAGCGACCCGGTTGACGCTCGATACCAGGGCGCGTTACGCCAGTTGCAGACGTTGTCAGGGAGGATTGGTGATGCTGAATGAACATCCGGTCACCGGCACGATCGGCGTTGAAATTGATGGTACCGATCTCCGCCAGCCGATCTCCGACGATCTGGCCGGAGGGCTGCGGGATGCACTCGCCCGCCACCAGGTGCTGTTCTTTCGCGACCAGCACCTGTCGCTCGATGCGCTCAAGGCGTTGACCCGTGCCTTCGGTCCGCTGATGCAACTGCCCTATGTCACCCCGCATGACGGCGAGCCCGAGGTCATCCGCGTGCTGAAGGAGGCCGACGAGGGTGGCGGCGTTTTTGGCGGCGAATGGCACACCGACTTCAGTTTTCTTGAGCGGCCGCCTGCCGGGTCGCTGCTGTCGGCGGAGGTCGTGCCACCGTATGGAGGCGACACAGTTTGGGTGAGCCAGGCCTCGGCCTGGGAGGCGCTGCCGGGCGAGCTGAAGGACCTGCTCGCCGGGCGCGACGCGATCCATGTCGGCAAGCCTTATGGGGTCAAGTGGGCGCCGCCGGTCGAGGAACGATCCGGTGCTTCGATCAAGATGACCCGCGGCGACCCTGAGGCCGATACCGAAAGAGCGCATCCAGCCGTGATCCGCAACCCGATCACCGGGCGGCGGGCACTATTTCTTGATCCGCTTTATGTGACCCGGCTCGATGGCATGACCGAGGCCGAGAGCCGCCCGATCCTCGATCGAATCCAGCGCCACGCGACCCGGCCCGAATTCTGCTGCCGGTTCCGCTGGAGCGCCGGGACGGTCGCTGTCTGGGACAATCTATTTACCCAGCACTATGCCGTGAACGATTACCATGGCCACCGTCGGCTGATGTACCGGACCACATTTGCCGGACCAAGGCCGCGCGACCTGGCTGCCTGAGCAACGTCGGCACGCGGCTTCAATTGAATTAACGGTCGATCGGTCTGTTCTGACGCGAGAGGGCGCGGATCCGCTGGATCTCGGTGCGTTTCATCCTGGTTCATTCGCGCCGCGGTTGCTGGCTTTCCGAAACGCCTCGTGGATTAATTGTTTCCGGAGTTATTTTCGGTTTTGATTGATGACTTTTCTTACTTTGCCCACAAATCCGCCACCTCGATTCAGAATGTTGAACGTGTCCTAACCCTGTCCCTCAGGCGACGGACGCGTGAGTGAGTGTTGTTCAGCGTAGTGTAAGGTGACCGCCTCGAACGTTCGAGGCGGTCACTGCGCTATGGTACGAAAAGTCTGGTTTGCACCGGCGCTTATTTGATTGGCTCGAGTTGCGGCTGATGCGTGCGATCTCGTCACGCAGAGATATGTCCAGCCCGGTCGCCAACAGCAAAAAACGATTGACGGCGGCCGGATTGGGCGCATCAGTTGGGCGATGACCGATCCTTCATCATCGACCGAATTTTATGCCGCGCTGCCGAGTTTCTCGGAATTTGACGATTTCACTGAATTCGATGCCTATGCGCCGGTTCCCGACGACTGGGTTGTGCTATGCGGCGATATTCGCGGCTCGACCCAAGCCATCGCCGAGGGCCGCTACAAACAGGTGAACATGGTGGGCGCTTCGGTGATCACCGTCGTCTTGAATGCCTGCGCCGGTTACCAGATACCATTTGTTTTCGGTGGCGATGGCGGGTTCGCGGTGGTGCCCGCCCCGGCCCGCGACCATGCAGTGTTGGCGCTGCAACGATTGCAGGGGTTCTCGCAGGACGCCTTCGGCATGGGCCTGCGTGCAGCGGCGGTGCCGGTGTCGCGATTGCGCGCCGAGGGATTCGATGTCCGGGTGCGCAAGTATGCCATGAGCCCCGGCAACAACCTGGCCCTGTTTGCCGGTGGTGGCGTCGAGAGGGCCGACCAGATTTTGAAATCTGCGCCGGATAGCGATCCGGCGATCCTGCGGGCTATCGACGACCCGGAGGCGCCCGATCTGGAGGGCTTGTCGTGCCGCTGGGAGCCGTTGGCGGCGTCGCGGGGGCAGATGATCGCGCTGATGGTGCAGCCAGTTGTGCCGGAGCAGGCGGCGCAGGTGTTTCGCCAAACTCTGGCGCAGCTATCGGAGATTCTGCAAGGCGGCATTGCGGATCATGCCCCGGTCAGTGACCGGACTCTGCGATTTCGGTGGCCCCCGAAAGGCCTGGCGCAGGAGGCCCGGGCCACAGCGGGGCGCGGAAGTATCCTGCGCAGCTATGCTTGGGCGCTGGTGACAGCGGCGCTGCAATTTTGGTGCGAACGCCGTGGCCGGAAGATTGGCGCCTATGACGCGCCGCGCTACCGTGGTGAGCTTAAGGCGCAAACGGATTTCCGCAAGTATGACGGGATGCTGAGGACCGTGCTCGATGTCACGCCGGCGCAGGCGGGGCAAATTGAGGATTGGCTGGAGCGGCAGTACCGGAACCGGCGGCTGGTCTATGGCCTGCATCGCGACCGGGCGGCGCTGATGACCTGCCTGGTCTTTAGCCTGGAGCAGGGCGAGCACGTCCATTTTGTCGATGCGGCGGGTGGTGGGTTCGCCAAGGCGGCGGAGGGGTTCAAGGCGCGATTGGCGGCAATCTGACGCCAAGGGAGGAAAGTCGACCATGAGAGCCATCCGTTTTGATACATTCAGCGGGCCGATGGTCCTGTCCGAGGTGGCGGAACCCGAATGCCCGGCCGATGGTGTGGTGCTGGAGGTTGGCGCTTGTGGGGTTTGCCGGTCGGATTGGCACGGCTGGAAGGGCGCGGTGGCCCGGATCAAGCCGCCGCATGTGCCGGGGCATGAATTTGCCGGGGTCATTGTCGAGACCGGCCCCGACTGCCGGCGTTTCGCCAAAGGAATGCGCGTGACGGCGCCGTTCATCCTGGCCTGCGGGGAATGCCCTGATTGCCTCGGCGGCGATGCGACGGTTTGTGCGCATCAGCATGTGGTCGGGTTCTCGTCCTGGGGCGCCTATGCCGAGCGCGTCGCGGTGCGTCGGGCGGATTTCAATCTGGTCGCACTGCCCGACGAGATGGATTTCGCGACCGCCGCCGGGATGGGCTGCCGGGTGACCACCGCTTGGCGGGCCGTGGTCGATCGCGCCAAACTCGCGCCCGGTGAATGGATCGCGGTGCATGGCTGCGGTGGGGTTGGTCTGTCGGCGGTAATGATTGGTGCGGCGTTGGGCGCGCAGGTGCTGGCGATCGATGTGAATGCCGGCGCCTTGGCGATGGCGGAGGAGATGGGCGCGACGCACACACTGAATGCCGAGGGCGTCAACGATGTTGGTGCGGCGGTGCGCGAGATCACTGGCGGAGGGGCGCAGGTTTCGGTTGAGGCGCTGGGGATCACCGCGACCTTTGACAACTCGCTGCGCGGGTTGGCGCCGCTGGGGCGCCATGTGCAGATTGGAATGCCGTCTGGCAACCATGCGACGCCAACGTTGCCGCTGTACGAGTTGATCTATTCGCGTCAGTTGCAGATCATCGGAACGCGTGGGCTTGCCGCCAGCCGGTTCCCTGCATTGTTCGCGGCGATACAGGCGGGGCGATTGGATCCCAGCCGGTTGGTGACCAGAAGAATTGAGCTGGCCGAGGCTCCGGCGGCGATTTCCGAGATGGAAGGATATGCCCGCGTTGGGGTGACGGTGATCGACCGGTTTTGATCGCATCGCTCGGTCAGATCGGAGCGGCCTGCAAGTTGATCACGGCCCATAGTCGGGCGGAATGGTCCCTCTGGCCGCTTTTATGCTCGGCCCAAAGCGTTTCCACGGTCTGAGGGTCGATTAGGCCGCGCTGGCCAATTGCGGCGGGGGAAAGAAAGTCTTCCGCCCAGTCGCGCAGCGGACCGTGTAGCCAATCACCGATCGGAACCGAGAACCCCTGTTTGGGCCGCTCGATCATTTTGCGCGGTACATGACGATACAGCACCTGGCGCAGCAGGTGCTTTCCCTGCCCGCCTGCAAGTTTCATGCGCATCGGCAGCGACCAGGCGAATGCAGCCACGCGGTGGTCCATTAGGGGCACGCGGGCCTCGAGGGATACTGCCATTGATGCCCGGTCCACCTTGGTCAGAATGTCATCGGTCATGTAGGTCAAGGCGTCGAGATACTGCATACGCTCGACCGGATCCGGGCACAGGGCTTCGGCCTCGCCCCAGGCACTGGCCCAGGATTCATGCGCGCCAGAAACTAGGGTTTCCGGGTCCTGCCACGTCGAGACGACGCGTTTGTAAAAACCGTCCGGCCCGGCAGAAATTGCGCCGGAAAGCTTGGCCATCTTGTCGTTGGCCTGCGGCAGGGATGGCATCAGGCGCGGCCACAATTGAGTTGGAACCGCGTTGATCCCGGTTGCAATCGTCCGCCGCAATGGTCGCGGCAATGCCCAGACCGCACGCAACCGGCCAGCCGCTTGAATGTGGCGGTTATATCCGGCGAACAACTCGTCGCCGCCGTCGCCCGACAGGGCAACCGTTACGTGCTGGCGCGCCATTCGGGAAACCAGATAGGTCGGGATCTGCGAGTTGTCGGCAAAGGGTTCGTCGTACATCTCCGGCAGCTTTGGAATAACTGCCATTGCTTCGTCGGCGGTCAGGATCAGCTCGTGGTGATCAGTGCCGAGGTGGGACGCCACCGCCTTTGCATGGGCAGCTTCATTGTAGCCGGGTTGGTCAAAACCGATTGTGAAGGTCTTCACCGGCCGGGTTGACTGTGCCTGCATCATCGCGACGATGGTCGAGCTATCCACACCACCTGAAAGAAAAGCGCCCAGTGGAACATCGGCGACCATCCGCCGGCCGACTGAATCGAGTAGTAGAGCCTCCAGCGCCTCGACGGCGTCCGCATCACTGCCGGTAAATGGCGACGCTTGCGCTTCACGGACAATATCGGAGAGCCGCCACCATGCCTTGATGCTCGGCGGCTGACCAGCCAACACGTCCAAGATATGGCCTGCCTCAAGCTTGCGTGCGGCCCGATAGATCGATTGCGGCGACGGCACATAGCTGAAACGCAGATAAGCTGCGACCGCGTTCCGGTCGATCTCGCGATCAAAGCTCGGATTCGCAGTCAGGGCCTTCAGTTCGGAGCCAAACAGGAACCGTCCCCGATCATTGCTCCAATACAGAGGCTTGATACCGAAACGGTCGCGGGCGAGAGTGAGGCGCCGGTCGCGGCGATCCCAAAATGCGAGGGCAAACATCCCGATCAAGCGGGGCAGCAGCGCCTCCAGCCCCCATTCCGCCGCGCCCTCGACGATAACTTCGGTATCGGACCTGCCACGAAAGACCCGCCCTTTCGCCTCCAGCTCGGCACGCAGCTCCGGTGCGTTATAAATCTCGCCGTTGTAGGAAAGGACCAGGCGGCCACACGACGAGATCATCGGTTGATGCCCCGCCTCGCTTAGATCGACGATCGCGAGGCGCCGATGGCCAAGCGCGATACCGGCGCTGTCGTCGGTCCAGACATCGCCACCATCGGGACCGCGATGGGCCAGTCGATCGGTCATCTTGCGGGCAGTATCGCCGAGATCACCGGTCGCCTTCGATTCCAAAATTCCCGCAATTCCGCACATCGATCAATCCTGTTGTGGCGCGTTCTACGGACAATCCCGGTTTGGCAATCCCATCATTGGGAGCGCTTCTGAGTCTGGCTGACGTGCGGTGGAATTTCCACCACATTCGGCCCTTCTAACCAAGTTGGCTGCGTCACGCCGCAGGCCGAGGGTCGAGGCGCCCGTCAGGCAAATCAACCGCAAGACCGATTGAGTTCGGAGAGGCAATTGTAGATTTCGACGTGGCGGCGAGTGACATGCTCGATCGAAAACGCCTGCTCCGCTAACGCGCGCCCGGCACTGCCCATTCTCAGGCGGGTCGCTTTGTCGTCGATCAGCCCGCGCATTGCGTCGGCGAGAGCGGGGATGTCGCGAACCGGCACGAGCCGTCCGGTAAGGTCGGCGATGATTGCGTCCCGGCACCCGGGGGCATCCGTGGTGACAACGGGCCGCCCACAGGCCGCCGCCTCGATAAGTGCCTTTGGAAGACCCTCGCGGTAATAAGAGGGAAGGACGACAATATGCGCTTGGCTGAGCACATTCGGCATGTCGGCCCGGAAACCCCAGAGTTCGACCACGCCTTCGGTCCTCCAGAAATCAAGAATGGTCTGTGATATGCTGCCCGGGTTTTCAATCGGCGCATCACCGACCAAAACAAAACGGGCCGTGGAGTTCTCGCGTTTTAGAATTCGGGCCGCCTCGACAAATTCTGCGATCCCTTTGTCGTGTAGAAGACGGGAAGGAACGATGATGGTCACCGGACCATCCGGTTCCGGCGTATGCTTGTAGGCCGCCAGATCGACACCAGAACCGCGGATAATTTCAACCTTGCCCGAAAGATCCACGCCGAGGTTCTCGAGCGTCATCCGGTCATGTTCATTCTGAAAGATCACGCTCTGTCTGCTGTGCCCAAGTGCCAAGCGGTAAAGCGGCTTCACGAGGCGGCTGATTGCTCGGCTTTTGAAGCTGCGGCCTGAAAAGGCAAATCCCAATCCACTAATTGCGGATACGACCGCAGGCACGCCGGCAAGTCGCGCGGAAATGCCGCCATAGAGAACGGGCTTGATGGTGATCAGGTGAACGGTGTCGGGCTTCAGCCGCCGGTAGGTCCGGAAGATCTGCCAGATGCTGCGCAGCTCCGAGAAAGGATTGACCTTGTGGCGATGCATGCTCAGGCGATGGAGATGAAATCCCTGTCCGGCGAGTCTCATTTCCGACGATGAGTCCTTCGGCGCCGCAATGTGGACTTCATAGCCTGCTTCAAGCGCCGCCTGCGCGACCGGGAGGCGGTGGGAAATCAGAAATGCCAGATCATTGATTACGAACAGGAGGCGCCCTGGCGCAGAGGCGGGCCCGACCAAGTCCGCGCTGGATTCAATAGCCGTCACGACACCACACTATTAAAAACTGAACACAGGCTCGGATTGTAGCGCGATCGTTCCGTGGAGAGGGCGCATCGCGGCGCGCGCTTAGCGAGCGCCAAAGCCTGTGAAGACCACAACAATGGTGCGCCACAACACATAGATTTCCATGGCGGCGCTGCTACCGTGAATATAGCGCAGATCGTGCCGGGTCTTTTCGACTGTAGCATTGACGCCCTCGGCATATCCGCCATCGACCTGGGCCAGGCCGGTGATTCCGGGGCGAACGTCGTGGCGCTGGCGATACCCTGGGATAAAGTCGAGATAGTGGGTCGCGTGCTCCCAGTAGTCGGGACGCGGACCGACCAGGCTCATTTGCCCG
>Ga0307379_10009510_pt1 | contig 12966 bp, 14 predicted proteins | sample UN2MG_FD_202237 | JGI IMG/M metagenome (GOLD analysis project Ga0307379, IMG submission 202237) | Soil microbial communities from Risofladan, Vaasa, Finland - UN-2 | ecosystem: Environmental > Terrestrial > Soil > Coastal area > Acid sulfate soil | place: Finland: Risofladan, Vaasa | collected... | reverse complement strand
CCGCGCCGCCGGTGCGGCCCAGCATGTAGAAGGCCGCCAGGCTGGCCATCACCGAGCTGATCAGGTACGAGCTGAACTTAGTGAAGCCCACGGGCAGGCCTGACCAGGTCGCTTTCAGGTCGGACTCACCCACTGCGTACAGGCGGCGGCCGAAGCGGGTGTGCCGCAGCACCACGGAGAACACGGCGAACAGCGCGAGGCCCAGGAACACCACGATGGGAATTCGTAGCCAGGTCCCGTTGGCGATGGTCTTCAGGATCTGCGGGGCCGGGGCGATGGGCTTGGGGGTGAGGACCAGGGAGATGCCCTGCAGCACGATGCCCACCCCGAGGGTGGCGATAAAGGCGTTGATCCTGCCGCGCACGACCAGGAAACCGTTCAGCAACCCGATCAGCACTCCGGCGGCCAGCATGGCGGCCAGGCATAGGAGTACCGACTCCGGAAAGGCACTGTAGGTCTTGATGCCGATCACGCCGATGATGGTCATAGCGGCACTGACCGATAGGTCGATGCCCCCGCAGATGATCACCGCCAGTTGGCCGGTGGTCAGTAGCAGGTACACGAATGACTGCCAAGCCAGGTTGCTGAGGTTGATCCTGTTGAGGAAAAACGGGGAGATCACCGACCCGGTCAGGAACACGGCGGCGAGCAAGAAGGACAGGACGGCGATGCGGTTGTCGGCCGAGAACAGCGACCGGGCCAGGTTTCGCAGCCGGCCCTGGGCCTGCGCTTCCTCCTCGCGCCGCTGCTTCTGCTCGGTGCATAGGTGCAGCATGGCCGACTCGTTGATCTGCTCGCCGGCCAGCTCCCCGACGATCTGCCCGTCGCGCAGCACCAGGGTACGGTCGGCCAGCTTGACTATCTCTTCCCAGTCCGAGGAGACAAGGATCACCCCCTTGCCCTGGGCGGCCGCCTCTTCGATCACGGAATAGATATCCTCGCGGGCGCCCACGTCCACGCCTCGGGTGGGCTCGTCGAGCAGCAGCAGGTCCGCTTCGGTCAGCAGGACCCGGCCGAAGACCACTTTCTGCTGGTTGCCGCCGCTCAGGCGCTCCACGGGTTCCTGCAGATGTCTGGTGTTCAATGCGATCCTGCCAGCTATGCCGGCGGCCCGGGTCCTTTCCTTTCTGCGGTCGATGAAACCCAGCAGAGGCCTGTTTGTCACGGCGCTTGCGTTCAGGTTGCAGGTCACCGTCTCGCCGAAGAACAGACCCTCCTTCTTCCGGTCCTCGCTGACCGGGGCCATTCCGTGGGCGATAGCCTCGCGGGGGTGCTTTATCACCAGGTCCTCTCCCTCCCGCCGCAGCGCTCCGCCTGTCGGGCGCAGGATGCCGTAGATCGCGTTCAACAGCTCCGTCCTGCCCGCGCCCACCAGCCCGGCGATGCCCAGGATCTCCCCGCTGCGGACCTGAAATGAAACGTTCTGCAGCTTGCCCCTGACAGACAGACCCACGCACTCGAAGATGATCCTGCCCTCGGCCGCGGGCCGGCGCACCCGCGTTACGCCACTGGCGATCTCCCTACCGACCATGTGCCGGATGAGCTGATCTTTCCGGATCTCCGCCTTCTCCAGCGTGGCCACCAGCCTGCCGTCACGCAGGATCACGCAGCGGTCGCACAAATCGCTCACTTCGTCCAGGCGGTGTGACACGTACAGGACCGAGGTGCCCGCAGCCACTGCCTCCCTGACCTTCGCGAACAACCAAGCGGTCTGGTCCTCCGACAGGGAGGCCGTGGGTTCGTCGAGGAGCAGGATCTTGGGCTTCTCGGCGAGGGCACGCACGATCTCCACCAGCTGCTGCTGGGCGATGCCCAGCTCGCTGACAGGCCTGGCGGGAGCGACGTATAGCCCGTCACTCCTCAGGACCCGCCCAGCCTCCTCACGCATCGCTTTCCAGTCGATCAATCCGAAGCGGTTCCTGAACCCGTCGTCGACGAAGATGTTCTCAGCGACGCTCATGTTCAGAAACAGGTTCAGCTCCTGGAAGACGCTGGCGATGCCCGATGTCTTGGCGTGCTGCGGGGAGGAAGGCCGGTATTTCCTGCCGTACAGGAACATGTCGCCGGAGGAAGGCGGCTGGATTCCTCCGGCGATCTTCAGCAGGGTGCTCTTGCCGGCGCCGTTGGCGCCGACCAGGCCGACGACCTCGCCGGATGTAAGCTCGAAGCTGATGTCGCGCAGAGCCTGGAAATCGCCAAAGCTCTTGCTAATGCCGGAGAACGACAGTACGGCGGTGCTCACGATCCAAGATTCCAAATCACCTACCCCCCGGCTCGCGAGCCGGGGGGTAGGCTAGGGGATTTACTTGTAGAACTCGCTGATCCGGTCGGCCGGTATCTGCGAGGCCAGCCAGTAGGAATCCGGCAGAGAGGTATCGATCTTCGCGGCCAGTTCGGTGCCTTCCCAGATGGTCGGGGCCCGCAGGTCGTCCTTGACCACGGACTCGCCGTTCAGGAGCTTCATGGCCACGTCGGCCGCGTCCAGGGACAGCTCCTCGCCGGAGTTCACAACCATGTAGTTGGTGTAATCCAGCGCGAGTGTCTTCTTCAGGAAGCCGAACCAGTCGTCGGCCGAGGAGGGCGGGAGGGGGCGCTTGGCGTCGACGAAAGCGTCCAGAGCGCCGAAGTTCATCAACCCGCCATCCACGATCAGGCCGTCGACCGGCACGCGCTTGGCGAAGTAGCTCTCCACGATCTTCTTGGCCTCCGCCGGGGTGTACATGGCGTACTCGGTTCCGAGCACCTTGATGTCCGGGTAGCCCTTGAGGGCCTCCTGCACGCCCTTGAGCACGTTGTTCGAGTAACCGGAGCCCGGGTAGCCCATGATCACGATCACGTTGCCCTTGCCGCCGATCTTCTTGGCCACCCAATCCGCGAAGGCGTAGCCGGTCTTGATGTGGTCCCGGTCGACGTAGGCGTCGTACTTGTCGGTGCCGCACAGCCCGCCGAAGATGACCACCTTCACGCCGGCGGCCTTGGCCTTCTCGATCACTCCCGCCGCCGAGATCTCGCTGACCGGCTGTACGATGAGCAGATCGATGTTTTTGGTCAGCAGGTCCTCGATGTCGGCGATCTGCTTCTTGTCGTCGTAGCCGCTCTCCCCGTAGTACACGTTGGCGATCTGGTCTGCGTACTTCGTGCCGAAGGCATACTTGAAGTGGGCATAGCAGGAGGCCGCCCAGTCGTTGTTGGAACCCTGGATGCTTACCCCAATGGTGTACTTCTTCGTTTCCGTAGCCTTGGGCTCCTTCTTGCTGCACCCGCCCAGCGCTAAGCCCAGAATGACTGCGAGCGCCAGCAGGACGATCGCCCCTCGCACGAACCCTTTCTTCCTCATACTTATACTCCTCTCTTCGCACGGATATCTCGAGCCTGCGTGAGCGTCGGCCGCCATCGCAGTCTTCGTCTCAATCAAGCCGCCATCAGCGCCTGTTGAAGAACAGTGCTGCGTAGGTCACGGAGAGCAGCAACACTCCCTTGACGATGTACTGAAAGCGGATATCGAAGCCGAACAGGATGACGATGTTGGTGATCAGGGTGATGGCCAGGGCCCCGCCCACGGCGCCGACCACCGAGGCTTTGCCCCCACCCAGGAAGTTGCCTCCCAACACCGCCGCCACCAGCGCATCCATCTCCATGCCGCTGCCCAGCGTCATTTGATCGGCGAAACCGATGTACCCGGCGCTCATGATCCCGGCGATCGACCCCAAAACGCCGTTAAAGCCGAAGGTGATCGTGATGGTCCGCTCCACGTCCACGCCCGCGAAATGGGCGGCCGTCGGGTTCAAGCCGATGAGCTCCACCTTCCTGCCCCAAACCGTCTTCCTGAGCAGCACCAGCGCGACGATCGCGACCACGAGGAACATGAGCACGGAGTTCGACATTTCCCCGATGAGACTTCCCTTGATCGCGTTCACGAGCGCCGCTGGGGGCACTCCCATGGGGGTGACCCCGATCGCCAGACGCATCACTCCGCCTAGGATGGCCGCGGTGAACAACGTGGTCAGGAACGATTGGACCTTGTAGCGCGTTACGATGATGCCGTTGATCACGCCGATGGCGACGCCGAAGGCCAGGCTGGCCAGGATGCCGTACAGCAGAGCCCATTCGCCGAATCTTTTCACAAAAAGCATGAAGATACCGATGGACATCTGCAGGATCGCTGCAACGGACAGATCGACGCAGCCGGTGGCCATGACGAAAATCGTGCCCATGGTAACAACTCCGAGAGACGAGGCCTGCCGAAGCATCGTGTTCACGTTGTCGAAGGCGAAGAAGGTCCGGTTGTTGATGAACGCGGCGGCGCAGACGAAGAACAGAATCAGGTAGACGCTGTTGTACTGGGTGATCAGTCTTCGGGTTCGCATCGGGAAAATTACACCAGGTCCCTCAACAGCACAGAAATCAACTGAATATATCAGCATGATAGGGAACTGTCAACAGATCTAAGAACAAAGGTATCTGCCCTGTGGGGTATTTCCACCCTCGAATGGGTGCGCCAGGGGGTGCGCCGCCGCGACGCCCAGCCCGCTTCAGTGCGGAGATCGCCACCCCCAAGTAGGTGCGGCCTGGCGAAGACGCCACGCTGCGCGAAGGCGAAGACGCCATTGGGCCGGGCTAGGCCGGGATAATGCTCGGCAGGTCTACTCCCAAATCGATCAGGTACTGGCAGAGCACGTACAGGCTGCCCGCGAGCATGCTTCCGGGAGAGTGATCCCTGCGAAGTCGCATTGGTCCTAACACCCCGTGGGCCACATCTTACTGACAACAAGTAATCCCCTTCGGTGTCGTATCGCTTGTTGACAGTAGTTAGCACAGATGCTAACCTGTGTCAGTGAAGAGAGCAATTCGATGATACAGGACATCATCCGGGAAGTGCCCGGTTGAGGAGTTTCTTGATTCTCTGAGCGGGAAAGCGGCACAAAAGGTGACTTGGGTTCTTCAACTAATTGAAGAACTGGAAACAATACCGGAACAGTATTTTAAGAAGCTTACAAAGGACATCTGGGAATGCAGAATCCAATTCGGAGGGAATACCTTCCGAGTCTTATGCTTTTTTTAATGGATCGGTAGTTGTACTTACTCATGGATTTCAGAAGAAAACCCGTAATACCCCGAGAATTGAGATCGAAAAGGCAGAAAGCTATAGAAGCGACTATCTGCATAGGAGGGAAAAATGAGCGATTTGCAGAGATATATCGAAAACCGAAAGAAGAGCGACCCTGAGTTTGCAAAGTCCTACGAATCCGGATATGAGGAGTTCAAGATCGGCGTTATATTGCGAGAAGCAAGGCGGAAAAGTGGATTGACTCAGGAGGAACTGGCACGCCGGATCCGGACAACGAAAAGTGCAATATCCCGCATTGAGAACCACGCGGAGGATATCAAACTTTCTACGATAGAAAAAGTTGCCAAAGCACTCGGAAAGAAGATCATAGTCGAAATCAAATAGAACCCCAAGGATGGTATTTTCCGCAAAAGCACGTAACATTCGGCGACTTTCGCTGTAATCACTTGCCCGAGTTTGTATTTTCCCCTTCAGCGGTGATCCTCTCTTGGTCCCCGGCCCCCTTGGCCGAATAGCGAAAGATGGAAGCTGTGAGGAGTTTTCTAGTGAAACCGAAATACGAGGCGGTAGCCGGATGGTGAGGCGGTTGACCGGTGGAAGAGGGGGGGTGGGAAAGAGAAGACCCGGACCCGGAACGGAGGGATTGAGCAGGAGGGAAGCTTCAAAAAAAACGGCCGATATTGTATTTCTTCCGTAACGATTATCTTATCTTGATTTCCCCAGCCTCCCCCGGGCGCAAAAAAGCATGACGTCCTGTCATGCTGTTTTGCTTATTTTAAAGCTCGGCGACAGGACGTCGCCGAGCGTCTTCAATCGGACAGCCCTATCCGAATTGCTCAAGACACCTTCCGATCCACAATCCTTTCGTTTTTGGCAAACGTACACCCATTGGGGGGAATCCTATGCTATTTTTCTTTACGTTGTTCCTAAAGGGAAAAATCTATAGATCGATCTTCATATTCGTCCATTTTTATGCTAATATTTTTTTATGGATAAGCTTTACCTTGATACATAAATCCCAAGCGCATATTGCGATAATTCAAAACCCGTGCGCCAACTTATTACTCAAAAGTGGTTTGAAAATGAAGCTTACTATTATGAGCTTTACATATCAAATCTTGTATTTGAAGAATTAAGCAAATTATCGAACCAAGAAAAAAGAGAAACAATCGAAGATTTACTATACAAGCATAAAGTGAATATGCTTCCGCTAACAAAAGAAGCTCAAGAATTGGCTTATCTTTACATGAAAAAAGGGGCTATTCCTTCCAGTGAACCGGAGGATGCCCTTCATATTGCTGTTGCTACTGTTAATAGAATTGGGTTATTGGCTTCCTGGAACTTCAAGCACATAGTGAGTATTAATCCGATAAGGAAAATACACGAAATAAACTCAAAAGAGAAATATCAAATTATTGAGATTGGCTCATTAGAAATCTATGGAGGGGCAAAATATGGGAACTTATAAAAATGATTTTATAAAAGAAGAAGATCAGATGTTATGGGAGCTTCACGAAATCAGACATCAATTAGCTGAAGAACATAAATCCATGTCAATTGAAGATATTAATAAAAGAGCTAATGAGTATTGGGAAAAATTGAAGAAGCGAAACTCAGCAAGAATTCATGAATAGTTGATTACCTTTAGTTTTCCGCAAAAGTACGCAACATTAGGCAACATGCGCCACATAGACCTGTCTCCTTATCGAACGAACGAATGAACTGCATAATATCCTCACAGTAAGACAGTGCCTTAACCCCGATTATTGCGCGGTTTGTATCGATTGAAAGGTGCCATAATGGAGGAATAAACCGGTGGTCCTTCCAAATGCAAACAAAGCAAGAATCGAACCGACGAAGCTACATGAGTACCTTCTCTCCTCTACTCACCCAATAGGGCGATTTAAGCATCCGTTCTTCACCGGGCCAGGATATTCCAAAGAACAATGGCAGCAACTTGAGGCTGATTTACTGGATCTCGCTGTTGCCGGAGAAGCTCGATTTGGACAAAGCACAGAATATGGTCAGAAGAACGAGGTTCATGGTATATTAACAGGACCCTCGGGCAAGGTAGCTGGGGTAGTGAGTGTTTGGATTATCTTGGAGGATGAAGACATACCGAGATTTGTGACCGCCTTTCCAGGAGGTAAAAGATGAGATTCAAGGTTCTTGACACAGTCGTACTAACTGCAGATCTTCCCGAATACAGACTGCGACAAGGCGATCTAGGAGCAGTGGTTCAAGTTTACGAGCCTGATGGACTGGAAGTGGAATTTGTCACTGCTTCTGGGAGGACAGAAGCTCTTGTTACCGTCAAGGTCGGCAGTGTACGCCCGGTAGTGGACAATGATTTAGTGACTGTACGGCCTTACAGTCGATCTGCCTGATAAATATCTCTTTAAAAGACAGCCCGCAACCAGGCATATTGGCCAACCTGCACCCATTGCGAATACTCCGGGAGAGATTTGATAAAAGCCGTCCCCTGAGCAATAATAATTGACACGGTTTTCGCCAAAGTACGCAACATTGTGCGCCATCGGCTGATAGTAAATATCCACTGTCGTAGAACCACGGAAGAATTAAAGCCAATAGGAGAAAGATCAGAGCAGGTACAGAAATGTTGATCTACGTTTGAAGGGAATTTATGGACACAGACGATTTGACTGAAATGGCATATCAGATGATCCAAATTGCAGAGGATATTTCCGAAGATCTTCGCTGCGATATTGGCGTTCGAAGTGGAAGATACAATGATGAAGATAATTATCTTAAAGGAGTGTTGTGCTTTCTACAGAAAATCGTTCAGCATCCAGAAAAATACTTGAAGTCGTGGAATATTGATGACATCGATATGCACCATTTCAAGACGTCAGTGTTGACGCTTATTAATCATGTGTCCAAGATAATCGCTACCCCGATTGCAGAGCGAGGACCAACTGCGTTCGAATAGCAAACAGAATTCTTAGGAATCAAGGACAAAAAGATGATCCACATTTTCTGCCTTAAATCGTCATTACTAATCTTGTTGTTACGCTTTATTGGCAAACCCTAACACCCATTGTGGATAGTCGTAGTATCTACGCGGTCAAATTAATGCTTTTAAAGATGAGAATAATATTGACACCCTACTCAATAGGGTATACCATAAAGTATGCGAGATAAGCTGTGACGAGAGAATTTATAATTCTTCCTCAGTTTGACAGACTATGGAAAGGTCTTCAACTTGAAGACGAAGATCACGGGCGGTAGAAGAATACCTCTGTCTCCAACCCGATTATGGTAACGTCATAAAAGGTACAGGGGGATTGCGGAAATTGAAATGGGGACTGAAAAGCAGTGGCAAACGTGGAGGCATACGGATTTTATATGTCGATTTCCCCAGCTATGAGAAGACCTATTTCATTGGTGTGTATAAGAAAAACGTCAAGCTTGACCTGAAGAAAAGCGAGACAGAAGGGGTACGGAAACTGATAGTTGAACTTAGAAATGAACTAAAGCAGAAATATGGATAGAATGGAGGACTAAGAAAATGACACGTCCTGATGAAGGAAACGTCTATAAAAATATAATCTCCGGTCTTAACGAAGCAGTCAAATACGAGAAAGAGGGGGCTTTGAAGGGTGCCCGAACACGTCGTGTTACCATCGCGCCCGTTCCCCATTACGGAGCAAATAAAATAAAATCGATACGCAACAAGCTAGGATTATCCCAATTAGCATTTTCAAAAGCTTTTGGGGTATCAAAGAAAACGGTGGAGGCATGGGAAGCAGGGAGAAATGAACCGCAAGGACCGGCGCAGAGGATTCTTGAGTTGCTCGAAAAGGAAAGTGACTTATTTGAAAAACATGAAATTGTCAGAACATGACAGATGATGTTTTTCATCTAAGCTATTCGCTCTACTTAATTGGCCTTTCAATGCTCGTTTTTCACAAAGGTCCGTAACATTCGGCTACATCCAGTCGTTGGCGTTAGTAACGCGGTGAAGCAGCATGAGTAGCCCAGATTTTGGTGTGCTCTTCCGAGGGCCAATATTCCCTGTAGTCGGCTTTGTTGACGACAGGCTCTTTTCTGCCCTGAATCTGAAAACGCTCGCTTCAATTCTGATCCGTTTTGTCCCGTCGTCGGGCAAAGACATCGTAAAACTTGTGGACGCGACAGGAGAAGAGTTTTGGTATTCGGGCGAGCAGCGTGTATTGTCTCCGGGGTTCTTGTGCAAACGCTGGACGAAGAGGCAGATTATTGATCTCTACAACATTCACGTCGGGAGCGACCGGCGATACTCGGCGCGCTCCCTCTCGAACAAGAGATTGCGAGAAATCGTAGCCGAGATTTCGGGCTTGATACGAAGTTTGTGATCAAGAAACCGCAACGCCGAACAACATCCTCCGGTATTGGCAAACCAACACCCATTGGGGGACATAGGCTCGGTGAAGCATTACACTCACCTCACAATGCACTCGGGCCGCGTCGGCTCCGTCGTCTTCAATCGATACATGCCTCGGCCGATGCCCTGGGCTATGTTGACATGTTAGATACTTCGGGCTATATTGAGCGTACGGTATTCCGTACGGAGGCAAATGATGGCGGCTATAAATGCGACCAACGCAAGAAAGAATCTGTATAAGTTGATCAAGGATGTTGGTGAGTCACACGAGCCAGTCACGATTACCGGGAAGGACAGCTCGGCGGTTCTTGTCAATGAAGACGATTGGAACGCCATTCAGGAAACCCTACACCTTATGTCCATTCCCGGCATGGCCGATTCCATCCGCAAGGGTCTCACGACCCCCGTTGACGAGTGCGATTCAGAAGTGAACTGGTGAGCTACCGCTTGGTGTTTACCGGGCAGGCGCAACGCGACGCCAAAAAGATCTCCCGGGCCGGGCTGAAGAAGAACGTGATCAAACTCCTTACGATCCTGGAGGAGAATCCCTATCAGAGTCCTCCTCGTTACGAGAAACTGCTTGGTGATCTAGAAGGCGCCTTCTCTCGAAGGATCAATATACAACATCGGTTGGTCTACCAGATTCTCGAAGAAGAGAAGATCGTCAAAGTCATTCGGATGTGGACGCACTACGAGTGAGCTGCGGCAGTCCGGTGCCATGGAAGACCGTGCGCACTGGTGATTGCTCGCGTTTGTTGCCCCCTTGCCGGCGGTCAATAACGGCCCGTACTTCGCGTTGTCTTTAGCCGGAGTTCGCAAAGGCTCGGAACATTCGGTTACTTTGAGACAAAAGAGCACGGCTTTTACGCAAAAGTACCCCACCCTTTGGCAATATTCGTGGTCACACCTGCAAGAGCCCGACCTCAAGTTCCGAAAAAGAGTTGGTAATGTGCATTTCCCAGATTATTGCTGTTCCCCGACGGCTTTGAACACCTGTTTCACGATTTTAGGGTGAAGTGTTTTCCCAGAATGAAACGGGAGAATGATCCGCCGCTGCTCCTTCATGTAGATTCGGTGGCTTCCTTTGCTACGAATCAATGTGAATCCGGCTTTTAACAATTGTTTCTCAGCTGCCTCGGCTGTCAGCCGTGGCAGCTTAGGCAAGGTTTACCTCGAGAGACGTAGTCAGTATTTCTTTGCTGAGATACTGGGATCGCTCTTCTTCGCTCAGAGTTTCTAAGTAAAGCTCAACCGCTTCACGGATATTTGCAATGGCTTCTTCATAGCTATCTCCCTGGCTTTGGCAGCCTTCGAGCTCTGGCGAGTAGGCGTAATATCCATGATCGTCTTTTTCGATTACTACATTCACCTTGTATGACACGATTTTTCACCTCGAGGCCATATAATAGCAATCTTAATAGGAACTAACAACTGCTTGTTTGATACTTATTCGCCAAGTACACCCATTGTGCCACATGCCTCGGGCGTTTGCTTTCGCCTGGCCCGCGGGGCATTCTGTTCGATGGTACAGCAGCCTGTGTATGCAGCCCCGGCCATTGTGCTTTCTCGCGTTCACTTCGTCCGGTTCAATTCTTTGCCCATACCGTTCACCTTCAGCGCTGACATCCCGGGAGAACGTCCTGTTCTCCCGGGTCTTTCCCCAGGGGGCCGGACAGGGATGTCCGGCCCCGGGCGGCTTCTCCTTCTGCTCGTGCTCCTGGTGATTGATACTTTTTCCTTTGCTCAACTACATACTGTGCGCATAATAAAAAGAACGTGATTTTGCAGCAGCTGTTTATTGCAAAATAGAACGAAGTCCATTTTCAAGAATGCCTAGTTGACATTTCAGCCGTGGGTGGAAGAATCGGCCCACACTGTTTCTGACAGAGAAAGTCGGTCCACCTGGTCTAGGCTCATTGCCCAGGTATACGAGGGCTGCGCGCCCCGGTGCCCCCTTGACCTGCAGTCGATGCGGATTCTTGCCGTGATCACCGAGCCGGAAGAGGTTCGAAAGATCCTGCGGCACCTGGTGAAGATCGGCCGATCCCCTCCGGGGCTGGATCAGAGCTTCGTGTAATTTCCAATCTGTCTCCTTCGTCTCGGCTCCGGGGGAGTATTGGGTCCTTCGCTGGTTATCGGGTGCTTCAGAGAGACTCCCTCTTGAATCAAGACTGCGGTAGATTGCTCCGCCAGCACGATTTCTACTGGATTTCTGTCGCGCAGGCCGTGGATGCATGGCGTATACTGCTTAATCGCCTGGCAGCCGCCAAATCTGCGGCGCAGCATGTCCGGCTCCGATTATAAAAAGTACTATCACTCTTGACTTGTCGACGGGTCTGCATTACATTTAGAAAAAGTAATGCGGAATATCATTGTAAGGAGATGCTGTATGGGAAAGACTGCAAAGGTAACTTCTAAGGGACAGGTTACCATCCCAAAAGAAATACGGGATTATCTGGATTCTCAGCTAGTTGAATTTAAGATTGAAAACGATAAGGTTATTATTCAAGCTGTAAGAAGGGTTGCAGGAAAATTGAAAAGATATGCAAATCCTGATTTGATTCCTCAGGAAAAAACCGCCTGGGAAAAAGCAATGAAAGATAGTTATGAAAATCATTGACGCCAATGTTGTGCTGCGCTATCTTCTCGAAGATATTCCCAATCTTTTCATTCAATCTAAAGGATTGATAGAGAATGATGCAATCTATCTTCCTTTCGAGGTACTCTCTGAAATTGTCTACGTCCTTGAAAAGGTATATACAGTATCGAGAGAAGAAATATCTGGATCACTAATTAACTTGTTAAAATATCAAAATATTTCAACATATGACTTAGTGATCGCAGACTACGCGTTGAAAACATATTCTGATACGAAACTAGATTTCATCGATACGCTCCTATATGGCTATCACAAAGTGAGAAATTTTGAAATTGTCAGTTATGACAGGAAGCTGAACAAATATATTAAGCAGAACTGAGATTAATCGGTCTGATAAAAAAACATAAATGCGCAAAGGTGCACAACATTGTGCGACATGCGTTGATAGGTATTTCTTAATCGAGGTTGTGTAACGGAATTTTAATAAAATCAGCATTCTTGGAAAGTGGAGAGAATGGTCGAAGGGAATCAAACGCAAAATTTACGCCCTTTACTTGGCTTATAGAGACCCCAGGGTCCCATGGTACGCGAAGTTATTTGGAGCAATTGTTGCAGCCTATGCGTTGAGTCCTGTTGATTTGATACCTGATTTTATACCGATTATCGGTTATCTCGATGACATGATCCTTTTACCATTGGGTATTGCTCTTGCGATTCGGATGATACCCAAAGCAGTAATGGAAGATTGCTATGAAAGGGCGGGAAGCGCTATATCTGGTAGGAAGAAGAACTGGATCGCTGGAGGGATCATAATTGCAGTGTGGATTGCTGTGTTCCTATCGGTATTGATGATAATTATGAGGAGAGTGAGAGGATAACAAGTAGTATATATCTGGCGACTTCCACGAAGGCGCC
>Ga0307379_10009508_pt1 | contig 12968 bp, 10 predicted proteins | sample UN2MG_FD_202237 | JGI IMG/M metagenome (GOLD analysis project Ga0307379, IMG submission 202237) | Soil microbial communities from Risofladan, Vaasa, Finland - UN-2 | ecosystem: Environmental > Terrestrial > Soil > Coastal area > Acid sulfate soil | place: Finland: Risofladan, Vaasa | collected... | reverse complement strand
AGAGTGTACAAGATAGTAGGCTGCGTCTATATCTTTTATCGCGGGGGCAAGTGAATCGAGGTTTAATAAGTCTCCGACACATATTTCGACTTTGTTCTCCCATGATCTCCCCTCGATTCTGGACGCAACCCTTACCAGTACTCTAACCTCTCTTCTTTAATTGTTTGTGCCATATATATCGCCATTTCCCCATTCTAGGGAAAACCGCCATATGTCCTTGCACATTACCATTCAAGCTTGACAAAAGGGGAGCAGTCTCTTCGTACGGTTCCAACCAACAATTCCAATAATAACTCGCGAATTATAGACTTCATCTAGATTATAACTGTAAGTTGTAATCTAATCGGTTTCGTAATATTATTACTTATTATTGCCTTGTTTATGAGAAGCAACCAACTAATTCATATCTCGTTAATTTTTGTGATTCTTGTGGCTCTTTGGGCGATCCCTGCTTATTTAAAGGCGAGCCAGCAGAAGAACTGGTTGAGGGGCTTCCAAGCATATCAGAGCAGCTAATTGAAGCTCATGAAGAATCAGCAGAGTTAGCTTTCATATTTGTTGAAGTTGTCTGCGCTCTTGCACTCATAACCTTGGTTGCGCGAAGATTTTACAAGAAGCTGGGAAATGCTCTAACCATACTAACTCTTCTGGGCCTTATAGTTGGTGGAGGGCTAATCACCTGGACTGCAAACCTGGGAGGGAAGATAAATCATCCGGAAATACGAGGAGATAATACTGCCCTAATTGTACCTTCTTACAAGTCTGGGGAAGAGCGTGATTAAGATTAGTGAGGTTTAGGTTTAGTTAAAGTTTACATAAAACTCATTCTGACGGCTAATTATTTGCTGTCAATTATTAGGAGGCTAAAAATGCTAGTAAGAAATTTAAGCAACTATTCTTTTGGTGGTGAGACAAAATTAGGCTTTGATGACACCGTAGCTAAGGTTGAAGAAGTGTTAAAAGAGGAAGGATTTGGAGTATTAACTGAGATCGATGCCAAGAAAGTACTTAAAGAGAAACTTGGATTGGAAAGAAGACCTTACAAGATTCTTGGTGCCTGCAATCCTAATTTTGCTCATCGGGCTATCGATATGGAACCTGATATTGGAACGCTTCTCCCGTGTAATGTTGTAGTCTATGAAAAAGAGAACGGGAAAGTTATGGTATCAGCTATGAACCCGGAAGCCGCTCTTAGTCTTGTAGGGAATCCGGATATTGAAGAAATCGCTAAAGAGGTTAGGAATAGAATAGAAGCGGCCCTAGAGAAATTATAGATAAGAATTTCTGAGGTGCTGCGAGATACAAAATACGATATGCTAAGAATCTTAATAAATGTATTCATACTTCTTTGCCTTATTATACAAACAACCCTAGCACAAGAATATAAAATTTCTCTTAAAGATGCAGTAAAAACGGCTTTAGAAAACAATGATGGATTGAAAGCTCTAGAAAGTTCTGTCTCCGCTCAGAAAAGCGAGATAGGAATTTCAAGAAGTTTCCTTCTTCCTCAATTAAATATTGAAGAGAGGTTTGTTCGTACTAACAATCCCACAAATGTTTTTTCTATCAAATTAAATCAGGAACGATTCTCAGAGTCGGACTTCGATATCTCAACTCTCAATAATCCCGACCCGATAAGCGACTTTGAAACAAATTTCTCCGCAGAAATGCCGATATTAGCAGTTCAGGAGTACTTGAGGTTAAAGTCTTCAAAAAAAGAATATCAGGCAAAAAGCGAAGAATTTGGCCGGCAAAAGGAAGTGCTGGCATTCAATGTAATTGAGTCGTATATAAACGTCCAAACCGCAAAGGAGTTTGTGGGTGTTGCAGAAAAGGCACTTCAAGATGCCAATGAACAGTTAAGGATTGCAGATAAAAGATATAAATCAGGCCTGGGACTATACTCAGATACGCTTAGAGCCTCTACTGCAGTCACTGAATCGGAACAACAACTCATAAGCACAATAAAAAATCTAAAAGTCGCGAAACGTATATTAGGACTTCTTCTCGGTTTATCTGAATCAATAGATACAGATACAAAAGAAGCTGAAATCCCATTATATGATATGGACTACTATACTGATAACTCTCTTACCAGAAAAGATATAAAATCACTGGAACTAAAACACGAAAGTGCAAAAACAAATGTAAAGGCTGCGGAATCAGGCTATATTCCAAAAATCGGGGTCAGAGGCACTTACCAGCTTAACGATAACGATACACCCTTTGGAGCCCAGGGTAGCAGCTGGTTTGTCGCAGGTATTATGAGATGGGAATTATTTAACGGAGCTAGAAGAGAATATGAAAGAGTCAAAGCAAAACATCAAGCAGCAGAAATAGGACAAACAATAAGCGGACTTAAAAAAACAGTTTCACTCAGGGTCTATGAATCCCAATTAGCTGTGGACGAAGCTAAAAAAAATATAGAGCTTGCCGAGGCAGCTTTGAAAACTGCCAAAGAGGGGACGCGGCTTGTACAAAAAAGGTATGAAAATTCTTTGTCCCCATTTTTTGATCTCCTTAATGCTCAGGTGAACCTTGATAGAGCAAGAGCGAATCTTGTTGCTAAAAAGAATGAGTATCAGGTTTCGGTTGCTAAATTAGGTTTTGAGAGTGGGACAATATTACAGGATATAGGAATTGAATAGTAATATTTTAAGAGTAGTTAACATGAATAATCTAATCATTATTGTTCTATTGTCTTTATTAATGGTGAGTTGTAAAGACAGTGGAGACATTGATATTCAAAGACCCCTGATTACAGGGGTAACCATAGCTGAAATTAATCCCACCGAGGTGGATGTGTATTACAAAACATCCGGCACGGTAATGGCAAAAACCATAAGCGAAATTGCCAGTAGAGTTATGGGAACAGTTACTTCGATTGAAGTCAAAGAAGGGGATAGAGTTGCCGAAGGAGAGCTTCTTTTAACAATTGATGACAGGGATATAGTGCATAAGGTAAGAGCTGCGGAACAAGGTTATAAGGAATTATCGAAAGCTCTTGAAGCCGCCAAGCAAAATAAGCATCTACTTAACTTAACATATGAAAGGTATAAGAGTCTTTATGATGAAAAAGCCCTATCTGAACAAGAGATGGACGAGATTGAAACAAAGAAAAAGGTAGCCGATATTGAATTTGAACGAGCACAATCAGCTCTTGAAAGAGGAAAAGCAACTTTTCGGGAAGTACAAATAAATCTCGACTTTACGAGAATCAAATCACCTATATCCGGCATTGTAACTGAAAAGAATATAGAGATCGGAAATACTGCGGTTCCAGGTATACCGCTTTTAAAGGTCGAGGATAACTCTTCATTCAGGCTGGAGGTAATGGTTGATGAACAGCTACTTGAGAAGTTGCAGGTGGGAATGCCTGCTAATGTGTATATCAATGCATTAAATCGAAATGTAACTGGTCAGATTTCAGAGATCGTGCCTGTCATAGACCCCGTGACCAGGACCTTTTTGATAAAGATTGATTTAAACAACGAAGAACTTCTTAGAACCGGACTTTATGCAAAGGCCCTAATTCCCTATGGTAAGAGAGAAGCCATTTTGGTTCCAGAAGATGCAATTGTTGAAAAGGGGCAGCTTGACGGAGTCTATACAGTGGATGATGAGGGGATAGTTAATTACAGACTTATAAGAGCTGGGACAAGCTTTAGTGGCGGTGTGGAAGTTCTCTCAGGCTTAAAAGAAGGCGATAGAATTATTGTGGGCGGGATTCAAAAAGTTATAGATGGAGGAATTTTCAAGAATAAATAGCAGATATGAATATGGGCATAGCAGGTAGAATCGCCAATACTTTTATACAGTCTAAGCTTACACCGCTTATTGTCATTGCTTCCCTTGTAATCGGAATTTTTGCCGTTGTTATAACTCCCCGTGAAGAGGAGCCTCAAATTCTCGTTCCCATGATAGATGTCTTTGTCTTTTATCCCGGAGCTTCTTCAAAAGAAGTGGAAGATCGGGTAACTCGGCCTATGGGGAAACTGCTTTGGGAAGTTGAGGGGGTTGAGTATCTCTATACGATGTCAAAGCCGGGGATGAGTCTTGCGACGGTAAGATTCTACGTGGGCGAGGACATGGAAGACAGTATTGTCAAGCTCTACAATAAACTGCTTTCCAATTACGACATGATTCCCCCAGGCGTATCTGAGCCTTTAGTAAAACCCAAATCAATCGATGACGTTCCCATTTTAACATTCACAATCTGGAGTGATATATACAACGGGTATGAGTTACGCAGAGTGGCTTACGAAATAGCCGAGGAGTTGAAAAAGGACAAAGATGTCTCTGAATTCAATGTCATTGGAGGTCAAAAAAGACAGGTAAAGATAACACTGAATCCCAATAAGCTTAAAGCATATTCTCTCTCTCCGCTCACAATTGCGGGGGTGATTGAAAGAGCAAACTTTACATCCAAGGGAGGCACTTTCCCATTTGAGAATCAAGAGTTTATCGTAGAGACGAGCGGGTTTCTTAAGAATCCCGAAGAAGTGGGAGATTTGGTGGTAAGTGTAGACAATGAAAGGGCTGTTTTGCTTAGGGACGTAGCAGAAATAACCGATGGGCCCGAAGAGCCATCAAATTATGTTTTCATCGGATTCGGACCTGCTTCTGTTATACAGAAATCCGGTGTAACTGAAGCTGTAACTATAACCCTCGCAAAGAAAAAAGGTACGAATGCAACCCACATTGCACAAAGAATGCATGAAAAGCTAGACGCTCTTAAAGGTAAGGTCATTCCGTCCGGTGTGGAGATAGAAACGACGCGTAACTACGGGGAGACGGCCAAGGAAAAATCTGATGAGCTCCTTGAACATATGTTAATTGCAGCTTTCTCCGTGACACTCCTGATAGCGATCGCACTTGGGTGGAGAGAGTCGATTGTCGTGCTCGTAGCAATCCCGGTTACTCTGGCTTTAACCATCTTTGTGACATATATGTTCGGCTACACTTTAAACAGAGTTACGCTTTTTGCACTAATCTTTTCCATTGGTATTTTGGTCGATGATGCCATAGTCGTTGTTGAAAATATCTACAGACACTTCAAATTGGAAGGAGTTAGTATAGAAACTGCAGTGCGTGCCGTGGATGAAGTTGGTAACCCAACCATACTTGCAACATTCACGGTCATAGCTGCTTTATTGCCCATGGCTTTTGTATCCGGTCTCATGGGTCCTTATATGAGACCGATACCCGTTGGCGCTTCCGCTGCAATGCTCATTTCCCTTTTCATCGCCTTTATAATAAGCCCCTGGTTAAGCTACATAGTCCTTAAAAACGTAAAGAGGAGTAAGAAAGAGGGTGATGAAGGCGGAATAATGGGCACTCTTAACCGAATTTATGAAAATAACTTACGTGGACTTTTGGCAAGCGGTAAAAAAAGACTGAAAACGTACGGTTTTATTACTATTCTGCTCGGAGGAGCATGTTTGTTGGTTGTATTCAAAGTAGTCACCGTAAAAATGCTTCCTTTCGATAATAAAAGCGAGCTTCAGGTGATTATTGATGTACCTGAAGGGACAACACTCGAAGAGACTGCAGCATTATCCAGGGAGATTGGGGGTTATCTGCAAACGGTCCCTGAGGTTACAGATTATCAGATGTATGTTGGTACTTCGGGGCCCTTCAACTTTAACGGTCTTGTAAGACACTATTTTTTAAGAGAAGGAAGTAACGTCTCTGACATACAAGTCAATTTTGTTCCTAAAAATGAAAGAAACGCTCAAAGTCACGATATAGCAAAAAGGATCAGACCGGACATAAAAGAAATAGGGGATAAATACGGAGCCCGAATAAAAATAGCTGAGGTGCCTCCGGGACCACCCGTGCTGAGCACTCTTGTTGCGGAAATTTACGGGCCCGATTCTGAGAGACAAATTGAAATAGCCGAAGATATTATGGGAGTGTTTGAAGAAACTGATCAGGTAGTGGATGTCGATTGGTATGTGGAGGATGATCAGAAAAAGATCGTGTTTGAAGTAGATAGGGAAAAGGCTTCAAGAAGCGGAATCAACGCCGATAGTGTTGCAAAAACTGTTCATATGTTTTTAGGCGGCAGTGGTTTTGGGCTCATACATATAGAAAAAGATAAGGAGCCAGTGGAGCTCTTTTTACAAGCGTCACTTTCGGAAAGAGCCGGCCTAGAAAATTTAAAAGAAATAACTCTTATGTCTCCTGAAGGTAATCAGGTGAGCCTGTCCGAACTCGTTAGCATTAAAGAAGTGCCCGAAGATAAAACTATCTACGGAAAAAACTTAAAGAGAGTTGTATATGTCACAGGGGATGTTGCCGGCAAGGCTGAAAGCCCTGTCTACGCTATTTTAAGTATGAATGATTCTATTGCAAAGATGGAACTACCGGAAGGATATAAACTTAAGACATATTCCTCCGTACAACCCGAGCTCGAGGACGTCTATTCGATTAAGTGGGATGGAGAATGGCAGATCACGTATGAAGTCTTCAGAGACCTAGGTATAGCTTTCGGGGCTGTTCTCATCCTCATATACGTTATGATAGTCGGGTGGTTTAGATCATTTATTATTCCTTTAGTGATAATGGCACCGATACCGCTTTCTCTTATTGGAATCCTTCCGGGTCATGCATTGCTGGGCGCATTCTTTACGGCTACATCGATGATAGGGTTCATAGCCGGAGCCGGGATAGTTATTAGAAACTCGATTATCCTTGTTGACTTTATAGAGCTTAAGCTTTCTGAAGGAATGGAACTTAAAGATGCGGTAGTGGAAGCTGGAGTGATTAGATTCAGACCGATGCTACTTACAGCATCCGCAGTTGTAGTTGGATCATCAGTAATCCTTTTCGATCCAATATTTCAGGGTATGGCGATTGCTCTAATGGCAGGCGAAGTTGCTGCAACGCTTCTATCAAGAACAATGGTTCCACTGCTTTATTATGAATACAAAAGTAGAGTCTAATAACTTTTATAACATAATATTTCCTCAGTGTAATACTGTTTGACCTTCACCCCGCTAACTGAACCAGTCAAAAGTGGAGGAATCTGACAAAATAACACTATTTAATTCGATCTAAGAATGTGACCAAATATGTGTCCAAATGAAAATATAAATGTTAACAAAATGAAACAGAGATATGCAAACTATTTTCTAATTTATTATATGTTGTTTGGATGTTAGGTATAAAAAATACACATTCTACCATCCTGACAAAGCATAAAATAGCACTCATAACCCATAGGTCGTAGGTTTGATTTCAATCGCTAAAATGTTTCAGCGAGTTTTCATTAGGTTAATTATATACTGATTCACTGAGTCAGTGAATATGTCAGTAAACCGTTCTCTTTTATCCGCATATTGACACAACATTACACAAGATCATTATTTGCAATTCATGCATAATGCCCAATAATAACAACGTGTTACACAATATAACACGTTCAATTACAAGTATGCACAAAACCTTAAAATCTGAATGGCATTCATGAGGTCGTCGGTTCGATCCCGATCGGCTCCACCAATGACATAAATTGCTTAATATTACATTTGCATCCCCTGACTATTTTTATGCTCTTTGTCGTAGGAAATAATCAAGTGGAAATTTATCTTTACTTTGACCTGGATTGATTGACAACACTATATCTCTAGTGTTAGATTCTCTCGCAATGGTGGATATTTATAAAGAACGGCTAAAAGAGATACTTAAAGAGAAATCAATTCTCAGGGGCGATTTTACACTCGCCTCCGGAAAAAAGAGCGACTACTACATAGACGGCAGGCTTACTACATTAGATGCTGAAGGGGTTAATTTCATAGGAAAGATTTTCCTTGAAGAGATTAAAAAGGATCCTTCAATTAATGTCGTAGGTGGTCCAACAATGGGTGCCGATCCTATAGTAGGTTCTGTTCTCGCCCTAAGCCAGGAAGCCGGATATCCACTGCCGGGTTTTCTCGTCCGGAAGGAGGAAAAGGGACACGGGACCGGAAAGCTGATAGAAGGGAATCTGAAACCTGGAGACGTAGCGGCAATGTTTGAAGATGTTGTTACAACTGGCGGCTCTGTAATAAAAGCTATAAACGCTGTTCGCGATAGCGGCGCCGAAGTCAGTAAATTACTTGTTGTCGTTGATAGAGAAGAAGGGGCTAAAGCTAGGTTTAAAGAGATGGGGATTCAATTCTTTTCGATATTTCAGATAAGCGACTTACTCTAGTTGGAATTCGCAAGACAGATTTGTCCATTCTATGGAAATTCAATTCTATGGAAATTCAATATTGTACTCTTCAAGTTTTCTTCTTAATGTCAGACGATTTATTCCAAGAGTCCTTGCTGCTTTAGATCTATTCCACCCGCTTGCACTTAGTGTTTCCTCTAATAATATCTTCTCGGCTTCTTTAACCACCAGACTATACACATTGTCAGTTTTGCCGGAACTGAGAATTCCTCTTACCGAGCCTCTTAAAGTTTCCGTTAGCGAAGGGGATTCCATATTTTTCTCTATGCTAAGCTTATTGCTGAGTTCAAGGTCGTAAGAAGTTAGGTAAGGGGTTTTAGTAAAAGCAATTGCCTTTCTGATAGTATTCTCCAATTCTCTAACATTCCCTGGCCAGTTAAACTGCGTTAGCATGTCTTGAAATTTGCGTGTGACTCCTTTGATGTTTTTGCCTGCTTGACTGCCGTGTCTTCTGGTCAGGCATTCCATCAAAAGCGGAATATCTTCTTTGCGGTCTTTTAGAGGAGGTAGATGAATTTTAACAACATTTATTCTGAAGTATAAATCCTCTCTAAATTTTCCAAGACGCACAAGCTCTTCTAAGTTTTTGTTTGTTGCAGTAATTAGCCTAACATTAACTGAAATCTCTTTATTGCTCCCAAGGCGGTGAAAGGTGCCGCTTTGCACCACTCTTAATACCTTTGCCTGAAGTGATAATGACATGTCCCCAATTTCATCAAGGAACATTATTCCTCCGTCAGCTTCTTCAAACTTTCCTTTTCTAGAAGTATCAGCTCCAGTGAAAGCCCCTTTCTCATAGCCAAATAGTTCTGCTTCTAAAAGGCTTTCCGGAATTGCTGCACAGTTGAGAACTACAAAAGACTCTTCCCACCTAGTGCTTACTTTCCAAACAGACTCTGCAACAAGCTCCTTTCCTGTACCGCTTTCTCCTGTAATAAGCACCGGTACATCTACTCTGCCTACTTGTCCGATGAGCTTGCAGACTTCTTGGAGCATAGGAGAGTCTCCGACAATGGCGCAACTAACGCTGCTTCCCAGGGCATCTCCAGCGAATTCTAACAATTCCCCCTTTGTTTCAAGGCCAATTCCTATAGCTCTTTTTACTGACTCGATTAACTTTGGACTATGAAGAGGCCCGATTATGCAGTCGAAAGCCCCAAAAGTCATAGATTCAATTAAATACCTGGCACCCTTTTCCTCGGTCAGTACTATAACAAATGAATGTTCTTTAAGCTTGCTAAGGGCGCTTAATCCCATTGTGTCGACATCTAATAACGACACTTCTGGGTTACTAGCTTCAGTTATGTCACCCTTAACGGATAATTCAGCTAGACCGTTAAGGATATGTCGAATTCCTTCAGATAGACTTGAATTATTTGTGAATAGGGTAATATTAGTACTCATTTGATGCTCCCTGTGTGTAACAAAAGTATACAGGTTGATCATTATGTGATCAAGGTTGCAATAAAAGTTTGTATTATTAGCAGTTAATACGGGACTTTTCAATCTGGCATTTAAATTGCACCGTTTAAATTGCACCGTTACATGGGATAATTTAATCATAATATTTATAGTCTTTTTACAGAGGATATAAAATAATTGGATCTTGTACTTATATCAGCAATTATACTTGCGGCTTTTCTTGCACTAAATATAGGAGCTAATAATTCTGCTGCGTCAATGGCTACAGCCTATGGAGCAGGGGTTAGAACCAAAAGACAAGCTGTAATTATTATTGCCGTATTTGCCTTATTAGGGGCCTTAATTGCCGGCGCCCCGGTGGTAAAAACTCTTGGGAACGACCTCGTTCCGAGCGAGGTACTATCATCACATATAGGGCTTGTTTTAATTATATTTGTTATTGCGTCAATCTTTGTAACTTGGGCCAACGTTGCTAAGGTTCCTATTGCTACAACTCATGCAATTGTATGCGCAATCGCTGGAGTAGGGCTCTATTCAAGTGCACTCAATACGGATAAATTTTTTGAGATACTCATTTGGTGGGTAGCTGCCCCTTTAGTGGCCTGGGTTATAAACTTCCTTATGGCTAAATATCTTTATTTCCGTACACTGAAATTTTTAACAGAGCGTTATTCTGAAAAGTCTATAAATCGGATTCTTATGCTGATGATTACAGTCTCGGGAACTTTTCTCGCGTTCTCTGCCGGGGCTAATAACTCGGCTAATGCCGTAGGGCCGCTAGTAGGGTTGGGTTTGATCGGTTCTTACCAAGGTGCTTTAATTGCGGGTGTTGCTATGGGAGTAGGGGCAATCTTATTTGGAGGCAGGGTGCTTGAAACCGTAGGTAAAGAAATTACGGAGATCTGTATATTAAGGGCGGTATCGGTAGAGTTTACAGGTGCCGGGCTCATACTTCTTGCTTCATTCTCTGGGATTCCGGTATCTATAGCAGAGATCGTTACGTCAGGTATAATAGGATTTTCGTGCGCACAAAAGGGCTTTGGAGTTACAGCACGTAATAAACACGTTATGCGAATCGCGTTTTTCTGGATAGTAATTCCATTTGTAGCAATAGCGATGGGATATGTATTGTCATCACTGTATTTCAACTATAATGTTGGAGAATTCATAACTATGAATTTTGGACTTTAAGAGGTTTTTATAATATAAGCAGTTCATATGGGAACAAAGAGAATATGACTAATAACGTCAAGAAAAGGTTTACAGCGGAACAAGTACTGGAGCTTAACCTTAAATTTGAAAATAGCAGCACTCAAGAAATTCTTGAGTGGGCAACATACCTGCATCCCCGGATTGCTCTGGCAACCAGCTTTCAGGCCCAAGGTGTAGTCCTGATAGATATGTTTCTGAAAATCAATAAAAAGGCCAGGATATTTACTCTAGACACAGGAAGGCTTAACGAAGAGACCTATGAAGTCATGGATGCAATTAGAAGCAGGTATGGGGCAAATATTGAAATAGTTTTCCCGGATAAAAATGAAGTTGAGGAAATGGTAACTACACACGGCCCTAACTTGTTTTATAAAAGTAAGGACAAGAGATTTCTTTGCTGTGATATAAGAAAGGTTAGGCCGCTTGACAACTATCTGCCAAACCTAGATGGATGGATTACCTCTATAAGAAAAGACCAAACGGAAAACAGAGCCGAAGCTAAAAAGTTTGAGTTTGATGAGCTTCATGGTGGACTTCTTAAGATTAACCCTCTTGTTGATTGGTCTTCAAAGCAAGTATGGGATTATATAAAAGAGCATAATGTTCCCTATAACAAACTACACGATATAGGTTATCCGAGCATAGGGTGCGCTCCGTGTACTCGTGCAGTAAAAGACGGAGAAGATCCCAGAGCCGGCAGGTGGTGGTGGGAAAGTGATTCTGACAAAGAATGCGGCTTACACATCAATCACAATTTGAATGCTTAGATAAAACTTTCTTTTCTCCGAATTAGTTCCAAAATAATGCTAATCAATTTGCACTTCTGCTAAGCTGGTTGTAAGTCTATAAACGGATGGGATTACTGCAGATTGTTTCCTTCAGTCTCTTGTTGTGCGGATATGGGCATTGGAGAAGCTTGGTGGATTACCATTTTCCATTGAGATCCATTCTTTTCAAAAATATTAGTAGAAACAGATACATTCATCATGACAGGTTCTCTATTGATATATATGAGCTCTTGAATGCAAGTTACCCAAGCGGCATCACCCTCTAGCTCTACAGTCAGATTGTGGAGTTTGATTTCTAGCTGGTCTCGCGGATCAAATACATTCTCCCAGCTCTGTCTTATTGCCTCCCAACCTTTGAGCATTACCCACCCAGGATGCATACAGCCTGCTCTATCATCATGTACGAATACTGTTCCCATCAGTTCAAGGTCCCTTGTTCCCAGAGCCTTATAGAAGCGTGTATTTACTTCAAGTACCAGATCGTTATCATTGTGTTTATCCATATCTTTAGTCATTTGCCTAATATTTGTGGGTTTTTATAGGAAATCCTTACAAGGGATCAGGTGTTCATTTTAAATATAAGATAATCGAATTATAGTCCCTGTAATTTATCTAGCGCTGTAAAATAGTACCTATTGCTTGAACACATCCACCACTTTGCTAAGTGAGCTAACAATATCTCCCTTAACCCTGGATATGTCATTGTAGATTGCAAAAAACATTACGAAGAGAAGGAGTGCAAGTCCGACGCGTTGGGTTATTTCGAGAAATCTTTGACTAAGAGGTTTTCCCTTAATCGTTTCCATTGTTAGATACATTACATGACCGCCGTCTAGCATAGGTATTGGGAACAGATTAATAACTGCAAGGTTAATGCTTATGAAACATGTAAATTGCAGAAGTTGAGCAAAACCTGTCTCTGCTGCAGCGCCTGATACTTTTGCTATAAGAATTGGTCCGGCAAGGCTTTTTCCAGCGGTTCCAAGAGCAATTTTTCCTGTGACAAGTTTATATAAAAATCCAAATAGAAGCACAACTACTTCAATTATCATATTTGCTGCTTCTTTTACACCGTTATATATAGATTCGAAAAACCCATATTTTTTGATAATCTCATCAGTGTATACCTGAATCCCAATCGCGCCTGCTCCATTTTCTCCAATTGCTTCCGGAGTAATTTGGACATCAAATACTTTGTCGCCGCGTTCAATTAGCATGGTTAACTGTTTATCTGCATTCTTTTGAATTACCGAGGCCATCTCGTTCCAATCTGCGATCGGCTGACCATCTATTTCAAGTATCTTATCCCCTTTCTGAAGCTCACCCTT
>Ga0307379_10009506_pt1 | contig 12969 bp, 8 predicted proteins | sample UN2MG_FD_202237 | JGI IMG/M metagenome (GOLD analysis project Ga0307379, IMG submission 202237) | Soil microbial communities from Risofladan, Vaasa, Finland - UN-2 | ecosystem: Environmental > Terrestrial > Soil > Coastal area > Acid sulfate soil | place: Finland: Risofladan, Vaasa | collected... | reverse complement strand
CGCCGTCTCCAACCGACCCATCTTCGCGCACGACCGCGAGGCCGACGACCACGTCTGCTGCATGTTCGAGTTCCCCGCGCCGGGCTACGATCCCAAGGACCCGGAGGGGCAGCGCAAGAAGATCGGCGTGCAGTACGCCTCGATCAACGGCAACGGCTTCGGCGGATACGGGGAGATCGTCTTCGGAACCAAGGCGACGCTCATCCTCCAGCGCGAGCAGGAAGCCTTGCTCTACCGCGGCCCCGGGGCCAGCAAGGTCACGGCGGGCAAGAGCGGCGGCGCCACGATGGACACCACCGACACCGCGGCGGCCCAGACCGCCGAAACCAAAGGGCCCGTGGAAGTCAGCCGCGGGTACACCGAGCAGATCGAGCACTGGGCCTGGTGCATCCGCCGCAACCCGAAGCTCTCCGACCCCGACGTCCGGCCCAAGTGCCATCCCCAGGTCGCCTTGGGCGACGCGGTCATCGCCCTGACCACCAACCTCGCCGCCCAAAAAGGCGAAGTGATCCAGTTCAAGCCGGAGTGGTTCGATCCCTCGAGCGACGAGACGCCCGAAGGAGTCAAGCCGAGCGTTCCCGTGGCGTGACGGGGCTCGGCCAAGCCCGCGGGCTGCGACCCGTGGGCTTAGCAGGCGTTCCGCCGACGATACGAAACCCAATCGATACGAGATCCAACGAAAGCGAACCATAGAAGGCAGAACGATGGACCTATCTCCGGAAGAAAAACAGATCGGCAAGGAGAACTTTCAGGCGGCCATCGGCAGCCCGCTCTTGCGGCGCGAGTTCCTCCAGGAAGGCGTCAGGCAGGGCATCTCCTCCGGCAAGGGCTTGGGCCCCTACTACTTCGGCTACGAGAAGTCGATCGGCGACCCGATCCGCGTCGGCTTTCTCGGCACCGGCGACGAAGGGAGCGTGCTGATCAATGCGATCAACCCGGAGTTCGTCGAAGTCGTGGCCATCGCCGACGTCCGACCGTACAACGTCCACCGAGCGTTCCACGGCGACCACGAGAGCGACAACACGTTGGCGGTGCGGTGCGGGCTGATGGCGAAGTACGGCTATAAGACGGAGGACGCGGCCCGAGACCACATCAAGGTCTACGGCGACTACCGCGACCTGCTGAAAGGCGAGCAGGAGCTCGACGCGGTGATCATCGCCCTGCCCCTGCACTTGCACGCCCCGGCGGCCATCGCGGCGATGAAGCTGGGCCGGCACGTGCTGACCGAAAAGCTCATGGGGCACAGCGTCCACGAGTGCAAGGAGATGGCCCGGGTCGCCAGGGAGGCGGGCGTGCACCTGGCCACCGGCCACCAGCGCCACTACAGCATCCTCTACGACAACGCCGTGAAGATGATCGGCTCCGGGCTCCTCGGAAACCTGCACTACATCCGGGCGCAGTGGCACCGGGGCAACCTGCCGGGCAGCGATAGCTGGCAGCAGCCCATGCCCCGCGACGCCAAGCCGAAAGACGAGCAGGCCGGCAAGCTGGAAGACGAGTTGCGAGCGTGGCGAGACAAGCTCACAACGCTCGAAGGCGAGCTCGACGAGCTGAGGAAGGCCTCGACGCCGGACGAGCGCAAGATCTCCGTCAAACGCCAGGAGGTCGAAAAGTGGAGGGCCAAGGTCGCGCAGAAGAAGATGCAGCTCGCCGATGCGGCCATCAAGGATGAGGTGACCAAGTACGGCTACCAGCACGAGCTGATCGGGGGCGTGTACGACCGTCCGGCCATCGAGGAATTGATCCGCTGGCGGCTCTGGAACCGGACCGGCGGTGGCCTGATGGCCGAGCTGGGAAGCCATCAGCTCGACGCGGCCAGCATCTTCATCGCGGCCATGTTCGAGGGCAAGAAGCAGTACCCGCTGAGCGTCACCGCGATGTCCAACCGGCCGCTCTTCCCGCTCGACCGCGACGTCGACGATCACGTCTACTGCATGTTCGAGTTCCCCACCCCCGAGTACGACCCCAAAGACGACTACCGCCGCCGCAAAACGATCAGCGTGTCGTACGCGTCGATCAACGGGAACGGTTTCGGCGGGTACGGGGAGACGGTTCTGGGCACGCAGGGGACGCTCGTCCTGGAGCGCGAGACCGACGCCCTCTTGTACAAGACCTCCGCAACCACCAGCAAGACCAAGGTGGCCGGCGGCCCGAAGCTCGAGCTGGACGACGCCGGCGACCCGCTCTCGGCGGCCGTCGGCGTTCAGGCGCTGGCCGAAGTCGAGCGAGGGTACACGGAGCAGATCGAGCACTGGGCGTGGTGCATCCGGAGGAACCCGAACAATTCCGACCCCCAGATCCAGCCGCGTTGCCATCCCAAGGTCGCCCTGGGCGACGCCGTGATCGCCCTGACGACCAACTTCGCTGCCCGAGAAGGCCGTCGCATCACGTTCGACCCGCGCTGGTTCGACACGGACAGCGACGAGACGCCCGAGGGCGTCAAGCCCGCCGTCGACCGGTACGCTTGAACCTCCTGCCCGGGTCCGGTATCTTAGCGGCCATCCAAGAAGGGCTCCCTCTCCATCGGGACCCTCGGCGAGAGGGCCGGGGCGAGGGAGACCGCGGCGGAGGCGGAAATCCGGAGGAAGTCGCTCGCAAAGGCGCGAACGCGCAAAGCAGTAGGGAGAGGAGACATGCACAGCACATAGAGGGCCGGACTGCGAAGATGCAGAGGATTAGCAGTCAAGCGGTCCGAACGCGGAGAGTGGAAGGCGGACGCGCTTCTGCATGGCTCTCTCCGCCTGATGCTACTCCTGCACGCATCCCTTTCCCATTCTCTGCGCCTTGGCGTCTTTGCGAGAGTCCTCCCTCTCGTTTCTCGCAGGACCCGCGGCCAGAGCCGATCGCGTCCGCAGCACTTCCGGTGTTCTGCGGACCTATTCCGTCACGCAACCCCCGGCAACGAAGGAGGTTCTCATGGACAAGTGGCCCATCGGTGTGTTCGCCAGCATCGACGCCGGATTGGGCGTCAAGCTGGAGGTTGCCCATGAGTTGGGCATCCCCACGATTCATCTCCATGCCCCGCACGAGGGCTCCCGTACGCAAGAGCAGGCCGACCAGTTCCTGGCCAAGCTGGAGGATTTCGGGATCGCGATCTCGGTCGTGTTCGGGGGGTTCGAGGGCGAGAGTTATGCCGATATCCCCACGGTCGCCCGAACCATCGGCCTCGTGCCGCCGGAGACCCGTGGCGAACGAACGCAGGAGATGAAGGAGATCGCCGATTTCGCCCACGTTTTGGGCGTCGACGCGGTGGCCCTGCACTTGGGCTTCCTGCCCGAAGACTCGGCCGATCCGCTGTATGCGGAGGTTGTCGACGTGACCCGGGACGTCTGCGATCACTGTAAGAAGAACGGTCAGCGGCTGCACCTGGAAACCGGCCAGGAGTCGCCCGACGCGCTGTTGCGGTTCATCGGCGACGCCGAGCGGGACAACCTGTTCATCAACTTCGATCCGGCCAACATGATCCTGTACGGCTTGGGCGAACCGATCGCGGCGCTCCGCAGGGTGGGCCACCTGGTCCGCAGCGTCCACTGCAAGGACGCCAAATGGGCGGCCAGGCCCGGCGAAGAGTGGGGCGCCGAAGTCCCCCTCGGCGAAGGCGACGTGGGCATGGAGGACTTCCTCCGCACGCTCGCCGAGCTCGGCTACGACGGACCGCTCACCATCGAGCGCGAAATCCCCGAAGATCCCGATCGCCAGAAGGCCGAGATCGGCGGGGGCGTTCGGCTCCTCAATGAGCTGAAGGCCAAGGTCCTGTGAACTGAATCCCAACCGCGTAGGATTGGCCGAAGAATCGCTTCCGCATTTCGGAAGGGGACCGTCCCATTTTCGCTGCGCGAAAATCGGGACAGTCCCCCAGTCACCTTTCCGCCGATCCGCAGCAGAGGAAGCAGCATGCCAAGTCTCAACGTGGCCGTCCCCCATGACCTGGGTCAGCAGGAAGCGACCGATCGCTTGAAAGCGCAGTTCGGCGACCTGAAGGATCGCTTCGGGCAGGACATCGGCGACGTGGAGGAGGAGTGGGACGGCCACGTGCTCCGTTTCGGTTTCACGACGTACGGCATTCGGATCCGAGGGACGGTCACCTCCGGCGAGTCGGAAGTGACGGTGGCCGCCGACTTGCCCTTGGTGGCGATGCCGCTGAAAGGCGCGATCGAGCGCCAGATCCGCGGTGAGCTGGAAAAGATCGTGGGTTGAGGTTGCCTCAACCACCTTGGCGCTGCCTCGGCACCCACTCGGGGGCATCCGCACCGCGACTTCGCGCCGTCACCGGGCCGGGCGGATCTCGAGCACGTCGTCCTGCAAGCGGAAGGTGCAGCCGGCCGGGGCCAGGACCGCCTCGAACAGCTCCTCCAAGGTGGCGTTGTCGACGCTGAAGGAGATCGGCTGTTGGAGTGAAATGCCTGCCCGTTGGAGCGCTTCGCGGTCGATCTTCAAGGTCAGCCCGAGCCTTCCGGCGAGTTGCTCGAGCACCGGGCCGAGCTGCCCTTTGCCTTCAGGCACCGTGAATCGCTTCTCGCCGTTGCTCGCTTGACCTGAGCGGTTCGCCGCGGGGCGCGTTTGCCGCGGAGGCCGTGCCGAGCCCGCAATCCGCTCGTGATCCTCCAACGGCCCTCGGACGAAGATCTCGCCCGCCACGATCTCGACCCGGCTCTCAGGCACCAGCGCAGCCCAGCGGTCGGCCAGCGCCTGCGGCTCGCGCCCGCCCGGGTAGCTCCGCACGATGGCCACGTCGTCCGGCACCGGGACGAGGGCGACGGCGCTTCCGTCGGCGGCGATCTCGAACGTCAGGTCGAATTGGCCGGCAATCAACGTGACGCGATCCACCAGGGAGAGCGCCGGCAGATCGGCTCCCGCCCAGAGATCGTGCGGAACCTGTTCCAGCCCGGAGATCTCGATCCCGCTCTCCGCGGCAGCCCGGGCGAGCAGATCGCGTGGCGTGGCGAAGTCGTCCCACCCGATCCGCCCGGACGCGAGCAGCTTGCGGCCCGCGGCGGCCGGCAGCCGGCGGACCTCCTCGCGGCGCAGCTCCGCCAGGGTGCGAAGCCGGGAAGTGGCCTGCGGGGGGCCGAAATAGGCGACGGGACCCAGCCACGCAACGCCCAACTGGCGGGTCTGGGCCACCTCGCGATAGACCTGCTCCAACGGCAAGCCGTTCCATTGGAGATCGAGCTTTTGCCCCGGGTCTACGCGACGGTCGATGAGCACGGCGGCGCGCCGGCTGTACGCGAGGCTCACGACGGCCTGGCGCAACGGCGTGCCCGACCAGAACACGTCGACCGGCGTGCGGAGCTGTCGCTCGAGCGCCGTGCCGCCGAGCCACGCGACCGGCGGTTCCGCGCCGGCCGCCGCCTGGAGCGCCGGCGCGACCACCAGCACGAGCGCCACGGCCGAATGAAGAACCCTACGCCCTGACGTTGGGAGCCTTTTCACGATTTGCGGCCTGCCGAGATGGGGCAAGAAACTCCGAACCTACCTATTTTCCGTCAAAGCGCGTGCCCTGCAAAGGGCGAAAAGCCGACGGCGGACGCTTTTCTCGTTGGCTTCGTCGCGCAATCCAATTAAAATCGAAGCTAGGGAATCCTGCGTGGCGAACTCCCCGGAATGGCCCCTTCTAAGCCCGGGGGCTGCAACCCCGGGGCTTGGAACGTGCCGTGGCAGCTCATTGGCTGCGCAGGAGTCAATAGACCGCCAACCGCGATAGGATCGTGGCCCGCGCAGGGGTCGCGAAGCACACGTCCCTTGCAGGAGTTGCCCCCGGTGAGCGCGTCCCGTCGAGATCCGCTTCTCTTGACGCTCTACGAGGAGTTCCTGGAGAGCGAGGACGCGGCCGAGCTCGTCCGCAGGACCTCGCAATCTTATCATCAGGGATCTCTGGAGCGACTGGCCGGCCACCCGTACCGAAAAGTCCGCCGGGCCGCCGTCTTCGCGCTGGGGTTCTTGGCCGACTACGATGCCAACCACGTGTTGGGCCGCGCCCTGCACGACGAAGACCGCACGGTCCGCCTGCTGGCCGAAGATGCAATCCGCAACGTCTGGAAACGGGTGGGCAACGACGACCATCGCCAGCAGTTGAACACGATCATCCGCTTGAACTCCGCCAAGCAGTTCGAAGAAGCCCGCCGCCGAGCCACCCAACTGACGAAGAAAACGCCTTGGTTTGCCGAGGCCTGGAACCAGCGGGCGGAGGCGTGGTTCGCCCTCTCTCGATACCCCGAGGCGATCCGCGACTGCCACCAGGCCCTCGAGTTGAACCCCTACCACTTCGCCGCCGCCGCGCGCATGGGCCAGGCGTACCTGCGGCTGGGCAACCAAGTCTCGGCGCTGGAGAGCTTCCGCCGCGCATTGCGACTCAACCCGAATCTCGAAGACGTCCGCGCTCAGGTCACGCGACTGGCACGCATGATCGAAGGGAAGTGACCGCCGGTGGCTGGCGCCTGCTACCGCCAGCGTCCGTACGGGGTCTGGGGGACGGAGGCGGGGGTTGCCCTGTCGGCGGCCGGGGCTCCGTACATCGGACGCCTCGCCGTGCTGTCTGCTTTGTCAAGCAACGCGGAGACATAGCGGTGGGGGGCCGCGTCGAACTTCCGCAGCGTCGCTTCGCTCGAGAACAGGTAGACACGGCCTTCAAACCAGGCACCGTGCTCACGGCGGCCCGGCAACGTCTCCCCTCGCTCAATCGCCGCCACCACGTCACTACCCGACGATACCGGAGCGTAGCGGTCCGGGGCCGCATCGAAGCGGTCCCGCTGCTCGGGTCCGGCGAAAAGATAGGTCCGCCCTCGGTGAATCAATCCCCACCGAAGGTCGCCCTGGACCCATCGCCGATTGTCGGACAGTTCGACGGGGCAGAAGCCGTCCAGCCCTAACGGGGGGTTGTTGGGCGGAAGCTGAGCCCCCGGTCGCGGGCTCTCCGCTGCCTGTGGCTGCGATGCCGGAACCTGCGAGGCGTAGTCCCCCGAGTTCGGCCCGGCCGGATTGGGAGATACCACGCCACCCGGTAGGACGGTTTGTGTCCGCGCCGCGACAGGTGGGCCCTGATTCCGGCCAACCTCAGTCGCCGGCGGGATCTTGATGCTCGGCGGTCCCTCCAGCTCGGGACTGAAGGACCGGGTGTAGCGTTGACCGGCCGGCGCCATCTGTCCGGGCAGTCCCTCCCCGACACGCCCTACGAAACGGGTGTCCGGACTACCCATAGGGGCGGGTCGCTGGGCCACGGGCTGTTGAGCCCCAGCGCTCCCGGTTGGTGGGGCTGCCGGTTGGCGGCTCGCCAACTCCAATCCCGGCTGGCCGTAGCTTTCCGGGCCCCGATTCCTGGCCATCGCGACGATTTGGTTGAGCTGCCCGACGTACTGCGACCCATCCGCGATTCCGGCGATTTTCCCAACCAGTTGCCCGTCCGGCGCAAGGATCACGTCGGACGGCAGGACGGTGACACCGTATTGCTGTCGGGTGTGGGGGAAGTAGTCGGCGTTGACCTTCACGGGCACGAAATTGCTCTCCACCACCGCCGCCACCTCCGGCCGGACGAAGACTTCCTCTTCCATTTGCCGGCAAGGCAAGCACCAGTCGGCCCAGAAGTGGACCAGCACCATCCGATTTGTCTGCGAAGCCAGTCGTTTGGCGGTCTCCAGGTCCACTTGCCAGCGAACACCTTGTTGAGCCGAAGCGGAAGCGACGAGACCCCAACCGAGAATCACCAGGCACCAGCACAACCAGCGGGTCGCTCGCATGTTCCGAAGCCCCCAAAGGAGAAGGGATAGACGCGGAGTGAGCCGAGACTGCCCTTTGTTATCGGAACGGGAGGACGGGCAAATCGTACGAAAATTAATGGGTCGTGCCGGATTCGCCGATTTTTCGCATTGGCAAGGGCTTACGGTGTCGTTCCGGCTTGAAAAGTACGGAAAGATAGTGTATATGGTGTTAGAGGGCGGGATTTGGCGGCTTGCCAGGACGGTCCGACGATCGTTGGCGGGGCACGCCGGCAGGTTCTGCGTTTGGCGGCGAATCGTCGCGTTGAAGCTTGACAGAGAGTAGGACTTCGCTAAGATAGCCAGTGTTCGAGTTCTGCCCCGCAGGTAGGTCGTACAGGCCCACAGTCTAGAACCTCGGGGCCTCCCCCCATTGGGAGTATTCTTGGGGGATGCTGGCTTTTCCATCTGAGTTTCCTGCGGTTGATCCTGAGGGATCAATGCTCCCGGGCAGACCGGGAGCGGCCAGAGCCCCCGAGAGAAGCGCGTAAACGCTGTTTTTGGGCGCCCGTTGTGGTTCTCTCAGTGTGCCGCCCCTAAACGGCCTCCTGGGTTGCGACACGATTCTCGTCGCCACACGGGAATTGACTTCTTGGTGACGGGGTCCGGACCCAAGCGCCGGACGCCGATTCTGTGATCTTGGGATCGTTCCCGAGCGCCGCGAATACTCTGCGCGGACGAGCATCGGCGATCCCTTATAGGTGCCTTATGGGAAAAAAGAAGAGAGGTCGGCCACGTGGAAGAGGCGGGACGTACGGAGGTGGCCATCGTGGCCGCACCCGACCGCCGAGCAGCTCTGTCCGAGACAACCGCGAGGTCGATACGGCGGAAAACGGCGAGGTCGGGCCGGTGCAGCCCGGCGGCGGCGTGTTGGAGATGCACCCCAATGGATACGGGTTTCTCCGTGACCCCACCGACAACTACGTCCGGCAGATGACCGATCCCTTCGTCCCCGGCAGCATGATCGACAAGTTCGTCTTGCGCGAGGGGCTCCACATCCAGGGAATGGTCCAGCCGGGTCGGAGGCAACAAGGACCACGGCTCAAGGAGATCACCGACGTCGACGGTATCAAGCCGGAAGAGTACCGCGACGTGAAGACCTTCGATCAGCTCACGCCCATCAACCCCGAGTCCTGGCTGCAATTGGAGACGGGACCCGAGCCGCTGACGACCAGGGTGATGGATTTGCTGACGCCCCTGGGAAAAGGCCAACGCGCCCTGATCGTCTCTCCCCCCCGAACCGGCAAGACGATCCTCCTCCAGCACATCAGCCAGGCGATCGCGAAAAACTATCCCGACGTCAAGCTGGTCGTGCTGCTCATCGACGAGCGGCCCGAGGAAGTCACCGATTTCATCCGTTCCGTCAACGGGGAAGTGGTGGCCAGTAGCCTGGACCGGGAAATCGAAAGCCACGTGCGGCTCTCCCAGTTGATCGTCCAACGCTGCAAGCGCCTCGCCGAGATGGGCCGCGACGTCTTCCTGCTGATGGATTCCATCACCCGGCTGGCCAGGGCCTTCAACAAATGGGTGGGCAACACCGGGCGCACGATGTCGGGCGGCGTCGACATCAAGGCCATGGACATCCCCAAAAAACTGTTCGCCACCGCCCGGCTCTTTGAAGAAGGCGGCTCGCTGACCATCGTCGGCACGGCCCTGGTCGATACGGGTAGCCGCATGGACGAGCTGATCTTCCAGGAGTTCAAGGGAACGGGCAACATGGAGCTCGTCCTCGACCGCAAGCTCGCCGACCGGCGCATCTGGCCCGCCATGGACATCACCCAGTCGGGCACCCGCCGCGAGGAAAAGCTGCTGTCGCCCGAAACGCTCCAAGCGGTGACCGCGCTGAGGCGAATGCTCTCCACCATGCATCCGGTGGAAGCGATGGAGCAATTGACGGCCAAGCTGAGCAAGTTCAAATCGAACCGGGATTTCATCGATCTGATTAGCGGGGCCAAGGTCATGGACTGACCGGACCGGGGCTCGCCGCTCGAGCTCGGTCGCTTCTCGCCCCCCAAGACCATTCCCTGCGGCATCGAGGCCCGCGTGCCGATCGGAGGGTAAGCGAATTGGCTAGCAGCCTCACTGGAAATGAGGTGCCCCTTGACCGGGGTTGCGGGTTCGAATCCCGTGCCCTCCGCTTCTTTTGAGAGAAGGCTCGCAAGGGCTTTGACACGCGCCGCTTGCGAGCCTGTCTGTTTTTTCTTGACGTGCGGTTGTGCCGTCTTTCGCCCCTCGCGTAGTGCCGTTGTCGACTCACCGCTTAGCGGCTGTGGCAGTCGATGAAGGCCGAGAGGTGCGTGGGCACCGCTCGATCGCCGCAGAGCACGTACGGCCCGTCCTCGAAATCGCCCAGCCACAACGCGTTCGAGTCATCCCGAGTCCAGCGGCGACGGACCTTGCGCTGGCTGATGCCCAACTTCAACCGCGTGGCCCCGGCCCGCTTCAGATGGCGATACAGGGTCGATTTGGGGATCGTCTTCCCGAATTCGGATTCGAGGAACTGTTTCAGCGGTACGTCGGAGCGGTACGGTTGACCCGTGGCCGCCGGGCACCGATACTGAAGCCCTGGCCTAGCTGTGCGAGTCTGACAACCAAGAAACCGCCGAGCTGACGGAGGTGTCCAGATGCAACCCACATCCAGAAGGTGCAATGGCCCTCACTTTTATTCACTAGGCAATTTGATACACAGAATAGCTACACTTATACTTACCAGCCTCGCGGCGTCTCTGTCAATAGATCCTGCCAATTGCGAGGAAAATGCCGACAATCGCAGTGTGCCAAATATCGTGTTGATACTTGCCGACGACCTGGGCTGGGCCGACCTGGGCTGCTACGGCAATACGTACCACCAGACGCCGAGCCTCGACCGCCTCGCCGCCCAGGGTATGCGATTCACCGACGCCTACGCGGCCAGCTCGGTCTGCTCGCCCACCCGATCGAGCATCATGTCGGGCAAGTACCCGGCGCGGAACGATCTGACCATCTGGCTGGGCGGCCACAGCCCGGCGAACGCGAGATTGCTCGACCCCCCCTTCGCCACCGAGCTCGCCTTGGAGGAAGTGACGATCGCCGAGGCGCTCCAAGCGGCCGGATACGCCACGGCCAGCGTCGGCAAGTGGCACCTGGGCGGCGAGCCCTTCTATCCCGAGCACCAGGGCTTCGACCTGAACGTCGCCGGCACCAGCGCCGGCTCGCCCGCCGGAGGCTACTTCCTGCCCAACAAAATGAACCTGCCCGGCGCGAAGCAGGGCGAGTACCTCACCGACCGGCTCACCGACGAGGCCCTCGGGTTCATCGACGCCCACCCGCGAGAGCCCTTCTTCCTGTATCTGCCCTACCACGTCGTGCACACGCCGATCCAGGGCAAGAAAGAGCTGATCGCGCTGTACGAGAAACGGATGAAGCCCGGCCAGAAAAACACCAACGCGGCCTACGCGGCGATGGTCCACACGCTCGACGAAAACGTCGGCCGGATCACGGCGAAGCTCGACGAGCTGCGGCTCGCCGACCGAACCGCCGTCTTCTTCTTCTCCGACAACGGCGGCTACCACCGCGTCACGTCCAACGCGCCGCTCCGGGCCGGCAAGGGCTACAGCTACGAAGGCGGGCACCGCGAGCCGCTCATCGTGCGCCTGCCGGGCCGCGTCGAGGCCGGCAGCGTGTGCAGCACGCCGGTGGTGAGCGTCGATTTCTACCCCACGATCCTCGAATTGGCCGGCGCCCCGGGCGATCCGCGCCACAACGCCGCGCTCGACGGCGTCAGCATCGTGCCCTTGTTGGACGGGACCGGCGTCCCCCAGCGCGACGCCATCTACTGGCATTACCCCCACTACAGCCCCCAAGGCGGCACGCCGAGCGGGGCGATCCGCCTGGGCGACTTCAAGCTGATCGAGTTCTTCGAGGACGGGCACCTCGATCTGTACAACCTGGCGGAGGATATCGGCGAAGCCACGGACCTGGTCGACGCGATGCCCGAGATGGCCCAGAGACTGCACGGGATGCTCGTCGCCTGGCGCAAGCGGGTCGACGCCAAAATGCCCAGCCCCAACCCCAACGCCGGCAAGAAGCCGCCTCCGCGGCGCGTGCCCGAGGTCGTTCCCACGCGGGAGTTCCCCGGGTTCGACGTGCTGACCGACGTCGCGCTCACGCGATCCGGCGAGGGATACCTCGTCGCGTCGAGCAGCACGGGCCTGGCGTTGATCGAGCCGGACGAGCCGCTCGGCCCGACGGCGACGTTCCGCCTTCGCCTCACGCCCCGGGCCCAGTTCCCGGCCAACGGCTTCCTGGCGTTCGGCGACACGCCCAACGACGAAGAGCTGGTCAAGTGCGGCCTGTTCATCGGCGGCAACTACGCCGCGATCTACGAGGGGCCGTATCCCTCGGACGACGTCGCGAAGCTCGCCATGCCGCTTCGCTCGGAGGGAGCGTACGATCTGACCGTGCGCGTCGATCTTGCCGGGGGCACGGTCGAGATGAGCGTCGGCCACCACCGCGTCGCGAAGAAGCTCAGCCGCAAGATCGACGCGATCCGCTGCTACGGCTACGCGGTGATCACGACGAAGAGCGAGTTCACGGCGATCGAAGCAACGCCATTTAGCCCCCGGTGAACACACCGGGGGCCCAATGGTTCTTGTGAAGCGGAGAACGTGGACTTCCGCGCGTCTCGTCGCACACGTGGGACCCGCCGTGTGTTCACGGCGGGCTAAATGCACGGCGGGCTAAATGCTCGGCAAATGCGCGGCGAGTCAAATGCGCGACGGGCGGATCGTCACGCGAACGTTGCGATGCAACTGGTCGGCCAGATTCCGCACCTCGCCGCGCCAGTTGTCGATCGTGGGGGCGACGGGGAACCGCCGGCCGCGGCGCCAGTCGCCGAGGATCCAGTAGCGGAGGTTGCCTTCGGGGATCTCGCAGAGCAGGTGGCGCTCGTCGGGAAGCTCGACGACGCGCTTCAGCCCGTCGGGCGGGACGACCAGCGCCATGCCGATCTCGCCGATCGAATCGTCCTGGAAGCCCCAGGCGCCGATCGCGCCGACGGACTGGTCGACGAAGGTCTCCTCGCGCTTGAGCTTCATCAGGGCGGGGGCCAGAAGCGCTCCTTCCGGGGCGCCGCGGACCGTCGCCCGGATCTCGCTCTCCTGGTGCTCGGCATAGATGAGACACACCAATCGGACGGCGAGGTCCGGGTGATCGGGCGTCACGTTCTCGGCCACGACCT